>OGVY01000042.1_pt1 | contig 19599 bp, 30 predicted proteins | sample 1575871 | NCBI WGS metagenome assembly OGVY01 (sample SAMN07581536, study PRJEB24739) | freshwater metagenome
TCTATTCCTATAAAGTCTCTATTTAGCTTTTGACAGGCTACACCTGTAGTTCCTGAACCCATAAATGGGTCTAGTACAGTTTGTCCTTCACGAGTTACCATTTTGATTAGGTATTCCATAAGGGCGATAGGTTTTACTGTCGGGTGGTGATTTTGGTTAGGCGATAATCTACCCGCTCCCGCACGAGGTGATAAATGTGTACTCTCATTATCACGAAAACCTTGATCTTTCCAGCTTTTAGCCTCAAGATTCTCACACCCCCTATTTCTTTCACTCTTACTTGCCTTTGCTTGATAAATTATGCTTTTGAAGAAACGCTCACTTTCATTAGGAAAACACTCTCTTACTTCTTCGCTGTTGTCGTGGATTAGGTTGGCAGGGAAGCGACCAGGCGTGTTTTCCTTATATCCCTGTGTTGGATATGTTATCCCTAATTTTCCAAATTGGTTTCCGTGTGCCTGCGACAAGTCTTTTATTGTTGTTTTTGTGGTTTCAGTCCCAACTTTTGACGCTTCTATATTTATTCCACCTGTTCCCCATTTAAGACAGTTTTCGGCTATTCCCAGTCCTTTTTCAAGTGGCTTTCTGGCAAAGCAAATCGGCTCGTGGGCAGGTTTTAGTGCAGACCCAATGCCTCCTGTGCCTCGTATTGCTTGTGCATCGCATTGTTCGCAAACAACATTAAGTTCTCCAAGCGATTGTCCAATGGATTGTGATTGATATGATGAACACACTCCATTCTCGTCAATAACCTCCCAAGATGTTGTGCCATTATTAGTCTGTGTTCCATAACATAACCATCTTTTCTTGCCATCAATAAATATTCCTGTGGGCAACGAACATATTTTACACTTACAATATAATTCCCCTTGCGGTGTCGGTAAGTCGTTCCACCTTTCCAAGCAGGATTGTCTTTGCCTTTCGGAAAGCGGTAAGTCTTTGCTTTCGCTTCTGGGGTATGTAAATATTTTGTGTTGTGTTCCTTTGTCCAAATTCTCCAACAAACTCTGCAAAGTCCCCCTGTCGTTATCTTCTTTAGATACCAAGGTCTGATGTATAATGGTTTTCCACAAGTCTTGCATTTGTGATTTGGCTTTCTGTTGGGTTGTTTCATACTCTTCTATATTACCATATCCAAACTTTTTTAGCAAGTGTTTTTGTACATTTAAAGATTTCGGGAAGCCCGAACCTGTGACCCATTCAATCATATCTCTTACTTCAAATCCTGCGTCTTCGATAGCACTAGCCATTCTGTGATATGTTCTAGTTCCACCAAAGGATAGTAGGTGTCCACCTGGTTTCAATACTCGCAGACATTCTTTCCACATATCTACATTGTTTGCTATACCTGTCTTGTCCCAAGACTTACCCATAAAGCCTAGTTCGTAAGGAGGATCAGTTATTACAGCATCAACACTATTCTCTGGTAGCTCTTTCATCTTCTCTAAGCAATCTCCAAGTATTAGTCTTATCATTTTCTCACCCCCTCTATAATCTCTTTCACCTTGAGGCGTTGCTCTCCTACTGCATATTTGTGTCCGTCATTAAAACCTCGTATATACGCTTCATCTCTACCCTTTAGCTTAAATTCTGTAGGTATTATCTCCTCCCCAAAACTCTCAAGGAGGGTGCGGGTGTAGGATTTGATGAAGGATTTGACATCGTCAACTCTCGGTATACGGTTGAATCGAGGATACCCTAGATATAGTGGCGTTCTCGAAGGAAACTCCTTATCAAACTCCTTCTCCATCTGTTTGATTATTTGTTTTGTATTCATATTCTTGTTTTAGTAACTCTGTAAAACACACCTCTTTCTAGTTCACAATCTCTAAAATCGATTTCACGACCTACAGTGTGATAATCTGTAATTGAATCACAATCTGTCCAGATACACATCTGGGGTGCATTAAACTCATCCCAATGATCTTTTATGTGTTCTTGCCACTTATCCCACAACTTATCTGCTTCTTCTCTAGTAATTAGATCGGTATCTTCATAGATTTTGTGTCTGGTTGCATACTGAAACATACAGTCTTTTGTATTCATAGGGATTTATTTAACGAATAAAACACTCAATGTAGGTGGCAAGGTTTAACTTGCATCTCTGGTTTACCAGTGTATTCATTCTAGAAATGTGTTTTACGCTTCTTACGACACCTACATTCAATGTTTTATCAAGTTGCTAAACAAATTGGGACGGGCAAGACTAACGAGAAGCGGTAAGACTCAAGTACTCTCTAAAACTTTGCGCCCATTTATAGTCTTTACTCGTATATCACCTTGCCATCTATCCCAATCTATTTATCAAAGTAATAACTCTCGCCACCTCAAGCTATTGAGATGGCATACAGCTATTATTTTTGTACAATTTCTAAATGAGAAAAAAAATATTTGTTGCTCCAATACATAGCATAAGGTAATGCTAATCCAAGAGTAATAATACTAAGCAAACCCAATAACAATGATTTGATAAAATATTCCCCGAAGTTTCCTGTGAATATAATTTTTGCCATAAGTTTAAAAAACCTTTTTTATTAATCTATAACTGTACCAATGAGTGCCGTCCCCGCTGTCTCGCCTTCGCTCTATACGATCCGATCCTAGCTCCTTATATATTTCTGACAATCTTGCAGGAGCTTTGTAACTCAAGAATACATGACCATTCACACCTTGTTTTACTCCTACAAAATGCCAAGCAGGAAGCCATTTATTGATATTGTTTTCTAATACCTGTAATACCTTCTGTTTTTGTGTAGTTTTCATTTTTAGATAATAATTATTTCCAATATGCTATTGCAAATAACCCCCAAATTACTACATCAAGCCAAGAATATATAAACATATTTAATACCGCCATGATTAGTGATAAACAAACGATATATAAATTGACTTTGTCTTGTTTAGTATGAAAATATACAAGTATGCCTAGCACAATAAATGGAGCAAGTTGCAAACCTGTAACATTAGCAAATAAACTAAATACGAGCATTACTGCTGTGAATAAAAGCAGTACTTTTTGTAACATTGTCATAAGAAAAAAATTAATTAGTAATAGCTTCTAACTTTTCCTCGAGTGTCATATTGCTCTCTAGCATGTCATCTCTTTCAGATTTCAAATCTTCAATGATTTGCTTTGCAGCTTCTTTATATATGCAAACAAGTCCTGCACAACTTACATTATCGCCAGCTTCTTTTAGCAGTCTTGCATGTATTGGCTCCACATCCTCTGAAGTTCTAGGCTTGATAACAGCAATTAATTGTCCCCCTTGTGCTTGCCATAAAAAACCAGCTATAGAGTCCCATTTTTTCATTGGAATATCGTTTAAATGCTCGTCTGTAGATGCGAGCAGTTTATCTTTACCAATAGTTTTTAAGACTTTTGACTTGACTGACTCATTCACAAATTGTCCGTAGTATTCTCTGTGTGTAGCCTTTCCATTTAGGTAGTCTTGTCGTGTGATCATTTTTTCATTTTTAATTTATAAGATTATTTTTCTAATGCTTTTTTAGCTCCGTTCGCATAACCCATAAAATATATGTTCATTACTATTTCCCCAATTTTATTTAAGTCTTTCGTTATCATAAGCTCTTGTACTCTTAGCATTAGTATTTTAAAGACTTCCTTGTCTTTTCCTTCTAGTTTCTTTTCTTCTATCATAAATATAAAAATGTTTATAAAAACAAGCTAGGACTTATTGCCTCTGGTTTTGTACCTACGGTTTGTAAAGTTTCCCCTACTACCAGCGTGTCCCCTTATGGTCTCATCGCCTAGCTTTCGTGTCCCCAATTAACTGATATGATTATATCATATATAATATACAGTGTCCAACGCAAATCACTTTAGCCCATCCAACCAATCAGAAACCTCATTAGGTTTATATAAACTGATTGTCCTAGATCCATATTTCAACGACTTCGGGTATGTCTTCAACTTCCCCGACTTCTTAGCTTTATGTATCATTAAACGCGCATACTCTCGGCTCGTCTTTTTCTTCTCCAAGATCATATCAATCACAGTTTTAGATTGTATTAACTCACTCATATTTTAGGCTTCAACGAATAACTCGGTATTATCTCGAATAAACTATCCTGTATTGAAACTGTATTTAGATTTGTCTCGGTCATATAATCTCTAACCCATTCTGATAGGTTAGATTTTTCAAGTCTTAATCTTTCAGATAGAACATCTGCTTTGTCAAGTGTCCCCTGATCTATCAACTCACCACGCCTGACTTTCTGCAACTGGTTTAGGTCTTTAATCTGCAAATACCTATCGTAATAGATTTGGTCCTGCATACAGCTATCTTGTATCTGCTTTCGGACTTCTTTAAGCTCTAGCTTTAACTTTCTAACATTTTCAAACCCCTGCGCCAGTTTATTTTGTTGGTCTATAAGTGTCATAGATTAAAAAGGAATACTAGATGGATCAACTTTCTGATCTGATGGTGTTGCCTGCACTGACTCCTTACTCCACACATCAAGATAACCCTTCTCGGTCGATACGACTGTAATCTTTTTACTAAGACAAATATTGAAAAACTCTACAGGATTTGCACATGCCTCGATTAGAGCTTCCTCGGTCATCCCTGATTGTGGGATAAGTTGTTGTATAAGTTTGTACAAAGACTTGTCTTTTTCCTTCGGGTCAAGGGCAAGTTGTACTGGGTAATTCTGATTGTTTATCTCAACAACCACCGCAATTGTGACATAAGGTTTACCCGCCTTCGATGTCTTTTCTTGAAAGTTGAAGTCTTTGATAATCCCCTCATATATTCCTTGAGGTAAGGTTTTTCTAACACCGAAAAAGGTGAAGTTGCTTGGAATGTTCATAGTATAAAAAATGTTTAATAATTAAATAATAACCTCTTTGATGAATACGGTCTTTTTTTCTAATATGCTAGTATCAAACTTTTCGATATAGTCTCTAGCCTCTTGCTCTGTTGCGTAGGACATCCACACACGATCATTAATAATCACATAAAATCTGACAGCTTCCAAAGTAGTTGAATATTCTTTCAATATCTCGAATTTGACTTTCATAATTAAATGGAATTAATAATAGTGTCGTAATATTCCTGTGCCAATTTATGCTTCGCTTTGATAAGCTCTATCTTTTTCTCGTCTCGATCAATTGTAAAAATCTTGACTCGCTTCTCCTTTGGAATGTCATCATAGGTCATGTTGCGTCTGACATCCTCTTCCAGCTTCGCATACGCTTCTTTGTTTTCCTCGAATGTGCCAGTCATAAAACAAGTTCGCTTAAACTCATCGAATATCATATCCTCGGGCGCATTAACTAGGGTATATATCAACTCCGCCTTAGTCTTATCCGCAAGCCACATATACCCAGTGAGTTGCCATGCGTAAGGGTGTTCGATCCCTGCCTTGGCAAAAGTAAACAGGTTATAAGAAGATTTGATGTCACTGACAATGTGGTCATGCTTCAAATCCAAAGTACCAGTTATGTATTCGTTCTCTAACTTCTCCTTGTTCTTGATATAAAGCATCTTTCGAACATCAGAAAGTAGGGTGATACTGTCTTCCTCTACCCGTCTACCTTTCTGCATTTCCTTACTATCAATAATGGGCTCTCGTCCGTACTTATCCTTGATCGCAATCTCGACAATCAAATCCTTAGCGGTCTCGGATAATTCCGTCCTTGGTTTTTCAAACCCTCCCATTAGTCTGCCTAGTGATGAGCATCGTATTTTCATTTTTTAATAATAAATTGTAATACTATATATTATATACTAACAACATTACTTTTGTAATGCAAATGTATTTTGCCTAGATTTTATAAGCTGATCATACTCGGCTGTATACACCCCCTCTATTATCAGTCTCTCGCTAATTTTGCCCAATTCCTCGCTAGATTTGGCACTTTCTATGAATGATCTGATCCTCACATCCTCGGCACTTCGGGGAGTTCCGTCTGCATTCATATATCTAGGCGTAAACTCGACCACATCTTTTCGCCCAATATCCCTGCCGAACAGCTTACCAATATGCTCGACCGCATCTTTAATCGCATAGGATTTAGCCGCAGGTAATCCAATCTGTATTGCATTGGCCTTTACAGTTCCAATAGACAAGACAGTCCCCTTATCGGCTTGTACTGGCTGTGCTCCCACCCCGTCCTGATATTTCATTTCCCCCGATATAGGGTCTTTATAATGAACCCGAACAGTTACCGCAATTGAATTCAAAATCTGCTGCACATCTTTAACTTCGACATTCCATTCTTGGAATAGTTGTGTAAGTGTATTCTCGATAATCTCAATCGGAATATATTTCACCTTGCTCATAGGGTGTTCTTTAATCCATTTAGCAGGAGGATTTTGATTTACGATTTTAAGATAAGCATCACGATCTGATTTTTCTTTAGCAAGTTTTAATTTTTTAGTATCAATGTAATTAGTTAGATTTGTCATATTAGCTCCCAATAATTAATAATATCCTCGTCCTCCAAATCCCTATCGTAATCGTCCGGCAATTCCTGTTCAAACCCACAATCATCACAGATAAGCATCTTATTTTTTTTATCGACCTTAATATTGGTTGTAAAATAATTACATTCGCACTCTGTCTCAATCTCCTGATGCTCCCCATTATGATCGTATGTATCATCGTGGAGGTACCTTATTGAATATTTCATTTTTAGGTAAAAAATTAATAATTAAATAAAATAAAACTTTTTTAATTTATTGCTTGTAGCTCGAAACTCCTTACGCAATGCCTCAAGCTCTATGCGAGAACCATAATTTTTAGTAGCACCTACCGCTTGGGCAACCCTCATAGTTTCGATATATTCAATCCTAGAAGCTATTAGTTTAAGTTTGTATAGTAATTCATTTTTCATACATTTAGATTATACAATATATAGTATATCTTGTCCAACGCAAATTATATAGACAAACTACCCGTGGTTTTTTCTTTTTCATATACCTCTTTGTACTCTTCCGCCATTCTTTTTATTTCTGCTACATCATTGACAGCCTGTAAATAACCACTAATCTTATACTGTATATATAACGGGTCTTCATAAGGCGGTCTTTGTAACATTTTATTAGTTTGATTTTTAGCTTCCTCGGATTTAGCCACACATTCTCGTATTTCAATCCTTGTTTCATTAGGCATAATTCCACCTATGCCAACTTTAGTAAGACTAGCCACTTCTTTAAGAAGTAACCCAACAGTAGAATGTCTAATATTTTCGTAGTAAGTATTCCAGACCTTAATTCTTTTTGACACTTCGTCTCTGCCTACATTTTTAAGCTCTACCCATTGAGAATAGAGAGGGTGTTTCAATTCAAATTCAGCTATCGCAAACTCTTTTTTTTGTAATCTAGACTTGAGATAGAAGTATTCATTTTTGCTTATCATATTTATCCGATGTAATTTCTAATATTTTTTTAAGGTGACGTTTAAAAGTTTCTAGTTTTTGTGTATTTTTAGCATAGTCTTGTTCCATGAACTTATCAAAAACCCGTGAAATTATAATTTTAGTATCAGGTTTTTCTTTTTTGGTGGCTTCGTACTTCTCTCCGTAGTGCTTAATGAAAGTGTTTGTTATCTGCTTTATGTTATACGCTACCTGCCTAGGTTTACCATCAATCGGGGAAAATCCGTATCGCTTCTTAAACTCGCTTAAAATAAAATCAATAACCCCATCAGGCGCTTTGCGCCTATTAGATACTCCTGTATCTAATATATTAATACTTGTATTATTATATATATAGGGCTGGACATTTTTGTCTAGGGGGGGCTGGACATTTTTGTCTACCCCCATGACATTTTTGTCTAGGGTCATCATCATCTTAGAGAGTTTGACATCTACCTGCAAGAATATTTTTCTTTTGTATCCGTCGTTTTTATCAATAACAATCTTTACGAAGTCTTTTTTTTCCAATATAGACAACAATCTAGTCATTGATCTAACACTTATCCCATACAACTCTGCGAAGTAATTATTGGTAGCCCAGCAGTACCCCTCTTTGTTGCACAACGCACTAATCTCTGCATAAAGTAATTTTGCTGATGAGGATATATCGGAGTATCTAACAGTCGCAGGAATTATTGCATAGTAATTTGGATGTTCAATCATAAAAAAAACCACAATTTGTAATCAGCTAGGCTAGATAGAGCTTTGCGAGCTTGACCTAGCCAACTACAAACTGTGGTCGTGCTCTATCTATTATACACGCCTCGCAAACGTGTTCAGGATAATAATAAACTATTTTTTTATAGATGTAAATACCCAAATGAAATGCCCCACTGGAAAATGAAAATAAACCAATGGGGCTCGGATAGTTATTCCTAATAATCCGATTTGATTATATCAAAAAAAAGAGCCTTGCCAGCCATATTCGCATATAATATTACCGACCCAAGGATGACAAATCCTATCATAAATAATTTGACAAATCAATATGACATATAGTAGTATTCGCTTTATGTCGGATATGTTATTCCCAAAACCCAAAAGGGAAAAGAAGTCAAAAAGATTATTAAAACCTCAATGGGTAACCGCCGGACAAATCAAAACCTACGACGATGCTGTAAGGGCATTAAAAAGAATAGACGAAGGTCAAAGACGGGCAGAAAAATCAGCCTACGAGGCAATACTTACGCAAGTCTTTCAAAAATGGGTACGCATACAAGGCGACTGTGTTCTACGAAATACTCCTAAATCATGGCGATGTGGCGGTGACATAACCGCAGGTCATGTATTCGCACGAGCCGTCAAACAATATAAATGGAGCGAGGTAAATTGTTATCCGCAATGTTCTTCATGCAATAACATGCACCAATACTATCCGTTCATCTATGAAGACTGGCTACTTGATAAAATAGGAAAGGATGAATTTGAAAAAATGAAAGCAATCGTGAGGATGAGACCATTTTTCGATCTGCCACTCGATGAAGTACAAGATAAGATATTTTATTATTTAGAAAAAATATGCGAATAGAAACCGTTCCTCTCTCATCTATCAAACCCAACCCCACAAACCCCCGCACAATTAAAGATGATCGATTTAAACGCCTTGTGCAATCGATTAAAGACTTTCCCGAAATGAGGGAAGCTCGCGAAATAGTAGTAAATAAAGATATGGTAATCCTCGGAGGAAATATGCGATACAGAGCAATGCAAGAAGCTAAAGTAAAAGAAGCACCCGTCAAGATAGTTGACTGGTCCGAGGAAAAACAAAGGGAGTTTATAATCAAAGACAACATCGAAAGCGGTGACTGGGATTACGACACCCTCGCAAACGAATGGGACAAAGAAGAATTGAACAAATGGGGCATGGGATTTGATTGGCTAGACGGAATGCCCGAGGAATTAAATCCCGAATACTCACAAAAACTAGGTGAAGTCATCTACGAGCCAAAACAAACAGATCATAAGATAAAAGACCTCTATCAACCCGAACATAAATTTGATGAGGAAATAGAAGCAATAGAAAATAAAGAACTTAGAGAGATGCTTCAGGCAAGAGCATATAATTTTTATGTATTCAATTACGAAAAAATAGCTGACTATTATGCGTATCAGGCAACACCCCAAGAGCAGAGGATAATAGAAAAACTTGCACTGGTCCTGTTAGACAAAGACAAACTAATTGAATACGGATTTTCAAAATTAATTAAAGATATTGACCTAAACAAAAAAGACTATGAAGATGAAACTTGATGAGGTATATACGAAACTTAATACGATATACATAATTTCTAAAGGTCGGCCTCAATGCACAACAGCGCGCACCCTTTTGAAACTCAATTATCCCGGCGAGTGGTTTATAGTCTGCGGTAATAATGATGAGACAATCCCCCAATACCAAGCCAATTATGGGAAAGATAAGGTTTTGATCTTTGATTGGTACGAAGAAGTGAAAAAGACAGATTTTCTAGATAATCTAGGAGTAGAAAAATACTCATCTGGCGCAGTCCCAGTAAGAAATGCAACAATGGAAATAAGCAAGAACAGAGGAGAAATAAGGCATTGGCAACTAGACGACGACTATCCTGCCTTTATAAAATACGACAAAATCACAAGAAAGAATATAACAATTAAAAGCGGGGAAGTCTTGCAATTTGAAATGGGCAAACTTGCACAATTCGGATATGAAGCCAATTTGCAGAATATTGGGTATCAACCCTCGTCAAACACTTTTCCCGACAACGCCTTCCTATTTAGCAAGAGAGTATTCAACGCACACAACCTTCCAAGTGAAACAGAAAAATTTGTAAAATGGCGAGCAAGAATGAATGACGACACAGTCAACGCAATAGATGTTATAAAAAATGGAGGTTTTGAAATATCCGTAAACTATCTAGGAATGAACACGGTACAAACACAAACAGAAGCAGGAGGAAATACTGACTTATACATTGATAATGGCACCGTTAGAAAGACAGCATACGCAATAATCGCCAGTCCATTATCCGTAACTCTTGTAATAAAATTTGGTCGCTATCATCATCAAAACAACTGGAGAAAAATATCACCTAAATTAATTCGTCAATCCTATGCCAAGATATGATTTTCTAATAGTCGGTGCAGGGCTCTACGGAGCTACATTTGCCAATATAGCAACCCGCAAAGGAAAAAAGTGTCTAGTGATAGACAAAAAAGACCACATTGCAGGAAACTGTTACACCCAAGAGGAAAACGGAATAATCCAACATGTCTTTGGTCCTCACATATTCCACACCAGTAACGAAAAAGTTTGGAAATACATAACTCAATTCGGGCAATTCAATAACTTTATAAACTCCCCCCTCGCAAAAATAGGCAACGAGATATATAACCTTCCGTTTAACATGAACCTATTCAGCAAACTATTCCACATCACCACACCAGAGGAAGCCCAAGAGATACTGACAAACGAGGTTGAAAAATACAAAGATATGGTCCCCCAAAACTTAGAGGAACAAGCATTGAAACTAGTCGGGGATACGATATATAACAAATTCGTAAAGGACTACACAGAAAAACAATGGGGAGTAAGCTGTAAAAACCTCCCCGCCTCAACAATCAAACGACTACCATTCCGCATGACCTACGACAATAACTACTTCAACGACACCTATCAAGGCATCCCGAAGCAAGGATATACAAAACTTATTCACAATATGCTTATCGGTATCGAGGTAAGACCCAAGACAGAATTGAAAGATATTGAAAGTGACATACAAAGCTCTTACTTCTGCGATGATGTCATTTTCACAGGAAAGATCGATGAGTTTTTTGACTACGAATATGGTGAGCTCCAATATCGAAGTCTACTATATATAAATCTCTGGGACGATAGACAAAACTTCCAAGGCAACGCAGTCGTAAATTATCCCCACAAAGACATCCCCTACACACGATGTATCGAGCACAAACACTTCGACAAAGACAACACCACCCCCCGCACCCTCATCAGCTACGAGTTTTCTGTAATCCACGAACCCGGAAAAAACACTCCGTCCTATCCAATAGAGAATGAGCGAAATATCACGAGATATAATAAATACAAGAAACTCGCCAGCAAATTAAAAAATGTACATTTCGCTGGTAGACTAGGAGAGTATAAGTATTACGACATGGACGACACCATAGAAAAAGCTATGGAATTAGCAGAGAAACTTACCGAGTGATAATGTTAGATAATTGTGAGATATAACTATGCCAAACCCCAACCCCAAGACAGAAAACCTAATACCATTTACAGGGGGATATGACCCACGCAGAGGACATGCCAAAAGAGGCGTACCTCATTCAAGTACTCGGCTCAAAAGATTATTGGAATTAACGGAGAACCTAACCAACCCAATCACAGGCGAGGTCGAGGGATTTACAGTAGCGGAGCAAATAGACCTAGCTCAAATAATCAAAGCAAGAAAGGGAGATACTAAAGCGTACAACGCACTACTCGATCGACTAGAAGGCAAGCCAAAACTAACAGAAGAAGTAAATCTAACAGGGAAACTAACACTCGTCGACCTTGTAAAACAAGTTGTAAAAGATAAGGAAAATGGACAACCCCAACAGGAATGAAAAGTTTGTACAAACAATCCAACACGACCCGAAACTATTTGTCGATCAAATCCTCGGTTGTAATTTATGGCAAAGACAAACAGATATAATTGAGTCTGTCGCAAAGAACAGACGCACTACAGTCAGATCATCACATGGAATAGGTAAATCATATATCGCTGCCCGCACCGCTCTCTGGTTTTTATACTCCCACCCCGACAGCAAAGTAATAACAACCGCCCCATCATTTAGGCAAGTTGAAGATATTTTATGGAGGGAAATGAGAGTTGCCCATGCCAAATCAAAATATGACCTCGGAGGTAAAATGCTACAGACCACGCTCAATCTCGACAACGATTGGTTTGCCCTCGGACTATCAACAGACCAACCCGACCGCTTCCAAGGCTTTCATGCAGTCGATATACTCCTTATTATCGACGAAGCCGCAGGTGTGAAAGAAGACATATTCAATGCCTCGGAAGGTATCGTCTCATCCGATCATTCAAGAGTGCTATATATAGGCAACCCCACCAATCTGTCAGGCGCATTCTATAACTCATTTAAGCTAGAAAATTGGAATAAGATACACATCTCTGCCTTTGATACCCCCAACTTTACGACCTTCGGCATCACCTTGGACGATATACGGTCAAATACATGGCTTCCAAAGATAACATCAGAACTACCAGCACCCTATCTAGTCTCGCCCGAATGGGTATATGATAAATATCTATCATGGGGAGAAGGTAACCCGATGTGGGAGTCTCGTGTACTCGGCAACTTCCCACAACAAGGCGAGGATACCCTTATACCTCTAATCAAAATAGAGGAAGCAATCACACGACAAATAGAGAATAAACCCGAAGATATTGAAGTAATTGGAGTCGATGTGGCTAGATTTGGCAGTGATAAAACTATATTCGTATATAGGAAAGGTACCAAAGTGTTAGACATGAAGGAGTTTAGTCACATGGACTTAATGTCCACCGCCCAAGCCCTCAATACATATATAGGTATGCATCCAATGGCATCGGTAAACATAGACGAAATAGGACTAGGTGCAGGACTCGTTGATCGCATAAAACAAATGAACCCCATGAAAAACATTCAAGGAGTAAATGTTGGCAATCCGTCAAAAAATAATGAGATGTTTATAAATATCCGAGCCGAAAGTTACTGGGCTCTACGAGATAGATTTGTAAATGGTGATATTCAACTCCCAAATGACGAGCAACTAATGGCCGAACTTGCAAGCATCAAATACAAGTTTACGCCACGAGGTCAGATCCAAATTGAGTCTAAAGATGATATGAAAAAGAGAGGAATGCACTCACCAGACAAATCTGACGCGCTAATGCTTTCATTTATGGTTGAAAAGAGAAAACCTAATATATTACAATATATCGAAACTTTAAAGTAACATATATAATATGTCAGACGACAAATTTGTTTTGTTCGGAATGGAATTTGATAGATATGCCGAATGTATATGGTGTCATCAGAAAACAGCTAAGTTTGATAGGGTCGCATATGCACAACCATGCTACAAATGCAGAGAAACAAAACGATATGAGGAGTTTAAGAAAGAGGAAGATAAGAAATGGGATAATGCGTTTGGTCAAAATGATGCGCTTAACGCCAACAAACCAGCTGCAATATATCATGGAAAAGGAAAAGAAGTTGTTATCAATTCTAAGGGAGATATATTGTCAGAACAATCTATCAAACACAGACCCCTAGGCCGTCCGGATACAAAAATATGATCCCATTATTCTCTGTCTACATGACCCATGATGTAGATCAACCCCTACTTGAGATACTTCATTCAGGCTACATCGGACAAGGTAAAGTAGTTGACGACTTCGAAAAGATTTATGGTGAAATGATAGGTAATAAAAATGTCCTATCACTCAATAACGGTACCGCCGCACTCCACCTAGCTATAAGATTGGCAGGTGTCGGACCTGATACAGAGGTCATCTCTACCCCAATGACATGCACCGCAACGAATATGCCAATCCTCGCAAACGGGGGAAAAATAGTTTGGGCAGATATAGATGAGAATACAGGACTTATCGATCCAGTTGATGTTGAGAGGAAGATAACAAGCAAAACCAAAGCAATAGTTGGTGTTGACTGGGGAGGTACCCCCTGCGACTGGGATGAGCTAATGAGAATAGGAAAGAAATATGGAATAAAAGTAATTGAGGACTGCGCACATGGCATCGGCTCTACATACAAGGGTAGAATGGCAGGCAATCTCGCAGATTACACGATCCACTCGCTCCAAGCTATCAAACACATAACAAGTGTAGATGGGGGAATACTCGTCTGCAAAGACTCGGAAGACTATAAAAGAGGTAAATTACTTCGCTGGTATGGCATAGATCGTGAGACAGAAAGGAAGGATTTTAGGTGCGAGGAAGATATAAAGGAGTGGGGATATAAGTTTCATATGTCAGATGTAACCGCAACAATAGCGATACATCAACTCCAACACCTGCCTGAAGTCTTAGCTAAATATAAAGAAAATGCTAGTTATTACGATTTACATATAGATAAGTATTACAAAAGAGCTGGACACGTACCCTATCAATGCGACTCGTCTTATTGGCTATATACAATCTTACTACCAACGATTGAGGATAGAGTAGACTTTATGACCTACATGAAAGACAAAGGGATAATGGTATCCCAAGTTCACGCTCGCAACGATACCCACACCTGCTTTGCTGATAGTAAATGTATCCTTCCAAGCGTAACCAAATTCGTCGAGCGACAAGTCTCAATCCCAGTACATTACGCACTAACCGAAAGAGATAGAAAATATATCGTTGATACTTGTAATGACTTTGCTACTCGACAACAAAAATTAAAAGTAAATATATGATCGTACTTGGCGTACCCGTTATTAATCAACACCAATACACAAAACAACTAATCGATAGTCTTATAACGACAGTAAGAGACTATGATAATTTTAAGGTAGTGATAGTTGATAATAACAGCGATACCAAATACAAAGCAGAGGATTACAACACTCCATTTAAGGTAGAGGTATTGCTCAACGAGCAAAACGAAGGATATTATTATCCATTACAACAGCTATATGAAAATCATTCTGCGGATACTGATCTTATTGGAGTCGTTCATAATGATATTATTTTTTATGAAGCTGGATGGAATGAAAGGATGGCAAAAGCGTTTAACGAAATGGATACACTCGGCTTGGTCGGTCTTTGTGGATCTAATGAGGTCGATCTTCTTGGTGGTCGCGGTGGTGGCACCATGTGTTGTTTTAATGGCTCTAAGGGACAACCTCGTAGCACAGGTTATTGTGACAGTGCTCTCCGTCCTGCTCTGGTACTCGATAGCTTATTTATGTTGTTCCGCAGATCACTTGTCCCCGGACTTAAAATAGAAAAAACAATCGTACCTTGTCATTTTATGGATCGTATCTGGCCTTTGAAAATAATAGACATGGGATATAGGGTCGGAGTAATGGGAGTAGAAATAGACCATCTCGGAGGCGTAACAGAATGTGCAGAACCGAAATACCACACCGAAGCAATAAAGTGGTGTGAGCGTAATGGTGTAGATCATCAGGGCAATCCAAATCATGCAATTTATAAATTAGGTGAAAAGTTATATCTCGATGAGTACCGAGATCAAAGACGAATAATCCCATGCAGAATAGATCCAAACTGGCGAATATCAAGATAGAACCAGTAAAAAACCTAAACGAAATGATGCAAATTAGAAAGGTCAGAAATGATCTTCGCTCCTATTTGACCCACGATACAAAAGAAATAAGCAAACTACAGCAAATAATTTTCTATATAAAATACCTGCTCACCTCAAGAAAAAAGCTAACAATCTACACAGTCAATTTCGAAGGTAAGATAATAGGCTACGGATTAATCAAAGCAGACGAAAGGAATAGACGCTGGCTAACAGGATGTCTGCACGAGGATTTTCACGGTTATGGAATAGGAGAAAAGTTATTCAAACACTTAATAAAACAGATAGATAGAAAAAAATATCTTCCCTGCTTAGACGTACTTGCCACAAATTCCAATGCAATATATCTTTATCAGAAACTAGGCTTTATAAAATATAAACAAATAGATTTTGTAAGTTATTACTATCTACCACACCATGTCTAAAATCTGTATCACCGTACCCGTATTTATAACCAAACGAGAACATAAAGATTATCTAGATCAAACAACAGCCTCGATCTACAGTCTCAAAAATGAGGTAATATTTGTACCAGTAGAGAATTATGTAACCCCCTCACTAATACCAATAAGCTATGTATTCAAGCAAGAGCCAAGCGAGATAAGAATACTCGGTGGTGGTTCTAACCAATCCGTAGCGAACGCATGGAATATGGGTATTGAAGAAGGGATATTGCACGACTGCAAATACATTCTAGTCATAAATAGCGACATCGTAATGAAAATTAATGCTATCGACAGACTCGTAGACTTTGCAGACTCACAACCCGATGCAGTAATGTGGACAATGGGTGAATACGCAGACCTTGGCAATTTAGAAACTGCCCCCGAAGATGAGAACTTTAGCGAACACCCACATTTTAGTTGTTTCATGGTTCGCCACGACTTCTTTACTCATGTAGGGAAATTTGATACTAATTTCGTACCCGCATACCTAGAAGATAACGACATGGTAGCACGCCTCGCACTTGCCAATAAAAAAGCATATGTCTATGGCGGTGCACGCTTCTATCATCATGGCTCACGCACTATAAAGACAGATAATGAACTATGGAGAAAAAACTCGGTTACATTTCCAAAGTGTCAACAATACTTTTTAACAAAATGGGGACACTCAGTCGTAAGTGAACCTGATGAAATGAGGCAGAAGTATTACAAGACACCATATAACAGTGGGAAACCATTAACATATTTTAGATAATTTATGGATGATAAGAATATAAAGCGTGTGCTATGGCTCTCGGATTTTACATGCTCCACAGGTTTTGCAACTGTAGCGCACAATATCTTGCATCACATTATTAAGACAGAAAAATATCAGATCGATGTGATCGGAATTAATTACTATGGCATGCCAAACGAATGGCAGAAGCTATACCCAATGGTCAGGGTATTACCCGCAACAGTAATAAGCAATGGTGATCTTTTTGGTCGCCAAGGCTTGCTAAACCTACTCGGCACAGGTGTATACGATATTCTTTTTACTCTACAAGACACATTCCAAATGGAACTTGTCGCACCGAAGATCATCGAGACTAAGAAAATACTCAAACAACAAGGGGCAAAAACATTTGAATGGATTTTCTACTATCCAATAGATGCGACACCTAAAGAAAACTGGATAAAGAACTCTGTAGCCCTTGCCGACTATCCTGTGGCATATACCCACTACGGAGTCATCGAAACCCTAAAACACGCCGATATAGCTTCAAAACTAACCCAAATCCCCCACGGATACAACCCTGATATGTTCTATGTCCTCCCAGACGATGAGAAAAAGAAATTTAGAAAAGAATATTTTCAAGGTAAAGCCGATGGCAAGTATCTAATAACCAACGTAAACCGCAATCAAATGCGCAAAGACCTAGCCCGAACCCTGCTTATATTCAAACACTTCAAGAAACAAGTACCAAATGCACTGCTATACCTTCACTGTAAAGAAAACGATGTAGGCGGGTCTATAAACGAAATAGCAAGAAATTATGAACTTACACCAGAGGAAGATTACATACTCCCCATAGACTTCAATGAGAATAAAGGTATTGCCGTACATATTCTTAATGCAATATATAACGTATCCGATGTTGTAATGACTACCACACTAGGCGAAGGATGGGGATTATCAATGACTGAAGCAATGGCAACAAAAACACCAGTTATAGCCCCAAATCACACTAGCTTGACAGAAATGTTAGAGGATAAAGGTATTCTTGTTACAGCAGGCAAATCAATCACAGATTGGTTTGTATTACCAGGTGATAATGAAAGATTGAGACCATTAGCAGATGTAGCTGAATATGTAGATAAACTTGTGCAATTGCATAATAATAAGCAACAAACAATTGAGCTTGCAGACAAGGCGTATAATTATGTTACTGAAAATCTAAAATGGGAAACAGTCTGTAAGAAATGGGTAGAAATATTTGAAAAGGCAGGTATGAAGATTAAAGAGGTAGGAAGGAATGAGCCTTGTTATTGTGGAAGTGGAAAAAAGTTCAAACATTGCCATGGATAACGAACCTTGCTATGAGATGTCACATAATGATTTAGACTTTCAACTTTTATTGAGAGAGATACAAGACCCTAAAGAAAAGTTTATAGTCGTGATGTATGAATTTGGCTATCAAAAAAATGAAATAGCATATATGCTTAATGTTCACCCCTCAACGATCACAAGACAATATAGGAAATCGTGTAAGAAAATAGTAACTGCAAGATTTAACAACAAATAGTCCATAATAATAGATAAGTATGCGAACCAAAAATACACCTTCAGAAAAAAAGATAATAGATGCTGTTAGTAAAAGGTTACTCGGACAAATCCAGCCTATACTTGAAAAAAAACAAAGCAAAGTCCCCCAGACTTTCATGGTTCCCGTAGGCTTCAATACAATGATGGCCGATGCAAACAGACGACAGACTTATGGCACCACAACAACCTATCAGACACTTCGTCAATTATCACAACAACACGAAACCACTCGCGCAGCTATAAACTTACGCAAAAGACAAATCACACAGCTCGACTGGGATATAGTCCCACTCGATGCAGACAGTGAATATGATGACAAACAAAGAAAGAAAATAAAACTAGCAATCTCACAAATAGGCGGACCCGGAGTCAGATTTAGAAATCTTTTAGATAAGTTTATAGAGGATACGCTTGTAATGGATGCATTTTGCTTCTATAAGCAATACACAACTAATAAACAATTACTCCGCATAATCCCCATAGACCCTTCAACGATTAAACTCCGAGTAGATGAGGCGGGGATGAGGCCAATGCCACCCGAACCTGCATTTGAACAATGGATTAGAGGTCAAAAAGTAGCTGATTTAACTACTGAAGAAATAACATACGAAAGTATGAACCCAAGGTCAAATAGTCCTTATGGACTATCACCAATAGAGGCCATGATCGTAACCCTCGATGCCTCTATGCGTGCAATGCTCTACAATCTCGCATATCTATCAGACAATAATATCCCTAACGGCTTCTTACAAATGCCAGAGGAATGGACACCCGAACAGATAAAGGAATACAAGGAGTATCTTGACAGCGTAATCTCATCACCAAAAGATCAAGCTAAAGTATTCCCAATACCTGCGGGGAGTAATTACACCGCCACGACAAAGCCCTCTGACTTTTCATTCAAAGACTTTTTTGACTATCTTGATAGACGAGTGTGTATGTTATTCGACATCGCACCACAAGAACTTGGAATGACAGGTCAGCAATACAAAGAAAATGCAACCTCACAAGAAGAAATCTCAATGCGTAAAGGCTTAAAACCCCTCGCAAACTTTATTGAAGATATATTTACAGAAATATTGCAA
>OGVY01000043.1_pt1 | contig 19489 bp, 16 predicted proteins | sample 1575871 | NCBI WGS metagenome assembly OGVY01 (sample SAMN07581536, study PRJEB24739) | freshwater metagenome
GTTTCCCAGTCACGATAGTCGCCACACTATGCACAATCAACCCCTTACATAAATTCCGGGGAGAACCCGCTCGCCGCCCACCCCCTCCACTTCTGTCAAAAGTTTAGACAGTTTTTAAACCCCACTCAGCCTGAATTCACTGGTCCTGAGCTTGCACCCTTTATGAGACACCAGGAGCAAAATGAAACGAGTTTGGGGAGGGATATTCATTGGCCTTTTTTTCGCGCTAGGGCCTAAGGCTCTCGCAGATAGTTCTCATTGCCCCGATGTCATCAAAATGCTCTACAAAGGGCCTCCTCTTGAGAAGGCCCAAAAAAAAGATAAAAGTAACTCTCCATCCCATCCACTCCTCCGTACTTTGCCTCATGAGCAAGAAAAGCTTCAAAAGTTTTTGTCCTCAGCCCTAGGAGAAGGGTCTCGTTCAAGTTCAAAGCCCCCTTCGACAGAAGAGCTGATTCGACGAGCTCAAAGAGAACTTTCTCCCGAAGAAGCTAAAGCTTTTTCAGATTGGCTTTTAGGGCAATTTTTTGAAGATCCACTCGTTGGATTTGAAGATCATTTTCTAGGACGACAACGACAACTCTTTGCTTCAGGGCCCACTCGCTACAATCGAAATGGAGAACGTCCTTTTGACGGTTATCTTGCAGCAAGAGATTACCTTCGAAGTCTTCCCCTCTCAGAAATTGGCCTACCGCAAATCCTGGAAGCTCATAAAAGACTCATGTCTCGAGAAAGTATTAAAGAGGATCCTGGAAAAGTATTCCAAACCGATAAAGTCCCTCCCAGAAACTCTCAAGGGCTAAAGGATTCTGAACTCGGCCAAGTAAGAAGCGAGTCAGTAGGATTTGAGTTGGACGGAAAATATGTTCCCTCAGAGATCAATGGGATTGGTCACACGATTCCGGAATTAGAAGCACAGAATCTCCATTTAAAGCAAAGTAAGAATGGGACCCTTTCTTATGCACCCTTAGTCCGGTGGCGGACCATGGATTCCAAGAAACCTCTTTCCAATGCATTAGTGACAAAACTCCAAGCTTTAGAAAAGAAACATGGTACGAGTGGTTTGAGAAATCTGGATATCCCAGAAATTGCAGAAGCTCAGCGCGAATTCCTTACAGAACTCACGGAAAAACTTTGGAAAGAAACTCTCGTCGATATCGAAAAGGCAAAAACTCATGAAGAAGTCATTCAAGTTGCAGCTCGCTTTCAACAAGAACTCATTTCGATTCACCCTTTCATCGATGGGAATGGTCGCGTTTCAAGACTTCTCACTGAACGACTTTTGGAATCGAAGGGACTTCCAGCTCCTCTTTACACTCATTGGGGCGAAGATGTTGCTCTAGCTCCTGGGCAATTGGAAGCCCAACTGGCTCGAGGGGTTCTTCTTTCTCAGGAATACCATCAAGCCTTAGCCACTGCGCTTTCTAAAGGAGAAAGTTTTGAATCCGTTCCAAATCCCGTGCTGTCAGTCAGAGCTCGTGAACTTCTGGGCGGTCCTCAGGAAGCTTTTGATGCTGAAGCTTTTTTAAATTATGTAGCTGCAAACCGAAATAGTTTGAGCAGTTTTTCTGAAAGTGTCAGAGCATTTCACCGCTCTGCCTCTCCTTCTGGTCAACTTCCTCCTCTTTCCTTGCAAGAAAAGGAAAAAACTGTGGGTCATCTGGGAGGAGACTTAAGGCACTTTAGTCCAGAGGAATTTCAACTTTGGAGGCAGAGCCAAACAAAACTTCCCAGTACCCTGAAGGGACAAGTGGATGAATATATGGGATGGCTTAGAACTTTGATCTCTACTGATTCAGAGCGCGCTATCCGCTTAGCTCCTTCGGACTTCCAAATCAGCTTTGCGCAACGCTCAGCAACTCAAGAGGAATACGACCAGAAAATGGATCGATTTTACGGGACAAGACCAATTTTTAGAGGAATCCCTAGTGATCGTTACTTAAGCGATAAAGAACTCGTCCAGCTCATGGCCGAACCCACTCCTTTTACCTCCGGCAATGGAGTCCCTCTGAGCCAAAATCCAGAGAGTCGATTTCCTGTTTTTCAAGATTTTAATCAACAGCTTCTCACAGGGGGAGATCACCTCATTTCTCAAACGCATGCTCATGTAGAAGGAACTACCGATTCCTATTTCCGAAGTGGAATGGTCTCTTTTTCTGATCAAGAAGCCATTGGGAGAAATTGGCAGTTCAGCTCGACCAATAATGTGGGAATTCTGATTTCGGCCAGAGAACGAGAACCGGGTGTCTTTCACACTGGAAAAAACACCCCCCGTTTGGGGACTTTGGGCTATGCCCATGAACGAGAGCACGCTTTGGTAGGCGGGGCAGATCCGGAATCGATTATGTCCATCGAAGTCAAACAAGCAACAGCAGATCCCAACGATGGAAGCCCCCGAAGAACTAAAAAAGCAAAGCGCATCAGCTTTGATACAATCGAAATTACCGAAGTGATTTTTGAAACGAATCCTTCTTCCTGGTCAAATGATTCAGAAATACCTAGAGTTGGCATACCCAGACGGTGGAGAATCCTGCCAAATGGAAATATCGTGCCTTTAGAGCCTAGCGAGTAAATGGTTTTGGAAGAGGTGCTTTAGCAGTGTGTTCTAAATAGTTTTTGAAATAGCCATTATAATAATCGCTTTGTCCATCTCCCAGTAAATCAATATTCGAATACACTTTGGGGTCGTAAACTGAAAACCGCCTAGGATCAGTGACAAAAATCATCATTCGGCTATCGTCTGCCCCATTTCGCATTCTTCGAATCCATTCCTTGACACTGATCGCTTTGGAGTAAACGGGATCGATCACCCACCAGGAGCCAGTCCCTTTAGCTTTAATCATCGTTGCTACATGAAACTGCCAGCGTCCTTTTTCAAGTGACCCGACCACCCAGATTTTTTTAATCGCAGCGGGATCTACTCCCCGTCTTAAAGCTTCGCTATGCACGAGAGTCGCTCGACCAAAACAAAACCCGTAACATTCTTCTGGATCATATTTTTTCTCGTGCTTACTTCCGTTGGTTGGGTGATTCAGGATAGTTCTCACCAAAAAGCTTGCTTGTTTTTGTGAAATAGCAGGGACTAACTCAGAAGAGGAAGGCGTAATGGGATCTTTGAGAGCTTCCAAAACTTGGCCATTGTGCTTTCTAATGGCTTTTTTGCTTTTCCCTTCTTGGAAATCAATCAAAGAACCTTGAGTTGTTTCGCTTTCGATAACGGCAAGCCTAGAAGAAAGGTTGGGGTCTTTGGCCTCAGCTAACCGACTGATCAAGGGAAAACAATCTTCGAAGGCCCCAAAGAGGGGGGTTCCCAAAAGAAGACCCCCTAAAACAAGAAGCATTCTACTTTTCGGCATAGTCTCACTAGTTTCCAAGAAAAGTGACTCTCTGGCAATTTTTTTGTAACCTTCTCTTTTGTAACCCTCCTAAAGGAGAGGCCCATGAAAAACCAAATATTCATCGCTATTCTTTTCACTGGAATCGGATTCGCAGAAGTCCCCAAGCCAGTCCTTACGGTTGGAGAAGTCCACGGCCGCTTAGCAGTTGTAGCTGGAAAACTCACAGCTTCCCCCAAACGACCCGTAGGTATTTCAGTCCTGAATGGCAATCTTCTTTCATCCACGGTCACTGATCCCGAAGGTCGTTGGTCGATTGTCATTCGGCATTTGGCTAGTGAAGTTTCTGTCTCAAGCTGGGATTTTTTTAATCCTGCTAAGAGAAGTGTTTCAGTAAAAGGAATTTTAGAAAACTCCGAACCCTAAATTGAGTTTCTTGGCACTTGAGTTGCAGTTTTAAGCGCCAAGATGAAAGAACACACTTTAGCTCTTCCCTCTCTTCTTATTCATTTTTTAAAAGGTTATCCCCTAAAGCTTATTGCTCCTGGAGTTTGGAGAATTGAACCCACTGGGAGAATGCGAGTGGGAGTTCACCTGATTGGCAATTGGGAGCTGATTTCACCCACTCAAGATGATCTCAGTATTGAACAAGCCATGAACGTCGCTTCTCTTCCAGGAGTAGTGGACCCTGTTCTTTGCATGCCCGACATGCATCAAGGCTATGGTTTTCCCATTGGGGGGGTTGCAGCTTTTCATTTAAAGGAAGGCGTTATCTCTCCTGGGGGAGTCGGCTACGATATTAATTGTGGCGTGAGACTTCTAAAGACGTCTCTGCGGAAGGAAGATATCCATTACCGCTCCAAAATGCGGGAACTGGTCCATGATCTTTTTGAGAACATTCCCACCGGAGTAGGTTCCCGTAGAAAGGATCTTCTTTTAGGGGAGGAAGACCTGAAACACCTTCTTGTTGAAGGAGCCCAGTGGTCGCTGCGGAAGGGCTTTGCTGAAATAGACGATCTGGAAGTGACGGAAGAGAGAGGACGAATTGTCCAAGCCGATCCAGATAAAGTAAGTGCCTTTGCTTTAGAAAGGGGACTCGACCAAGTGGGCACTTTAGGATCTGGGAATCATTTTGTGGAAGTGCAGTATGTAGATGAAATTTATCAAGAGTCTATTGCAAAAGTGTTTGGTCTGCATCTCAATCAAGTCGTAGTTACCATTCACACGGGATCGAGAGGCCTGGGTTATCAAGTTTGTGAAGACTACCTCGCTCGTTGTTTAAAGGCTTGTGAGAAATATCATATCGATTTACCTCACCCAGAGCTTGCTTCGGCTCCGCTCGATTCCCCTGAGGGACAAGATTATTTAGCTGCAATGGCTTGTGCAGCGAATTTTGCTTTTAATAACCGGCAACTCATTACTTACTGGGTGAGAAGAGTTTTTGAGCACCATTTTGGAACTCTCCAGATGCCGCTGCTCTATGATGTTTGTCATAATATTGCAAAGTTTGAAGAACTCCCCCGAAATCATCATACCGAAATTCTTTGTGTTCACCGAAAAGGAGCTACCAGAGCTTATCCTCCGCACCACCCCAAAACTCCGTTTCGATATCGTTCTGTCGGCCAGCCCATTTTAATTCCAGGGGATATGGGACGGTACAGTTTTGTTCTTGCTGGAAAAAGGGAATCTCTCTGTACAAGCTTTGGGAGTGCTTGTCATGGAGCGGGTCGGGAGTACTCTAGACACCAATCCCGACGGCTTGCTAAAGGCCGTCCGATTCTTCGAGAACTCGAAGACCAGGGAATTTATGTCAAAGCAGCGGGTTATGAGACTGTGGCCGAGGAAATTCCTGAAGCTTATAAAGACGCTTCAAAAGTCGTTCATGCAGTTGAAGAAGCTTCGATTGCAAACTTAGTTGCGAGGCTAAGGCCTTTGGGGTGATTAAAGGTTAGTTTGTTCCGCTTGCAAAAGTCTCACTCATGGTTTCCGGGTAACCTGCCATTTGGCAAGCGTGAATGAGAATCCTTCCCAATCGAGCAAAAGCTTCTGTGCGTCTAGTAGCTACAAACTGGTTTCCCGTTTCCCGAAGCGTATCAACTTCTTCAGAGGCAGGATCAGTGACAAAAATTCTTGTTTTAAATCTTTGCTCAGGCCCGGGGACACTGACTAAGGGCACTTTGATGATTTCTTCTATTAAATTTTGAAACTGCTTTCCCGAAGAATCACTCATTTTTATTGAGCTCTCTTTTTTGAGAGTGACTCCTTCAATTGTGGTTTCGACAATCACTTTGTTTTAGAACAATTCACACACCAATCGCTTCTGAAACACTGGCTCCGGGTGAGAGAGGCTATCAAAGACATAGGTCAGGCTTCTCTCAGCAGCAAAAGCGAAAGTCCCAAGCACGAATCCTAAAAACAGTTTTTTCACAGCTTCTCCTCGAGCAAGTTAAGCTTCCAATCGCTTCCCCAACGAGTACAAAACCCTGCAAGAATTTTGTCTCCGAATTTATTTTTATAAAAAGAAATGAGTGTTTCTTTTTGGCTCGCACAATCAGCAAAGTTTGCGAAAGTTTCTACAGCTTGTTTGCGAGAATGCCACCGAGTCACATCGATAATTGCAACGAGATCTGCCCCTCGGGTATAAGGGTTGTTCACACAAAGCCCCACCGATTTGATTTGTGGTTTGAGGAGTTGGACTTTCTCCAGATCTTTCAGTGCCACTGAACAATCAGCCACAGAGTCCATTTCTGCTAAAGAAAACCCAACGAGCTGCTCGCTGTATTTGGCCCAATAGTGCACTGTAAGACGCAAGTGGCCGTGTTCGCTGGGCTGAAGAAAAACAAATCGCACTTTTACTTGATCGTTCGACAAAGAAGTTTTCACTGCTTGGATGACTTGCTGGACTTGCTCAGAAGTGGGTTGCCCTGGGAACCGACTGCTCGCCCAAGCGGGCACGAGAGCATTTGAGGCTGCAAAGCCCTCAATAACCAAAGCCCATTTTTGAAGCCCGTAGTAAGTTTCGTCATAGCGACAAAAACCGACCAAAGGTTCTCTCCCTGTCATTTCTTTGAAAAATTCCATTTCACGAGGAAGTTCTGATTCGCACTTTTTACGAGTAGTAAATTCATAGCCTCTTCCTTCAAAACCAATCTCCGCTACATTATTTAACTGAGTGAGAGGCTCACTTGCTTCATATCGAATGGATACATCTGCCCCCTTTTTGGTCAGCGCTTCACAACGCCCCCCCGCGGGCAAACCGGTGAGAGCTGTAAATTTTTGGGCAAGCTTTTCAGCATCTTCATGACAATTGCGCTCTTGCACAGGGAACTCACGAATGAAATAAACATAGGGATTAGCGTGGGCCGAAAGAGAAAGGCTCACCATTACAGCGAGGCCAAAAACGGCTAAATTACTGTTTTTATTAGATTTCATTACAGCGCCCCCTTTTTGTTTATTGCGCTGCGTCTTATACCTATATTTGAGCATCAAATCAAGTTAAAGCCACTTCCTCCTGAGCCCACCCTCCTTGGGGAGAATAGGAGAAGAAAAGTTTTTCTTGAGGATCAAAAGCCACCAATCGAATCCACTCATTCACGACAAGCTTTCGCACAGAAGCGTGTTTTTCGACAATCGCTTGAATGCGCTCTTTCGGAGCTTCAATCACGACTAAAAGCCTCATTGGTTCGTGGATGAGATCCGTTCCATTGCTCACAGATTGCAAAGGAAGCCCTATTTTAAGATCGCTTACATTCCCTTGCATCACTCCTAGCTTTCCAACCACGTTGTGAATGACTTTGTTGCCACTTCCAAACACTTCATTATCTACACTGGAGAAGTAGTACTGAGTGTTGATCCACTCAGCAACGACCATGGGAGCCGTCATGATCACTTCAAGAGCAGATCCTTGAGAGTCGCTTTCCCAATCATAAGAGTGAAGGAAAGTACGAGACTTTAAATCTAAGTGTTGGGTGAGGCTCCTTTTAGCCACAATAAACGCTGCATTTCCAGCTAATCCCCATTCGGGACGGACTTCAGACCAATCTAATGATCGTCTTTCCACTTCCTGAACAGCTCTTTTTGCATCCCTTTGAGGATTATCGAAACGTTGAGTCCGTTCAATGTTGAGCCCTTCTTTTGCTTTTAAGAGAGCTGCTTCAAGATTTTTCACATCCTCCAAATGAGATTCGGGAATGAGATCGGTATCGTACAAGCTCACCGAATCTGTCGCTGTATTATGTTCTCCGGCAATAAAGACTGTATCTGAAGGAATGATAATTCCTTTCAAAGCCAAAGCATTTCTGACTCTTTGATTGTTAAAGATCTGAACTGCGACTCGTGCATTCGGAGCCCCTCGATGCCCACCACATGCACCGCAGTCTAGTGCAGTCGCATAAGCGTTGTTGGTGGTGGTACTTCCGTGACCACAGAGCAAAACTAAGCGCCCAAAGTTTTTCTGAAGACCCATAATCTTGAGTGAGTTTTCAGCTACTGCAATTTGGTCTTCAATGGGTATTCCTGCACCTGATCTGACTTCTAACTCTGGTCGAGTGATAACCTTGTTTTCTTGGGCTTCTCTTTTAGGTGCAAAGCTGTTGCGATACATCGAGAGAAAACCCAAGCCCCCACACGCTTCCACAAATGCAAAAGGAGATACTGAAGTATTCTTTACTTCTTGAAGAGATTCTTTCAGAGATTTTTCAGAATCTTTTTTCACTAAGAGCTTTCGAGCTAATTCATAGTTTCCCTTTTCAGGTTGCTCCTTAATTAAATACTTGGGACGGATCAAAACAGGACATTGAGAAGACGGGCTTTGAGCTCCAAACTCTTGGTACGCCAGCGGTATGGCAAAAAAGCCTGCAAAACCATATGTGTCAAAGTTTCCCTGCTTCTCTAAATTCCTTCTAAAGGCCTCTGATCGCACATCAATGCAAAAAACGGCTTGAGCTTGGGGCCTTTGAGCTTTGGAAATCTCATGAACTTTCTTTGATGAACAAGCCAATTGGTTCAAAAGCTGATCTCGGTAATTTTTTTCAAAAGCCTCGAGCCAAATCATGCCTGCAGTAGCACTCTGTGGGGAAGGAGCGTTTTCCCCAGGCAGTTCTTTTTTGGCCAATTGAAGCATGCCTTCCCAAGCGGTAGTTCGAGTCCACTCATCGGCTAAAGTGTTTAACGCCCCAACCGTATCGTAGACCAAACGCACTGCTAAGAAATCAGTGAGCGAAGCGGTTTTTTTCTTTCCCTCAAAAAAGTTCTGCTCCGAACCATAGAAAGCAAAAAGTCCCGACCAACCTGGGGAGGCAGCCAAATGCCGCTGGAGGTAGTCTTGCACATGAAGCAGCGGAACTCCTAAGTCACTCAGCATTTGCTCAATAGCTTCTTCGCTCTCATTCGGAAGTTGTTCCACATAGTCTCTAAAACCTTGAGCTCCCGCTTGATCCATGCTGCGATCAAAAATAGCTAAGTCCTTCCAAGCCCGGAAGAAACCATGCTCTCGTCCTGGCATTTCCCAAGCAGCTTCTCCTCTATCGAAGTAAGCACTGCACCACTTGGAGATCTCAGCTTGCATCGTCGGGTAGAGTTTAGTCCCTTTGAGCTGGTCGGCCCACTCACTTAAAGTGAGAAAAACCTCTTGAAGAGAACTATGAGCTTCTTCTACGAGTACTTGGGTTAACTCCTCAAAAGAAACCTGAGGCTGAATTTTTTGAATCGCAGCCTTCAGATTTTCAGAAGTGATTCTTCCCTTTTTGAACTGCTGATGAAAATAACTGAACTCTGGCAGGCCTTTTCCGTGAAACAATTTTCTCGCGACATCCACTGCTTCTTGAAACTTCTCTGATTCAAATCCTTGAAGAGGATTCACTGCAATGAAGTTAGCTAGGGGCCAAATCGGTGCTACTCGAGAGATGGCATCTTGAATCGCTTTTTTCACATCTCCCCCTTGGGCAATCGATTTTTTTTCAGTGCCTTTTAACACTGAGAGGGTCTTTTGAGTGGCTGTAATATTTTGCGTAAACATGGTTTCTCCTAATACTCTTACTGTTTAGTACCGATGGGTTTCGCAATCGCCAAAGATTCAAAACTAGGAATCTTCTTAGAACTTCCAAAAACTCTAGACAGGGTACGCTTCCATGCTTGCTCTACATAAAAGTGGTTCAAGCACAGCACATAGAATTGTTTTGCCCACACTTGTTGTGAACTTCTACTGAGCTCAACAAGAACATAAACAAGTAAAAAGAGAGCGCCAACGCTTCCTACGAGAAGAGGACTCAATTCTCCGTATGTGGTTACGGGACCATTCAAGCTAAACACGGGCTCTAGGAATTGACTGAGGGCTCCCAAAGAGATCCAGTAAAAGCAAATCGCAAGAAATGCGAAAGCCGAGCTCTTCATAATGGGTGTAAAGCCCCCTCGCATGCGAAGAGCAGGCGCGAGGGCTTGAGTCGCACTCACCCAAAGAAACAGACATAGGAAGAGACCACCTGCTTTTGCTTCGAGATCAATTTGAAAGAGCGATACGCTTGCCCCTACCAAAAATAACGACAAGAGTCCGGCTCTTAATCGAAGGGGCAATCCCACCGGAGCTTCGTTCTTTGGATTGACTGGAAACGGAGTCGTATCAATTCGACTTCCAGCACTTAGAAATGCCTGAGCTTTGTAAAATCCGTGCATAATCAAGTGGAGTACTGCCGCACCAAAAGCACCAAGTCCACACTGCATCATCATGTAGCCCATTTGAGAAATGGTAGAGTAAGCAAGAGAGCGTTTGATATCCGTTTGCACTAAGTAAATAAGCCCCCCAAAAAGTGCCGTAAGCGCTCCCAGAGCAAACAGCACATGGAGAGCAAAGCTTGCATGACTCACAATGGGGCTGAGTCTCACAATCAGAAACCCGCCGGCGTTGATAATTCCCGCATGCATCAACGCGGACACGGGGGTGGGGGTCTCCATGGTATCGGGCAACCAGATATGGAAGGGGAATTGGGCAGACTTAGTCATTGCCCCAATCACATAGAGAGACCCCACCAAGGCACACGGATTCAAGGAAAGTCCAAAAAGAAAAATCGGATCCCAAGCTCCATGAGTAGTGGCTATTTGAAAAATATCTTTTAATTCAAAGGTGCCAAAAATATTGTAAGTGAGAACAAGAGCCGAAATGAGTGCGACATCCCCAATTCGGCTGATCACAAATTTTCTCCAAGCAGCTTTTTGAGCAGCTTCTCGGTCAGAAAAGTGAAGAAGCAAACGGTGGACTCCAAAGCTGACTAGAAACCAAGCAAGAGTCAGAGCTAAAAGATTTCGGCTCATGACAAAAAGAGTCACAGAGCTCAAAACAAAAGAGAGCCAAGTGAGAAACCTGCCTTGTTTTTTATCTCCTTCCAAGTACCTGAGAGAATAGCGCTGGACAATAAGGCCTATGGAAGTAATCAGCAGCACTGAAAGAAGAGAGAGTCTATCAATCCAAACGCCCACAGAAAAATGAAAGCTTTGAGGATCTCCGACAATTCCAAAAATCCTATCGACTGAACCCGTCGAAATAACCCCCGCTGCAAGAACCAAAGCTGACACAAGGGAAATCACAGAGCCAAGACTTGTTGAGCGCCGCATGAGCTTGGCATTTTCTTGCCCTCCGAGCAGACCAATAAGGCTTACTGCGAGCGGGGCTCCCAACAAAGAAAAAGTCGCAAAGGTCAAAAGGTGATCCATGAGAAAATCCTCCGTGATTTCATTTTCTGAATATACGGTGATTTTCCTGGTTTTAAAAAATAGATAATTAGTATTATTTGTATTGCTATAAGCGAATTAGCTTTCGCCCAAAGCTGCTTTGAGAGTGGCTAAATTCTTTTGGTAGTCTGTGAGCGCATCTACTTCTCTAACAGCAGCATCTGCAGTAGCTTGCTCACGAATATTCACAAAGAGCTGATTGCTATCTCCTTGTCGAAACCGCTCTCGCTCGCCTTCTTCTAGCTTTTTGGCAAGTTCAGTTTCTCCATGAGTCACTTCAGCTCGTAAAGCAGCAGCCTCCAGTGCTGAACGCGCATCGTAGACTTCAGTCGCAATTTTATCTCTTTGAAACTTTTCCTGAAGTTCCATTCGCATTGCTGTGGAACGGGCCACGTCTTCTCTCCCCCCCGCTACGTTTGCTTGTAAAGGAACTTCTAGCAAAAGCCCCGCTTCCAATTGAGTTCCGTTTCGAGTGGGGCTTCCTTCTCGCAGGCTTCGAACAGCTTGCATTTGTACGTCAATTCGAGGACCGGTTTGATTCACAGCGAGAACTCGCTCCACTTCATTCTGGGATTTCAAAGCCGAAAATCGTGCAAGTTCTGGTCTAGCTTTCAACGCTTCTTCGAGTCCCTTTTGGGGGGCAAGGTCTGTTTCGGGTTTAGGAATCACAACCCCCAAAAGCTCGGCGCCAGCGAAAACAGGATTCCCTTCTTCATTTCTGAGGTACAAGGACAGTTCAATCGTAGCTTGCTGAAAGGCTCGTTCAGCGGAAATCACTTGGGACTTTCTTTGAAGAATGGCTCTTTCATTGTCTCGCCGCTCGAAAACGGGCAAATCTCCTCGCCGCACTCTTTCAGCAAGGCCCGCATCTCGTTCTTCAGCAATTTTTAGAAGAGCTTTGTAAATTTCCATTTTTTGTCCAGCGCCTACCCAATCCCAGTAGCGAGCAGTGGCTAGTCTGACAGCTTCAATACGCTGCTGGCTAAGTTGAGCGTCTGCGATGACCACACTAAAACCCGCTCTTTGGATATTGGCTCGTCTTCGATCCAAAGGCCCATCTCTCCAAAGAGGGACGTTGAGCCCCGCTCGCAGTTCTCCTCCTGGATTGGTTTCGAGTTTCCCGTCGTAAACAGCAAAATCTCCCACTCCAAGGCGGTATCCGGCAAAAAGACTTGTTCCCCAGATTTGAGTTGGCTTTTCAATGATCGAATCGATACGATCGTTTTCGTAGTATCCCAAAAGTGAAGAAGTCGCTCTGGTTTTCCACTGAATATCAAAAGCTCCTTCAGAAGCTCTCACTTCCCCTGCTGCAGCTTGCACATCTTGCTGGGCTCCTTGCACCAACGGGAATCTTTCTCTCACCGATTTTAAAACGTCATCCAAAGTAAGCGGTGCCGAGCGAGCGCTCAAAGAAAAAAAAGATATGAATGGAATGAGCCACAACTTCATGACTTAGTCTTTCCTTCACTTTTTCCAGGTTGTGTGGGCTCAGGAAAACTGGGGGGAAACCCGTTAAACCGTCTCCACAGTTCGTAGCCCAAAGTGACGCGATTGAGAAGAACCCACCCTAAAGCTCTCACCCCTTGACGCAAATACATTCCATTTGGCCAAGGTTCATTTTCAAGCGGAGAAATAATCAAACGAAATTTTCCCTGGCCACTATCACTTGCATCTATCAAAGTGACTTTTCCTCCATACGTCCCATAGGCCGCTCCTGGCCACCCACTAAACTGAATAGCAGGCCACCCTTCAAATTGAAGTCTTACTTCAGCTCCTTCTCGAATCAGAGGCATATCATTTCCAGCTATCCACATTTCTACTGCTCTCGAATCTGTTTCCGGAACAATCAAAGCAAGCATTTGCCCTGCTTTGACTATTTGGGCTCCTTGTCCGGGCATGACTCTCAGAATCGTTCCTGCAATCGGCGACTTCACGGCTTGAGTCATTTGCCTAGCAAGCCGTACATCCATTCGAGCAAGCTCTGCAGAAGCATTGGCTTCGTCCACTAAAAATTTTGTATACTCTAAATTAGCTTGCTCATAAGCACGGCGGGCACTGAGTCCTTTTTCCACAAGCGCTTTTTGTCTGTCTAAATTGATTCTCGAAGTGGTCACAGCAGCTTCAGCTGCCATCACTCTTTTCCCAAGAGCATCCCGCTCTGCTCTGAGCCGTTCAATGATTTCTGGATCATTATCAGTGAGATCGACAATGAGATCTCCCTCTTTCACTTTAGATCCTTCCACTACATGCCACAAAGCAATTCTTCCATCAACAGGAGCGCTGATTTCTTGGGGTCGGTCATTCGGGGAATAAGCAATGACCCGCCCAGAGCCTGTTGCAGTTTGTTGCCAGGGTAACAAAATAAGTCCCAGACCCACCAAGAGGAACAGGGTCAAAAACCCTCCAAAAAACAAACGGTAGTTCCGGTTGGGTTCAACACTCGCCAAAGACGAAGGTAAGGGCCTTACTTCTCGCACAAAAAATTTTTCTGCTTTAAGAGGCATTAGGCTCGCCTCCTGTCTTTTAGAGAAGTCAGAGAAAGCGTCTCATCACACCGGTTTGCCAGTGAGACATCATGAGTCGCCAGAATCAACGTCCAGGGCGCTTTTTTATCGAGAAGTACCTGCAGCGCTGTTTCTCGAGTTTCATCATCTAAGTCGTCTAAAGTTTCATCCACAATCAAAAGCCTTGGATTATCACAAATGGCTCGAGCTAAGACCAATCGATGGGCCTGAGCAATGGATAAGGGTCGGCCTTCAGCTCCAATTTCGGTTTGGATTCCCTGGGGCAACTGAGAAACTTCATCGAGAAGATCTAATTGGGCCAACACTTCTCGGACTCGATCTAAAGTAATGTGATTTCGTCCCATTCTGACATTTTCAAAAAGAGAATCCGGTAACATTTCAAGCCCCCTCACCAGCGCTACTTGTTCTCTTAAGCTATCAAATGAAAGATCCCGGTAATCTTTGCCGTCTATTAAAATAACCCCTCGCTGAGCCGATTTAATTCCATAAATTAGGTCCACAAGAGTTGTTTTTCCTGAAGCGTTTGATCCTAAAAGCGCTAACCGAGCTCCGGGTTTTGCTTCGAAAGAAAAGTCTCCAAAGATGGGAACTTGATTTCCATAACTGAAATCGAGATTTTTTACTTCAATGTGAGCAGGATTTGAGGGTCTTGGAAGAGCTTCTCCAGCTGACTTTTCCATGGGTTGTTGTAGAAGAAATTCTAGCTTATCTAAAGCTGCAACAAGGTCGTAGAATGCTTCCAAATGCTTTTGAAACTTGGCTAAAGACCCCAAAGCAGTTGTGACTACAATTTCAGCAGCAACTAACTGCCCTAAAGTGAGTTGGTTTTTTATCACTAAAAAAGCTCCTAATCCCAAAAGGGCTGAGCTCGCTAGGGCCTGGAGAGCTAAAGATCCTAAAACCTGTCTTAAAAGAATTCGAAAGTGTTTGCTTCGAGAATCGAGGTAGTCTTGAACTACCTCATTGGCTTTTTCAAGAGCCATGTTTCTAGCAGGTCCCGAGCGGAACAAGAGGGGTCTTGCTGCGAGTTCTTCTAGCCAAGCTGCCACTCGATATTTTTGAATCGATTCCTCAATGCTTGTTTTTACAGCCCCTCGGCCCATTACAAAAAGAATCGCTCCAATCATGGTGACCATGACAATGGCGAAAGCCAAAAGGAACCAGTGGTAAAAGGCCAAAAGGACTAGCCCTAAAGTAATTTGAAGCGCCAGAGCAAAACCTTCCAAAAGCAGCATGGCACTGCTTTTTTGGACAGTGAGTACATCAAAAAAGCGATTCACAAGCTCAGGAAAACGCCCTTTCTGACCCTCATCCAACTTGAATCTGGGAATTCGATAAGACAACTCCAATGCGATTTGAGTAAAAAACCGCTTTTGAAGTTGCTCTACGATAACTACTTGAATCGCTCTGAGTCCTGCAGCTGCTCCTAACCCTAAAAAAACAGCCAGGACCAAAAAAAGAATCGGCTGGCTTAAGGAACCAAAGTTTACGTTGCTGACAAGAGTCTGCACTCCTACGGGAATGGCAAGAGAAAGAAGCCCCACTCCCACTCCATAGAGCAGAACAATGGCAATCTCCTTCTTTTCTCCGTGGAGCAAAGAAAGAATGAGCTTTGAAGGCGATACTTTATGTGAATCGTGAGCCAAACGGCCCTCCATCCCTGGATTCAAATTCCTACTTTTATTCTCTAGAGTTATCGGCATTTCTAGACCTAAGAATGAGTGGGTGGAAATGGAACCGAACTTGGAGCTCTGCGGCTTCGATAAAGTGAATAGGCCATAGAACTTCCAATGAGTAACGCAATGATCCCCAACGACCAGGAAATAGGAAATTTCCCACCAAAATGCTCGTTGAGCCAAGCCATTTTAAGCCCTACAAAAACGAGCACTCCTGAGAGCCCATACTTGATGTACTGAAATCGATTCAGAGCCCCGGCCAAGAGAAAATACATCGATCTCAATCCTAAAATGGCAAAAATATTTGAAGTAAAAACAATGAGCGGCTCCCGAGTGAGGGCAAAAATGGCGGGAACAGAATCGACTGCAAACAAAATATCAGTGAGCTCAATAAAAACCAGTGCCAAAAAAAGAGGAGTCGCATACCGCACCCCTTTTTTGAGGACAAAGAAAGTGGTAGGCGAGGCTTTTGGATCTACTGGAATCATTTTTTGGATTAATCTCAAAATCCAACTCCGCTCGGGCTCCATGACGTGAGAAGGTGAAAAAAGCATTTTCACTCCAGTAAAAATCAGAAGCCCACCGAAGAAAATGACAACAGACTTATAGGCCATAAGCTGAGTGCCAATGGCAATAAAGACAGCTCTAAAGACCAAGGCCCCCAGAATGCCATAAAAGAGAACTCGGTGCTGTAGGGCTTTGGGAATAGCAAAATACGAAAAGATAATGGCAAAGACAAAAAGGTTGTCGATGGCTAAGGACTTCTCAACCACATAACCAGATAGGAACTCCAGCCCTAGTTTTCGAGCTAGTATCTCGGAACCTTCCCCAAATTTATTGAAGCAGTAAAAATAAAGCAGTCCATTGAAAACCAGAGCCAAAGCAATCCAAACTACAGTCCAAGCACCCGCTTCTTTCACCGACACTTCGTGGGCTTTTCGGTGAAAAACACCGAGATCCAGAGCCAGCATCAGCCCTACAAACAAAGAAAACCCTAAGTAAAAACTCCAATACTCCGCAAAGGGAAAGAAAACCATGGACTCCAACCTCTCAAGACAACTATCGCCAAAATCCTTGGATATTTACAATAGATAATAAACCTGATATGTATCGATTTTTTCAATGGAACAAATATTATGAACTCATGGATGAATTATCACCACTTGTTTTACTTTAAGACAATTGCCGAGGAAGGAAGCGTCTCGAAAGCTGCCGACAAATTGCGGCTGGGACAGCCTACTTTAAGTGCCCAGCTCAAGCAATTTGAAGAAACCCTGGGAGTTCAGCTTTTTGAACGCCAACACAAAAAACTCATTCTCACTGAGCAAGGAAACATTGCACTCGACTACGCTCGCAATATTTTCAAAATGGGTTCTGAGATGGTTGAAGTGTTGAACGACCGCATCACCCCCCACAAGCTTTCTGTTCAGATTGGCGCTTTAGATAGCGTAGCCAAACAGGTCATTGTTCAGTTGGCTAAATACGCTTATAAAATTTCTGATTGCTCTATTTCATTCACGGAGGGAAAGCCAGATGAACTTGTAAGAGAGCTTCTAGCACATAAAATTGATATTTTAGTTACGAATTTTCTTCCCTCTGGCACCGATGCCAAAGGCCTCTCCCACAGGTTGCTCATAAAGAAGAACGTGGGGATTTTTGGAGCACACAATTTCAAATCATTAAAAAAGAATTTTCCTCAGTCTCTTTCAGGGCAGCCTATGATTCTGCCCACTTATGACAGTAAACTTCGCTACGATTTAGATCACTGGTCCAAAGGAAAAGAAATAGGAATTAATTGCATTGCTGAAAGCCAAGATATTGCGGTCAAGAAACTGATGGCCGTATCTGGACTGGGGCTGATCCCGGCTGCAACCCACACTGTTGCTCGGCAAATTCTAGCTGGAGAACTTATCGAAATCGGACAATTGCAGGGTGTATATGAAGAGCTTTATTTAGTCGCTGCTTCAAGAAAAATTGAAAATCCAGTTGCATCTCAAATTATGAAGACTTTTCAATTATAGTTTTTTTAGATTCAAACTATTTTTTTTATCCATTTTAAAATTTTTCCCAGATTCCGTAAGATTTTAGTTAAGAGAGGGAGGTTTTATGATTAAAGTCGTTTTCAAAGACCTAGAAAAGTCTGATTTGGCTAGAGAAGCGGTTGAAGAGCGCTTTCAGGAAGTAATGGAGCGTTTTCCTGCTTTATCAGAGAGCCGCATTGTAGTGACACTCTCCATGGAAAATTCACCTCGGCAGGGGGGCTTGGATCTTTTTGGAGTGAAAACTCGTATTGAAAAGGGCACCTACGACGGAGTGATTCTGGAGAAGTCTGCTTCTAGTCTTTATGTAGCACTAGCAGACCTCTGCGAACATTTGCTGGAGCGCCTCAATCGATTCAGCGATAAAAAGCGGGTCAAAAGCAGAAATATTGAGAGAAAATTTGCTCAGAAGTCTGCTTAAAACTAAAAACCAGAAGTTTTGAACGGTTTTGCACAGGTCCCCCAGAAAAAAGATTGAATAATCACTATTATTGGCACTCCTTTTAGAAATGAATTTCTTCTATGGAGCTTGGAATCACTCCAAAATGAAAGAATACGGTCTTGGAAAACCCAATGCCCAAAAGTGGACTAAAGGAGAAGTTGGGATCCCCACTCCTGAAGACCATAAAGTATTCAAAACCTATCCAATGGGTCACTCGGTTCTGGTGGTGGGTTTTGACTCTGAGAAAAAAGTGTACTTTTTCAAAAACTCTTGGGGGAAAACTGGATTTGGAGCCCAAAGCAATTTACTGGGACCTAGGTCGACTCCGGGCTATGGAACTATCCCTTTTGATTATGCCCACACTCACGGAATGTTTTACCGCATTTATTGAACAGCGTTTGGATTCGCTAAAATGATTTCACTGGAAGCTGGAGATTTATTGTTTGGAGCATTTGGATAAACAGCAATCACTTGAGGCTGAGAGTTTTCCTGAGGTTCATTCTTGGGTTGATTGTCCCCGTAGTTAAAGATGAGTGGTGTCTGAATGAGAGGTCCTGAGCTTCCTCCTCCGTCGTCATTTCCTGCTTTGTTTTTGGCTTTATTATTCCCGGCAGCAGCTGCTGCCATTGCAGCGGCTTGAGCCATAAGCATTGCAGCTTTAGCATCATGTTCTTGAGCTTTTTGAAAATTCTTTTTTTCTCGCTCTTCTTCAGCTTTTTTCTTTTCTTCATTAGCGTTATTCATAATCGGAGGGATGGCATTGTTGGCAGAGTCTTCTGCTTTTTTGGCATTCTGACGTCTATCAGGTGCTTGCGGAGGCGGGCCTGAACTTTTTTGATTACTCGCTTTTTTGGCACCGGGAACAGTAATGTATTGTGGATCATTGCTTTTAGACTCATCGGAAGTGGGAGTCTCTTGAAAATTTACGGTATCTGTTTGAGAAGTGCCTGAGGAAGCGTTTGAAAGGGACTGATCCGTGGGAACAGGAGTCTCTTGCTTCTCTCCCGCAGTGGCCATGGCAAGAAATTCAGATTCTCCAGCGGCTCTTCCAGAATTGCCAGAAGAAGCAGGAGAAGAAAAAGGACTCCCTCCCATGAGGCCTTGCCCCATACTTCCTGAAGTTCCCAGTCCTCCAGAGGCTCCTAAAGAATCGCTTGCAAGTTCCCGGGTTCGGCCTTCCTTCTTCTCGGTTTCTTCTTCAGATGAAGCTTGCCCTTTGCCTTTCTTAATAGACACAGCTTGAGCTTGGCTGTCTCCTCCTCCAGAACTTCCAGAAGTGTGCCCTCCGTAGTCGGAAGTTCCGTAAACACCGCCTCCGCCCCATCCCATTCCAGCAGCCATGGGAGCACTTCCATAATAGCTCGGGCTTGTGTCATAAGTTTCAGCAGATTCAAAAGTTTTTACTTGGCCATTGGGGTAAATTACTTTCTTTGATTGAGTGGATTTATCGGTTATCAAAATATTTCCAAATTTATCGACTGAAATCAAAGAAGCACTTGGAAAGGCATCATCGACGCTTTGTAAAACACTCGTTGATTTTTTGTTCTCAGAAGTTTTTTTAAAATTAGGAAAGAAATTTTCCTGGGGAGTTTTTACAAAAAAATAACCGCCCGTAGCAGTCAAAAAGGAACTGATGGAATAAACTAAGATGCGATTCATTGCCCCCGAACCCCCACCCCCTTTTACTGCATCTCGTATACCAGCTAAATTCACGCTTCTTTCGCAGGAACTTGCGATCCAGAAGGCCTAA
>OGVY01000044.1_pt1 | contig 19318 bp, 27 predicted proteins | sample 1575871 | NCBI WGS metagenome assembly OGVY01 (sample SAMN07581536, study PRJEB24739) | freshwater metagenome
AGGGTTGGGGGTGTTTTCAGTCCGTGCCGGGGTGTGTAGGATGACGGGGTCGGGCGTGGGATCGGGCTCGGAGCGGAGGCGGGCCTCGATGCGCTTGCGGGAGATCAGGACGACGTCCTTCACAAACCCGACTTTCTCAAAGAACCAGATGGCCCAGGCGGAAGGGTCAGGCTGTTTCCAGCTCATGCCGTGGCGGGCAGAGCGGGGGAAGGCGTGGTGGTTGTTGTGCCAACCTTCGCCCATGGCGAGGATGCCGAAGAGGAAGTTGTTGCGGCTTTTCGTCTTTGGTTCCATCTTCCTCATCTTCATGCTCATCATATCCGTTGAAAGCACTTACCCGCTAAAACGGCACACAAGACGCTGATGCTAACCACCCGCTACATACCCCTTACCCTCCCCCTACGGGGGGATTGTAGGGGCTTTTAGACCCCTTCCTGACCCTATGGAGAATCCTATGAACATCACTAAAAGAGATTCGACAGTATCCACAAAAGCGTGTGTGCAATTGCTGGTTGGCTGGCGGCAGCCTGGAGGAGTTGACGAAAGCATTTGCGCCGGCTGTGCGGTTATACGCCAAGCGGGCAGGCTGTGATGTCATTACCATTCAAGGCCGCATGGGTTGGAGACGCATTTTTAATGCGAAGCAACTTGCGGTAACATTTGCAGAAGAGGTTAAGCCATGAGCCTAGGCGGTCCAGCGCAAACAATCACGCAAAGCGCGCCAGAATACCAACTGCCCTACATTGCGGATCTGTACCGCATGGGGCAGCAAATGGCGTATACCCCGTACACGCCGTATATTATGCCGCGCACCGCAGAAACGTCAGGGACGTATCAACAAGGAGCAGAGCTTGCTCAAAACATCGCAAAATCCCCAGGCATCCTGGGGTCGGTCAATGTAGACGGCAAAAATGTAGGGGTCATGCAGGCATACATGAACCCCTACCAACAGGGCGTTATTGATGTGGCAAAACAAAGCGCCACAAGAGAATACCAGCAAGGCCTTAATCAGATTCGCGCACAAGCAGCACAACGCGGCGCGTTTGGCGGATCACGGCAAGCTATTGCGGAATCAGAAATGTTGCGCAATCTTGGTACACAGTTGGGCAATATTCAAATGCAAGGCAGCGCACAAGCATTTGACAAAGCAGGCCAACTTTACCAACAAGATCTAGGCAACCAAATGATGAAGGCGCAAAACCTTCAGCAACTTGGTTTGCAGGATGAGGCACGCCGACAGCGCGATCTTGATCTTGCCTATCAAGAGTTTGAAAAGCAACGCATGTACCCCGTAGAGCGCGCAAACGCGTACAGAGATATAATTTTTGGAGACCGCCAGCCAGCAACACGTTCTCAATATGATGCACCGCCAAATCCGTTTGTACAAACTCTTGGATTGGCAAGCCTGCTTTATGGAGGTATGCGATGATGCAACAAGCTGTCGGCCTTGCTCCAGACATCAACGTACTGGAGGCAATGAATATTTTCAAAAATTTCCCTGATGAAGAATTGCCAAAGTATCGCAACGATCCCAAGTTGGCATTGTTTGCTGCTGCCGAAATGGATCGCCGTTTGCGCGTTCGCAAGGATTTCATGGCAAGGCAACAAAAAGATACCCGCCCGGTGGTGGATCAATTGCAGTCCCAACTAGGGCTGCAAAGTATTATGCCCGCGGCACAACCTATGCCACCGCAAATGCAGCAACCCGAACAAACTCCGCAACTGCCACAGATGCCAACCATGATGGCAGGCGGCGGGCCGGTGGCCTTCAACAGAGGCGGCATTACTGAAGAACAACAAAAAGAAATAGACCGCAAAGCATTCATGGAGAGTTTAGAGTCCTTGTATGCGGCAGGCAAAGACATTTTGACCTTGCCTGGAAGAGGTCTGGCGGGCGCTGTTGAAACTGCAATAACGCGACCCGCAAGAGCAATTGGTATCAATATTCCCTATCTTCCTGAATCATTTTATGGCGGCAATCGCCAAAGCATGACTCCTTATTATGACCAATTGCGCGCAGCACGAGGACAAACTCCGCCAGCAGAACCACAAGAACCAAAGAAATCAGAACAAACAGCTACGCCAATTATAAAACCGCAAGCCGCCCCGCCTGCAACAGCGGCGCCAACAGCAGCACAAAGCCCACAATCAGCATTAGACATGCTGGAGCGGCTGGCAGGTCGTTATCCGTTAGAAACCCCTACACCTACAGATCCGGCAAAAATCCGCAAAGATGCAGAAGCAGAAGAAGAATATTTGCGCAAAAAATTTCCCGATAAAGTAAGTCCCATGGCAGAGGCTTTAGCCAAGGAATTAAGTACGCAGATAAGTCCTGAAGATGCAAGACGGCAAGCGTTTATGCAAGCGGCAATTGCAGGGCTTGGCTATCAAGGAAGGGATTTTGGCGGCGGCCTTGCAGGAATGCTGGAAGGATATCAAACCAGCAAACTTGGTGCTGAGAAGGCAAACAAAGAAGCCCGCGTGGCAGCACAAAAAGCACGGCTTGCGGCAGAAGAATACAAAAGTGCAATAGAACGCAAAGATTATGAATCTGCAAAGATGTATGCATTAGAACTGGAAAAATATCGGCTACAACTTATTGAAGCAAAAAACAAAGCCACGGTTGGCAAGCTTGGTATCATGGGCCAAATTGGCCAAATGCTGCCAAAACCCGAAAAACCGGCAAAACCAAAGGAAGTATCATTCAAAGATCAGTTTACGCTTAACAAAGAAGTATTAGAGCTTGCCATGCCAGAGATACAAAGACTGGAAAATCAATTTGATCAGGAAGCAAAAAAATGGTTTGGTAGTATTCCAAAAAATTGGCGGCAAGATCCTGCTACAAAAGCAAGATTTGAGTCAGACAAACAAGCTATTATTTCCCGCATACGAAATCAACTAGATCCAAGATATAGTGAGGCGCCACCACAAACACTTTCGCCCGACCAGATTCAGCGTTTGCGTGAAAAAGGTAAATAAGTGATTGTTGATGTTCCAAATCTTGGAAGGTTTCGTCTTCCAGAAGGATTGCCAGAATCGGATGTGCGGTTGTTGTTGCGCGGTTTATACCGTGAGGCTGGTGTTGAATACCCCGATGTCCGCACCTACGGGGAAAAATTCCAAGCTGGCCTGAGCCGTGGCGCACAACAGTTATTGGTGTCTGCAACCAACGATTTTCCGGCGCTGGGATTGGCGGCGTTGGCAGATGCCGGGTTTGGAGGATATCAAGACAAAGCGCGGCAATTCCTGGAAGAAGGCGCAGCAAAGTATGCGCAGATTGAGGCCGACTATCCAACGGCGCATCCAGATATTTTGCAAGCCAAAGGCCCAGGGGATGTTCTAGGGTTTGCAGTAGAAAACATAGGCCAAGGACTGCCAAGCATTCTATCCATGATTGGCGCAGGCGGGGTGGGAGGGCTTGCTGCAAGAAAGCTTGCAATGCGGTCTGCCAATCAGATGATTGAGGAACAACTCAAGCGGGGAGTTGCCGCTGATGCACTCAAGCGGATGGGAGAAAAAGAGATTGCGCGGCGCACCATGTTGGGCGCAGGGATTGGCGCAGGCGGCACATCCTTTGCCCAGGCAGCGCCCGAAGCGTTCCGCACGATCTACGAAGAAACAAAACAGTTGGCCCCCGAGGAAGCAATTATTGCAGGCGGAATCAATGCGATGCTCGATTCGCTTGTGCCTGCCAAAGTATTGGGCGAGCTTGGCCTTTTTGGCCGCATGAAACTTACAGAACAAGTCGCCAAGAAATCTGGTTTCTTGCCAACCGCCGCAAGGGTTGGCGCAGAAGCTATCAAAACCGCAGGAATTGAAGGGCTGACAGAAACAGCACAAACCTTTGTCAACAATGTTGCGGTCAAATTTATTGACTCCAACTTTGATGTTTTTAGTCCAGAAAATGTGCGCAAGTACGTCAACAGTTTTGCCGCGGGCGTATCGGCGGGGTCGGTTCCTGGCGCAGTAGGCGCAACCTTCAAGGAGTTTGGCAGGCCAGCGCCTCCAGAAGCACCCCCGGAAGTACCTTCTGCTGTACCACCCGTCCAGCCAACACCTGTACCGCCAATACAACCACCACCTGTCCAACCAACACCTGTACCGCCAATACAACCACCACCTGTCCAACCAACACCGGTACCACCTGTCCAGCCAACACCTGTTCCGCCTGTCCAGCCAACACCTGTCCCGCCTGTTCCACCCGTCCAGCCAACACCTGTACCACCTGTAGTACCGCCCGTTCAACCACCTGCTCCAGGCCAGCCTGCACTTCCGGCGTCCACACCCGTAACCGCCCCTGTCGCGCCTCCGGTGCCATCAGGAGAACCGCCGCAATTGCCTGCTCCACCGGCACCTCCTACAGAACCTCCTACAGCACCGCCGATGTCCTACCAGGACTTTTTGGCAGCGCAACAAAGACGCATCAGCCCCGAAGGGCGGAAAGTGCAATTATTGCAGGGGCAAAAACCAAAGCGCCAATTGCCTGAAAATCTACAGCCGCGCAACCGCGATGCTTTATTTTCTATTTCGCAAATGCAAAACCTCGCCAACAAACCCGATGCACGACGGTTGGCAGAGTCCCGCACCTTTACCGATGGTGCCCCAATGGTCATCGGCCCAAGCGATGATTGGGACACGACTTTCGCTGGCGGCAAAGAAGATGTTGCAATATCAGACAACATCGAAGTGCCGTTCCGTTATGCTTTTATATCTGCATCGTCAAGCATGGTGGCGCCATCTCACGATGCCGACGGCACAATAAACAAAAAATACCAAAGCACCCCGTTTGTCCCGATTACCAATGGTCGGATTGCTGGGCTGCAACAATCCTATCAAAATATTGCACAAGGCAAACAAGGGGCGCTGAAATACAAAGAGGACATTCTCAAGATCGGCGAACAGCTAGGTCTCAAGCGCCCTACTTATGTGGACCCTATTCTTGTAAGGGTAGTGCGCCCCAAAGATGTTCCAGCAGAGATTGGCGATATCAGCAATCGCTCACAAGCATTGGAACTTAGCCCTGCGGAAATTGCCAAGCAGGACGCCAACAGAATTGCGGATGTTGTAGAAACTTTTGAGTTTGACAGCAAGGGCAATCCATCGGATGAAACAATCAACAAATTTGTATCCCGGATGCCAAAGAATGAAGCCAATCAATTAATACAAAAAACAGGCCGAGGGGTTGAGCCAACACAGTTGGCAGAGCAACGTATTAAACGCGCAGTATTTGCTGCTGCATACAATGATAATACCCTGATTGAAATGTTAAGCAACGCGCCGCCTTCTGCTAAAGAAGATGCGTTAAATGTACAAAACGCAATGATGCGTGCTGCAAGCGCGATGGTAAAACTGCGTGGCACAGGCGAGTACGACATCCGCAAGTTTGTGGTGGAAGCCGCCAAGGATGCAATCAACGCAAAACGCGCGAACATTAAAATTAGTGAGTATGCAAAAATCCCGGTGATTGAAGAGCGCCCGCCGATACAGCAGGTGCTTCTAGAATTCTTTGGCAACAACATACGCCGTGGCAATTACATGGCCACGGAGTTGATTGACACTGCCAATACGTTGTTGGAGGAACACGAAAATACTGCGCCCGACATGTTTGGCGAAAGCACACAACGCCCGCCATTGCTTGTGGTTCAGCAAATTGGGCAGAAAGAAGAGGAAGGCAAATTATTCAATCGGGTAAATGTACAAGAAGAAACAGGCGCCGGCAGTGCGCCGATCAAGTACAGCCGCCAAAATCAAAAAAACGAAGAACGCAGCCGAATAAGTGGGCAGTCTGCGGATCGGTTTCGGCGCACTCCTGGTCTTCAGCAAGCGGTCACGGATTTGCAAGAAGGCCGCATTACACGCGAAGAGTACGACCGCTTGGTCGATGAACTCCGCCCAGTGTACCCCTACGAAGAAGTTCCGCCGCTGACCACCGAAGACAAGGCTCGCTATGCTCTCGCTAACGGTCGCGGACAAAGCCCCGAGAAGGCCGCCAAATACGGGAGGCCGTCTGAGGAGCTTAAGCGCGGAGAATACGCGCAATTGCGCCTTGACATCCCTTCTTATCAAAACCATGAAGCCTGGGTCGTCAGTGTGCATCGGCCCAAGAGTACCAACGTTAACGTGCAAGCCGCTTACGACGCAGGGCCGGTGGTCGGTTACGAGTCGGTAGGGTCGCTCACCGATGCGTACTTTGGCATGAACCAAAACGCTGCTCTAAAGATTGCGCAAGGCACGAGCAAAGGCACAATCGCCACAATCTTTGGAAAGTGGAATCCGATCAGCAACGAAGACGCCCGGGTGCGTGCTGAAGCGGCGCTCAAAGATCCTGCGTGGACCCAGGTTGGCATGGACCCATTCCGCCACAGTTACTTTTACGACCGCGACACGATGCGCCCGGTGCTGCGCGCTGACGAGGTCATCCAGATCGGCCCACTGGTTCTGGCCAAAAATGCACAGTTTGGCAAAGAAACAGATGTTACGGGTGCGCCAATTAAGTTTAATATTTATCGCAACGCTAGTGAAGCAATTACGAAAAAAATATCAGACATCATCAATGCTACTGACCCTATTACAAAACCACCACCAGAGTCAGTTCCCGATATGTTTGAGAAGTACCGGGAAGAACTGGATCGCATGGGATTGTCCGATGTAAGGTTGGAAATGTTCAACCCGGATTTTACGGACAAGTATTTATCCATTGGTGAATACACAGAACAGTGGGGAGAGAAACTCAACATCATTCGGATTATTCGGATTGCACTGACAACCGATGAAGCTCGTAAAAAGTATCCGCAGTATTTCAACAAACAACGGTTGTCACGCACGCTGCACCATGAGGCAGTGCATGCGATGCGCAGCATGGAGTTGTTTACAGATCAGGAATGGAAAGTACTCAGCACAGCATCCAAAAACGATTGGATTAAACGCATATGGGATGTCGGCGACAAACCTATAGAAGAATTATATAAAGATCGTTCGTATGAAATGATCATTGAAGAAGGTGTGGCGCGTGCATTTGAACACTACACACAAGGAAGGTTCCGGCCTGCGGGGATTATTGCGACAATCTTTAACAAAATCCGCAACTTCTTTGAGAAAGTTGTAGGGTTTGCAAAAAAACACAACTTTACGAAAGAACAGGCAGACATCTTTGAGCGGATGTTAACTGGCGAGATTGGTCGGCGCCCGCGGGTACAAACAGTCGGCCCAGAAAAGCTTGACAAGATTTTGTACAACGCCGCCACGGTTGATATCAAAAAAGAATCGATGAATAATCTGGTCAACTCTGGACCACCGTTATCATCGATCAAAGACAAAGCCAAGGATTTGGTGACAGATCTTGCCGCAGACAAAGCAGAATACATTCTTGGCGCATTCAATCTGCGACAGCTTGGCGAACTTGCAGAAAAAGATTTGCCGCAGATCAATACATATTACAAAACCGTCGGGGAAATGACAGGGTTTCGTGATGGTCGAATTACCAAAGCAGCAGACATTGCACAAGATTGGATTGCCTGGGCGCAGAAAAATCCAAAACTCAACCATGACCTTGCCACATGCATGCATGGTTCGACACTTTCGGGCCTGGACTTCAACACGCAGTTTACGAAAATCAAAAGCCCAGCATATCAACAGGCATGGTTGCGGGTAGCAGCAGATCCAAAAGCTGTAGAAATCTACAAGAATGTGCAGAAGTATTATGATGAATCTTTTGACATGCTCAAGTCAGCGCTTATTGAGCGTATTGAAAAAGATGTCGAGGCTGGAAAAACAAAAACCGCAAGACTCATTGCCATTGAAGATGCCTTTACCAAGGCACGCGATGGCGGCCCATATTTCCCGTTGGTGCGGTTTGGGGATTATTGGGTATCTGTAAAACAGCAGGGGGAAAAAGAAAAGTTTTACATGTTTGAAAGCCGTTCGGAACACCGGAAATTTATTGACAAGTTAAGTCAATCGGGATTGAAGGAAGGAACGGATTTCAAAGCCGGACTGAAAGCACGCGAGATGCTGCAGTCGGGCGTGCCGCTCACAGGATTCATCCGCACTGTCATGGATTCGGTAGACAGCCTGACGAAAGATGGCGCGGTAACGGATACAGAAAAGCTCAAAGACAGTGTCTGGCAAGCATACTTGGCATTACAGCCGGACCTGTCCACCAGGAAACAGTTTATCCACCGCAAAAATATTGAAGGCTACAGCAATGATGCTATTCGAGCATTTGCGGAAACAACTTTCCATGGCGCATATCATCTTGCCCGTGTGAAATACGGTGGAGAACTTGACAGGATTTTGCTTGATGCCAATCGCTCCGTAAGACAATCCCCAGGCGTTGCCAATGCGCGGTATCTTGATGAGTTGAAGAAGCGCCACGATTGGGTCAATGCGCCCAACGACATCAACAACTTCAGCAGTTGGGCATCATCGGCAGCGTTTCTCTACTTTCTTACTGCTCCAGCGTCCGCACTGGGAAACATTGCTCAAACACCGATGGTGGCGTACCCATATCTTGGGGCGCGCTATGGGTTTACCGAAGCGTTTGGTGCATTTGCAAGTGCTACCAAAGATTATTGGGCAAGCGGGTTTACCAAAAAAGATTTTTACAACATTATCCGCACGCTTGAGAAACGCACCAAAGACAAGCAGCTTTCGGACAAAGCCCGCAAGACTGCGGAACAAGAAATGCTTGCCATGCAAAGGTTGTATGAAGATGGCACTTTGAACAGAACGCAAACCTTGTCGCTTGCAGGAATTGCAGAACGCCCGCAGGATATCCTGATAGGTGGATTGGGTTCGGCCATGAAAACCGCTGGGCTGAAATTCCAAGACAAAATGACTTATGCCCTGGCGTACGGATTCAACCAAGCCGAGGTATTCAACCGTCAGACAACCGCGCTTGCAGCATACCGACTGGCGCGCAAGAATAAAAAATCACATGACGAGGCAATTGAAGAAGCGCGCAAGGTTGTCAATGAAACGCACTTTGAGTACATAAACGCCACCAAACCGCGTTTCATGCAAGGCCCGACTGCCCGCATCATTTTTCAGTTCAAGAACTATGCCCAGCAAATGACCATGCTGTATGTGCGAAGCTTGCAGCAGGCATTTGCCGGCGAATCCAAAGAAGTAAAACGGGAGGCACGACGCCGTCTTACAGCCATGTTGTTTATGACGGGTGTGTTTGCCGGATACGAAGGATTGCCGCTGTACTGGGTCATTGAGGGCACGATGAATGCGCTCTTTGACGATGAAGATGAGCCTTACGATTTCAACAACTCCGCCAAGAACACGCTTGCTGACATGTTTGGGTCGAACGTGGCTCTGGCGTTGAGCAAAGGAGTAGTGAGTGAACTTACCGGCGCAGACATTGCATCGCGGGTGTCGCAAAACGGCATGTGGTTCCGAGACAGCGCCAAGTCTGTCGATGAAGTGGAAGCGTTCAAACAGTTTGTGGTGGATCTTGCCGGCCCGTTTGTGGGGATTGGTGTAAACATTGCAGACGGGATCAAGAAAATCAACGATGGATACACATGGCGCGGCATCGAGGCCATGCTGCCGCCTGTTCTCAAAGACTTCCTGAAGGTTGGAAGGATGTCCCAGGAAGGCGCCACCACTTTGCGTGGAGACCCCATCGTTGAAGAAGTGTCAACTTGGGGATTGTTCTTGCAAGCTCTTGGCTTCACGCCTGTAGACGTTGCCCGCGGCTATGAAGTAATGGCCGAGATCAAAGGAATGGACAGGGATCTCGATCAACGCCGCAAACAACTACTCCAGCAAATCACGTTGGCGCAAATCAACGGAGATTATCAAGCCTACAATGAAATCAGCGACAAAATTATCACCTTCAACTCCAAGAACCCCAACAATCCAATCACTACCGAAAGCATCAAGCGGTCTCTTGCACAACGCGTAAAAGACACCGACCGTGCGTTGCGCGGGATTATTGTGAATCCGAAGCGGGAGTACCTGTTGGAGGAGGCTCGCTACACTGACTGACAATCACGCGGTTTTCATAATCAATACCACAAAATGTCGCGTAGTCCCTCAGTGTACGTTGTTTGCCAAACCCGTAAATCCCAAGATCTTTTTTATGGTAGAACAAATCTGCCATACGATCATTGGATCGCTTTGCCATATCCCACCATCTTACGGTTCGCACTTCATCATCGTCTGCCGCCCAATGGCGCAGTTCTTTTTGACGATTATAAAAGTGATACACCGGAGCAACAGGTGGGTGCAAAAGATCATATCCATGTGTGTAAGCTCTTACGGCAATATTCTGTTCTTCACCATTGAAATACAACACTGGATCATACGGCACTTCATGGCAGAATTTACCAAGAGTAAATATAAATCCTGCGCCTATTGCACATGCGGCTACTGGATATTCCGATTGCATGACGCCTGAATCAAAGGTAAGAAGCGGATCGGCGTCTTTGAAGCTTTCTCCAGGACGAATCTTCTGATAAATCAAGTCTTTAGTACCCGAAGTGTCCGTCGGTTTGCCATCAATAAATTCAAACCCGCGGGCATAGCAACTATAAAGTTTGCGGGGATTGGGCGTAATATTGCTTTGCATCAATTCAATGCATAAAGTATCCCAGTTTTGGTCAAACCAAGTATGCGAATCAATTTGTAAAAAGTAATCTTCCTCCTGGTACAACGACTGCGCCACATGCCGCGCCCAACATGCGCCGCGTGCGTCTATTGCGGGGATAAACACATAACGAATCTGATTGGCAAATCCGGTTTTCTCAACATGCTTATGTTGTGGATACGGTCCTTGGTCAACAATACCAAACACAATATTTGTTTTGTTAGCTGCCTTTGCATAACAATCATTTACTGTGAACCAAAGAAGAGGATCGCGGTACGATGCGATGCTTATAAAAATTCTCATGAAGTTCCTCAATTGTCATAGCAAGAAGATCAAGCTCAGAAAGTTTATAGCGTGTATAAAATCCACGCTCGCCTAGACCATGCAAACCAGAGTTTCCTGTATGGTGTTCTGGACATAATGGCACAACCAAAAAATGACTAGCCCGCTGAGACATGCCCTGCCCTTCGCGAATATGATGAATTTGTGCCGGACTATTGCCTAAATCAAGGTGCTTGCAAAGTACACATCCAAGACTTGCAACCTGATTAAGGTGTTCTTTTTGTGCCATTAGAAAGCTCTGCAATTATTTCCTGGTGCACAATACGGCATACTTCTTCCGCGCTTGGGAAATCGGATGCGCCGTGAGCCAAATCCCATCCACGTTTGATACCTACAGCAATACTGTCCGAATGCAAAGCTTTGTTTTGTTTGCTGCGCGAGCGAATGATATGCGCAATACGGTATCCGTCAGTGCAATCGCCAAAACATAATTCGCAAAGCTTTGCGCAAGCTTCACGTTCGTATGCGACGCCCTCAGCATAGGCGCGGTCATACAAATCTTGCAACATCGGAGTCATAACAAAGTTCATTTCCATCCTTTAAAGTTAAGCCAAATCCGGGTCTGGTTTCCAATCGTCCTGTCGCGCTTCGTGTCGCGCCAACGCAGCGCGAAGCATGATCGCTGCCCGAAGCTGAACGTCTGGATTGTCAGACTCCAGCGCCTCTATAGCAAGCCTGAGAAGTTCCTCATTCATTGCCCACCTCTTTCACTACAACATACAACTCAAATTTCTTCCAATCGCTTGTACATTTAACAAGCTCCAATACAGCTTTCATCAGTTCTTGGGCGTTTGCCCAAGAGTGCTCGTCGTTCTGTGCCTCTACCGTAACTTCTAGAGTGGCGTCTTTGTAACTATGTTTGAAGTCTTGATTCATAAAAGCTCCGTAATATCTTTTGTGTCTCATTAATGTCTCATTGCTCCCCATTGCTCTGATAGCGGCGGCGCAGCTTGCTCAACTCGCCTCAACCCTCGCGCCTTCGCTCTCACACACCCATCCACGTTTTTTAGCCTCCTCGTAGGCCTGCATTCCTCGTTCGCCGATGCCTACATTAGTCTGTGTAAGTGTGTAACAAACCCGCGCCACCGGCTCCTGCACCTGCCAATCCAGCTCTTGCAGCAGGTCTTCCATGCTGTCGGCGTGGCCTGTTGCGTAACCGCGCCCCATCATCCATGCGGCGACTTTCTCACGCTCTGCTGCGGCGACAAGTGCGGCGAAACGGCGCAGTTCATCATCCCAGTAACCATCTGTAATCCAAACACCATTCTTATCGGTATCCATAAACCCAGCCTCTCTCGCCCTCTTGATAATGTCGTCTCTATCCACCGTTCTTCTCCTCCGGCTCGTGTGTACATGCGTTTTCGTAGTCAATAACGTCCTGCAACCGATAGCGAATCGATCCACCCAACTTCATGTACCGGACCCCTTTTTTGAAAGAGCGGTCACGTTCCAGTGTTGCTTCGCTGATCTTCCATCGGGTAGCAAGCTCCACTTGCGTTATGAATTGCTCATTTGTTGTCATTGCTCACCCCTTTCTCTGATGTCGTCTCTAATTTCGTGCAATGCTCGATAAGTCCATTCACAAGCAAGCTCTCCAGACGGAGAATTGCCCACGGGAATTCTGTATGTCTCAATGATGTCGATGCAGGCTTTTCTTTCATGTGCTGCGACAAGGGCAGCGAAGCGTTCGATGTCATCTGGGTACATCACGAAGCGTCCGTGAAAACTGCTCACAGTTGCGCCAGCCTCTCTCGCCATCTTGATAATGTCGTCTCGTGTCATTTCAACCTCTCCTTCAGTTCGTCTCTTAGCTCTCGATAAGCATCGTCGTTGCCACGCTGTGCCTCGTACTCCAAAGCATCCAAGCACTTACGCAGCAGCGGCTCTGCTGCCTCAGCCAATTTTGCTTCTAGCTTTTCAATCTCATTCTTATGACTCTGTTTCAATGCTTTGGTCAGCGGGTTGTTAAGCCATTCTTGAAATACACGATGCGTTGGTGCAACCACCTTATCGCCCCAGGCTTCTCGTGCTTTTTGAAAGTTGAAGTCGCTAGTCATTTCACATTCCTCCCTGACATAACGTCGTGTTGAAGTAGCGCAGCCTCCCAATGAACTTCCATGTTTGTGATGTTGGCGACGTACTTGCATCGAGTCCAATCTTTCTTGCGGACAACCACAATTACCTGCTCATCAGGCTCAGTCTCCTCAAGCGCACAAGCCAGTGCGGCGGTGGCAGTCCACTTTGAATTGAATGGCTCAATCTTGCTCATGTGTTCTTCTCCTTCAGCTCGGCTTCGGTGTCGTTTTATTTCATTAATTAAAATTTCCGTCGTCTCAATGTCTACTGGCACAACCGCCCCGATTTCAAGCCAGTACGGATTAAAAATTTTTTTGTCAGAAGATTGATGTGTTTTTCGGACAAATTCGGTTCTTGTCATCGCGCCTAATCGCTCGTTCATCTCTATTTTCCTGCAAACCAGTTGCGCACTCGTTGCATAATAGTGCGAGGTGGGATGACGACCGGCGGTTCTGCGGGTGCTGTCACTTCGACGTATTGAGGCACCACTGGTTGCTCAGCGTTTCTTTTGGGCTCCACAACGCCTGCGAGCTGCAATTGTCGCAGCACTACTGAATAAGATCGCTTGAGATGTTTAGCAACTTCTGTTTTGCTTGCCCCGTTACGATAAAGCGTTACCATTTTTTTGCGCTCTGCAGATGTTACAGTTCGTCTAATACGTTTCATTTTGGATCCTCTGCTTTAATAACACGGCGATTATGCGCAATGCGCTCCAGTGCGCCAGTGGAAAGACGTTTACAAATATACCAAACACCAACATGCGGATTCGTTTGACGTTTTTCTACAAGTTGATATCGCACAAGCGTCGAAGCAAGAATAAACTCTTCGTTTAAAGCAACGTCACGCACTGTAGGATGTGCAACCATTGCCAATCATCGCCAATGAAATGAAGACACCACAAAAGCGTTATCTTTTGAATCAAATGACATTGATTTTCTGCTTCCACATAAAATCAATTCCGGGGCATCAATGCAACCCCAGTCTAATGGGCACCAACCGCTTTCTTTAAATTCTTCTAAATACCAGTGATGAAGTTTTTCAACACGAAACATCGGCACATTCAATGCGCAATGCGTCATACTCATAGCTTGTCTAACTCCCAAATTCCTACAGGGTTAACAGATTTGCGATCTACATCGTCATGCATGACACTGTAAGCTGCACGCAAGCTGGCAATGGCATCCAAAGTTTTCTCCATTGCTTGCGGGTATTTTTTGTCAATGCAATCCTGATAAATCGCTTTGAGCAATTCATTTGCTCGAATTAAATGTGATGCGTAATCGTTCATAGTTGCCTTAACGCTTCATCAGCAAGCCTTACCGCGTCTTCCAAAGAATTGGCGCTGGAAATATCGCGCAGCGCATTCCTCATCATCACAGGTTTAGAAATCCTGTTGCTGCGCGGAGGAGGTGATTCGTCAAGGATTTCTTTCAACGCTGCAAAAACTTTGTATTTGGTATTGCTGTCGTTTTTCAAAATCGAATTAATATATGGTTGCGACACTCCAATACGCTTTGCAATCGTTGAAATTTTCCATCCATTTTTAAACAGTTGGCGAACGACATCGCTTGGTGTAAGTTCAGACATTGTTATTCCTTTATTAAAGATTTGCGCGGCCAAAGCGGGTGACAAGTTTCTACAGCACCAGCAGACAGCAGCGTACTAACGTCATACATAATTGATCCAGGTCCGCGCCACATATTTGGCAATTCATAATCTGGCACATAAATTACTGAATCAATTCTGTACACTCGATACAAAACTTTGTTTTGTATTTTGTCTTCTTCATTTTTTAAAGTTTTTCCCACATTTCGTCCTCAGATATTCCAAAAGGGTTAACAAAATTCCATGAATTAATACATAACCACACAATAGCGGTGGGATAAAACTTATCAACTTGATCCATTGCATCCAATTCTGAAAAAAAGAAATTATTAGAACGCTCGGCATCTCGATGCCTAATTTTGCCGTACCTTTTGGCAAAACGCAGATAAGCGTATGCCAAAACCCTTTCTTCATGCACGCTTCCACTCCTCAAACTCTGTTCGTAAATCCACCAGCGCCACTTGTGCGGCAGCATTCGTCATCAATTCTAACCTTGTGGTAATTTCACAATGGTTGTGAATGGATTTGATTGCGTCGTCCTCTGAAACATTTGCACACAATCCCGTTTCTGCACAAAACTTTTGAAACATTGGGTCGCGTGCCAGGATTCCAGCCGTCTGCACAAATTTGTTGGGCTTCGTGTTGACGTAGGGTTGCTCGTCTTCACCAATTCTAACCATCGCTACGGCATAACGTGCGCCGACAAAATCCCGAATCATGGCGTCCGGGATGTCGTCAGGGTGGATGCTTAGCGTCAACATAAACCCTTTGTCGTTTTGCCGCAGAGCAACCTTTACGGCCTCAAAATTGATCGCTTCCATCAGAATGGGATCTCATCGTCGTCAACCACGCGCTCTTTTACCCGCTCCACCGGTTTTGGCAACCAATTGTGTTCACGCACAGTCCCAGACAAAAACATGCCATTTGCGCCCGCTTTTTTCCACAGCGATATCTGCAGTTTTACAGGCTCCTTGGCATCATGTTTTTTTATGATTGATGCAACAATTTCCTCCGACAGAGTGACGTCACCACGATAGTCCGGTGAACTTTCAGTAAGATGTTTCGGTGAAAACATAAAAACCGAATCGGGGCGGGCAACAAATGTGCTCATAACAATCCTTTCTTGTGGTTGGTAAACTCTGCAATAATTTCAGTGTAAAGCTGGTTGTCTGCTTCACGCAGTTCCTTGAAGACTTTTTGGTTGTCTTTGTAAAATTTTTCCAACGTCTCAACGCTTTTACACTCCGCAATAAATTCGCGCAGTAACTTTGCGCTTTGCACAACACTGTCATTTTTTTCCTTGACATCAACACTGTTCTGCTCATTTTTTTGATTGACATAATCGCCAATCTCATCCTCGGGATCGTCTCCCGTGGCAAGCTGCAACAGTTTTAACAACGCATACTTATTCGCCCCAGTAATAGCTTTATAAATACCCTTGTCGCCGACACCATTTTTGTTCCGGTCCATTCCTTGCCCAATGATTTTAAATTCCAAAACCTCGCCTGAACTGTGGATTAACCGATAGTCCACATGAACCTCGGCAATGCCAAGATTTGGATCAAAAGCGCAGGCTCCTACGGACGGTACAAGAACGAGATCGTTGTCCAACAAACTTCCTCGCACTTTACTGATAACGTCAGACTCCGAGGCATAAGAATAACCAAGCGGGTTTCTTCCGCTTTTTTTGACATAACCAACAGACTTACACGCCGCCAACAAACTACTGATCACTTTCTGCATCGCTTTCCCCCAAAGATTTTCCAAAATCACAAAACTTTCTAACTTTGCAATAATTCAAACACCGTACCGATTCACCGGGTCGAAGTACCGCCTCCATGCCGGCCTTGAGCAGCGGCTCGGCTTCTTCCATGGTCGGAACAAGCTTCCACGCCCTCTTAGCTCCAACTTTCTGTATCGCAACCATCGGAGCCTTTTCCCACCGTTCCTCTGGTGTACACACAGGAGGTTCATCCATCAGCGCCTGGGCATGCGCCGCCAAGCGAGCATGAATGTAGTCCCGCTGCTGCTCAAATGTCCACAGAGGGACATCAACCTGATGCACCGGGGCCGCAGGATACCCCGGCACTTTCTCTGCCTGCCGGCGCGAAAAATCACGAATGATCGCGTTGATCTTGAGTCCCTGAACATCCCCTTCCGACATTGTGCTGCGCACCAGGAAGGCATATGCATTGAGTTGATGCTCCCACTCGATTTTTTCCGACATCACCGCCCAAGCGCTCGTCACTTTCCAGTCTTCGATGATCCGACCGCCTGGGACCAGCACCTGTCGGTCAATCTGCCCAGAAATCCGAAATCCGTTGACATGGCAAAACAGTCGCTGTTCACTGATGACATTGTTCTGATCACTGTAGCTGTCCAGTACAGCATGGACCGCGTTTCCCAACAGACTGAACATCAGATCTGACAGATCCTGTTCAATCTGTTCGGCGTACCTCTTCTCGTAAGCCACAATCCGAGGGCTGTTGATCAACTGCGTTATTGAAAACGACGCATCGCCGCGGTCATACCGCTTGGCTCTTGCAAAATTCGCTAGTACTTCCGGCAAGTTGTGTTTGTTTGTCAAAATCATGGTTTCCCCGTTGTTTACACATTTCGTCGGCAATTTCCCACGCCATCGCCGAAAAAGCTTCTGTTGGTTTACTCCTATATGTCTGGCCCCACCGACCAGCCAGGATTCCAGCGATTGCCGCCGCTGCGAAGAGGTCTCTCAAGGTCATCTTCGTTTTCCTCCAAATCAATCGGCACAGGTATGCCACGATGTTTTGCAATGTAGTACAACTCGTAGTTGCGCCGAAAAAATTTCCTGCGATACTGTTCGCGGATGTTGTCACGCGCCTCCGACCACATGCGCTGCAACAACCGTTCCTTGAACTGTGTGTAATCCAAATCAAGCAACTCGAACCACGGCTCCGCATCCCCGTGCAGCAGCCAATGGATGGCATGATGCGCTTCCGGGACCGGCGAGTGTTTTCTGTCGGTCGAAGACATGCACGCATCGTCAATGGCACGCATGATGACCGCCGACAACAACTTACGCTCAGCTTCCATGATAGTCTCCCAAAAGTTTGGAACACCGAGTTTTCACAACAATTTTCAACATGTCTACAGGGGATCCGACGAATGGTCGTTAATGCCAGACAGAAGGGGCGCCGCGGCGAACTTGAGGTGCAAAAACTCTTGCAAAATGCACTTGATACAACAGTGCAGTTGAACTACGCACAGGCTGCAGCGGGCGGGTTTGACATGCAAGCAGGGGGTTGGGCGATTGAAGTCAAGCGTGCAGAAAACATCAAGATGCGGCAGTGGCAGGCGCAAGCTCTTGATTCTGCGTGGAAACATGGATTGATGCCGTGTCTTTGGTATCGTCAGTCATACAGGGATTGGTCGATACGTTTCCCAGTTTTGGCTTTTCTGATGGTGTGGACAGAAAGCCCTGTGCAGGGATGGAGTCAGTCCGATTGGCTGGAGGTGGATGTCAATGCAGCGATTGCAACGATCAAACGAACTCATCTTGCTGGCCTTGCGAATCGGGGCCATTGACTCTGATGATGCAAAAATTGCAGAGTCCGGATGGAACGACGAGTACGAAACCCTGATTCGGCAGTGCATTTGCAGCGTTTTGAAAAAAAACCCCGCGAGTCGCGGGGAAACTCGGGCTGCGCCGAGACGGGGGAAGATGTAGAATTGTAGCATGCACTCCCCGCATTAGCAGTGGACCCTAGCAGGGGTTGCCGGGAAGAAAACCTGCGAGACGGTAATCCAGGAACGTCTAGGCGCAATGGGAAGCGTGAATCCCGGAGTGTCAAGGCGGAGACTGTGACGGGGCAGATCCGAAAGAATCCGTCGGGCTAGCCGAAAGACCATGCCCAGGGGGTGCCGCAAGGCACATGGTCTTCCTCTTCGGAGGGGTGACACCTCTTCCTAACCTCAGTACTAACGGTTGGTACTAACCGGATGTACGTTTGGGGTAGGGGGAGCCTTTGGGTGACAAAAGGGGTTTAGGTACTAACTACACGAACGACCGCATAACCATGACGGCAGCATGGGTAATTTCACAAGGGGGGTAACATGCAAAGACACACACTTTCAGCGTTGTTTCAAGACATGGATCCGGCAGAGTTTCAGGATCTGGTAGAGTCGGTCAAAAAACATGGCCTACGGGAGCCAATAACGGTGTTTCAAGGCGAGATTCTTGATGGATGGCATCGGTACCAAGCGTGCCTGGAAACGGGCGTAGAACCCGTGTTTCGCGAGCTTGGGGAGGGTGAGAACGTCGTGGACTTTGTAGTGGACTACAACCTCACACGCCGGCATTTGAATGCGGGTCAGCGGGCGATGGTGGCGGTACAGCTCCGAGGAGAGACTGCAAAAATTGCAGATCTTGCACGGGAAGCAAGGGTCAGTCTTCGGACGGTTCACACAGCAAAAAGCATCAAGGATCCGGATACGGTGCGCGATGTGATCACCGGTGCAAAAGCCCTGGCTGTGGCTGCAAAAGTTGCAGACCCGAAACCCGCGGTCGATTACAAGGAGTTGTACGAAAAATTGAAAATCGAGTTTGATGATGCCCGCGTGAACTATGAACTCTTGGCAGAGGAATTTGAGGCTGTGTCCGCTTTTGCACAAGACGAAGGTGTTGCGCGATTGAAGCAACTGCAAGCCGAGGTAAAAATT
>OGVY01000045.1_pt1 | contig 19227 bp, 18 predicted proteins | sample 1575871 | NCBI WGS metagenome assembly OGVY01 (sample SAMN07581536, study PRJEB24739) | freshwater metagenome
GTTTCCCAGTCACGATAAGGCGCCACTCGAAACACTGGAATGAGTCTTGCTCGAGGGGAATTGATTGCTTTTTTAGATCATGATGATATTTGGGAGCCCCATCATTTGGAGGTGGGGCTTTCTCAAATCCAAAAGAAAAATGGGGATATTTCCTATTCGACTGTTCAAACCTTTCAAACGACTCCGCTCAACAAAGCCGGGCTTTGGGGTCCCACTCCAGCAGATCTTGCTCAATTTCCTCAAACCTTATTTGAAAGAAATTTTATTACTCCCTCGTCGGTAATCATCACTCGATCACTCCAAAACCGCTTGGGTCCCCTGGCACCTATGCGGTGCTGTGAAGATCACGATTACTGGTTGCGAGCTGCCACCCTGGGTGCAAGGTTCGTCACTTCAGACACCATTACGGTCAATTACAGAACCAACACCGAGGGAAAACTCAGCTCCAAAACAGAATTGATGCTCAAGCAAGATATAGAGGTTCAAAAAAGAAACTGGTATTCTAAAGCGTTTTTAGAATCCTCCAAGCGAAAAGGAATCGCCAACAACTACTTTCTTCTTTCCTGTTATTATCGTTCCCAAGGGATGTTCAAGAGCTGGATCTATCTGTTACTGAGTGTCTATTGGTATCCATTCTCTTTTTCAAGAGCTCTCAAATTTCTCTATTCATCTTGGAATCCATTGAAGGCCTAATGACTGGGATGAAGCTTTTGATGAATCCAGTCCTTCAACAGAAAAATCCATTTAGGAAAGAGGATTTTTCGAAACTCCTTGGGGGTGATTTCGGTTTGACTTCTTAAACTTTTAAAGAAAAGTTTTCTGCATTCTTTTACAGTTTTCCAATCTCTGCTCCAAAAGGCCTTTTTATATACATTCATCATTCTTTTGAGAATCAAATGAGAAAACAATTCAAATTCCAAATCCGTAAATTTTGACTCTCTATTTTGATCAGCCCAGCTCACAAGGGCTTTCAGGGCCAACCATTCCTGATCAGGCAATGCAGTTCTTTGATGAGGGCCTTTTCGATACCCGGCAAGGGGTTGGGGTAATCTTAAAAAGGGCCCTGTTTTTCTCAGGCAGGCAAAGAAAATAGTATCCTCGCAGTCGCGAATATTTTCAGGAAAGGGATTTTGTCTGGCGAGATCCGCGCGGAACAGAGCAGCGTTAGAGGTCACACTCCAATCAGCTAGCATTTGGGAAAAAGCCTCTTTTTCAAGGTGGAGTTCAGGTCGACTACAATGCTCCCATTTAATGCCCTCCCCAAACAAATAGAAATCGGTATAACAACAGACCGGCTTGTTTTTACTGGTCAGAATAGCCAGGGATTGCAATTCCAGTTTTTCAGGGTGCCAAACATCATCAGCGTCTTGGATGGCAATCCATTCACTTTTAGCCTCGAGGATCCCGCGATTTCTGGCTGAGGAAACACCTTGATTCGTTTGAGAGATGATTTTGATTTTTGCACCAAAGGATTCAGCGATTTCAAGTGAGGCGTCCGTAGAACCATCATTGACAAGGATTATTTCATCTGCGGGGCGGGTTTGGTTTAGCACTGAATCTAGGCACTCTTTTAAAAAAGGAGCTGCATTAAAACAGGGGATGACAACAGAGACAGATTTTACTTCAGACATTTTACGAATTTCTCATCAAAAATAATACGACACCCCGACTTGGGCAATTTTAGAGCTTTGGGAAGTTTGCTTGATAGCACTGGTTCCACCACTCCCACCTGAAAAATCAGCGCTGGAGTTTCGAACAATGAACCGACCATCAAGATCGAGACTCGAACCTAAAGAAATCGTTCCCCTCAAAACCAAGTCCCAAGAACTAATATTGGATTGGTTCGGACCATAGCTTGAAGGACTTTGAGCAATGGCTGGAAAAATAAGAGTATTGATTTCTGCTCCTAAGCTCATTGTCTCTTCGACTGGCACACGAATTCCCCCTGTCAGGAGCCAGCCCCCATAAGTCACACTATTGAATTTGAGCGGACCTGTTTCTCCAAGATTATAAGATTGTTTCCCGTAACCAAGCTTGGTGTAAACCACTGGGCCTCTCTCGGGAGCCAGGATATTGATTCGGTAGCCAAATTGTAAGCGAAAACTAGAAAGAGACGAGCTTTGGCTCGTGGTGGTTCCACTTGTTCGATTGGAAAACTGACCCATGCCAAGCCCCAAACTCGAGTCTAAATACCAACGATTTGTAAACCACAACTCTCCCTCTAAAACGGCTCCAGGAAAAAACACATTGGAAGTCGTTTCAGTTCCCGAGTTTGCCACTTTTCGAAGCTGCACAAGATCTGCGCCAAAATTCATTGCAAGCCTTCCATATTCGCCTTTTGAAACTTCAAAGTCAGAAATGATTTCAGAAGCGGGGGATCGGTTTGCATCTGTCACAGATTGCATGAGCTCTGGAATATCTTGGGTCGCCATTTTGTCGGCCACTCGTACTTTGTTACCCGAAAGAATTTCTAAAGGCTTTTTTTCCACTAAAATTTTCCCAAAAGATAAATGGTCTTCTGTTTTTTGAATGAGGATTTGTCCTGTTTCGTTAAAAGTTAAATTTCCCTCTTGCTGCTCTAAAGTATAGGTGGGGAGTCGCATCCCAGGAGCAAAAACTCCCGCCCCTCCATCCAGGACCACCCAGTAACCGTCTCTTTTTAGAATCGACCCATCAAAGGGAATGCCCTTGGTAAGCTCAGCAAAAGCTTCAGCGGTTTTTGCTTGAAAACGCTCTTGAGAATACGGCGGCTCAAGGGCTCTCACTGATTGAGTCATCGCTTCACCCGATTCAGTGGAAACCAAAGTCAAAGACAAATCAAAAGTGTTTTCTCTTCGTGAGAGCTCAGCCAGAAGAGCTGTATCAATGCCCTTGTCTTTGAGTCCTTGAAGAGTGGGCCGATAAACTTCAAATTTTTCTGTCAGCGTTCCTGCATTTGCGGGACCAGAAATTTCTTTTAATGTTATCTTGAGATTTTTTGACTCAGCTTCTTGGTATTCAAATCGGCTTTGCTTTTTGATTGAGCTCAAAAGTTCTTTCTCTACTTGTTCAGAGTGAATGGGCTCTTCAGGAGAATCCAGCACCACCACGACCCAGTTTCGAAAACCGTACTGTTTATCTAAGGTGGGAGAGGCACTCAAAAGAACTGTAAAAAAAAGCCCAAGGAACAAAGAGGTTTTACAAATATGTCGCATGGCGGCCTATTTAATGGGTTTAGAGGATTGAGATTCCTTAATTGTAAGCTTCTTTGGGGTGATTTCCAATGCTAGCTGCACGCATTGCTGCGCCCGCTCGGTTCTGATACTTTGAGGAAGTGACTTTTACAAAAAGAAAATTGGTCGGATTAGCTACTCTGTGGGCATTTCTTCTTTTGGTTTGGCCCGACTCTACTCAGCAGACAAAAGCTTTCGAACCCGATTCCCCGGAGCAAAAAATGGGGGAAGGCCTCTATAAATCTATATCCACAAAAGCTAATTTTGGTCTCATGGGGCTTCGCTACTATGAGTCAGCTGCGGGGAGAAAACATTGGCACATTGAATCTAAGTTTGCAGAGCTGCACCGCAAAGATAACTATGCTTTTTTAAATGAGGTCACTGCGCAGTTCTTTGCCAAAAACACCGGAAACACTGTCACAACTTTGAGCCAATATGGCCGGTCTTGGAGTGATAAAAACCTCATTGAGCTCGAAGGGGATGTTCGCATTCAGTCAAAAAAGGGTTATCTCTTTGAAATGGATAAAATGAATTACAATAGTAAACAGCATGAATTTTTATCTGAGGATTTTGTAAAAATGCGAGGCCCCGACATTCAACGCCCCAAAATGCTCCTTTCAGGAACGGGTCTTCAAGCTGATATTGATCACGAGGAGTTTGTTCTCAATGAAAATGTAATCGCTGAAAGAAAAATGAAAGGCAGTGGATCTCTAAAAATCACTTCAAGTTCTGGCCAATTCTTCACTCACGAGTCTCGCTCGGTTTTTTTAGGAAATGTAAAAGCAAAAATGCCTGGGACTTCCATTGAGAGCGATGTCTTTGAGCTCAGCATGGATCAAGAAGACGAGACCATTGCAGCTTCCGGAAATGTGAAACTCCAAAACCGAGGTCGAGTGGCCACTGCAGAAAGTGCACTTATCGAACTCAACGGCACAGAAGTGGTTCTAGAGGGCAAAGCCCGAATTGAAAGTGAAAATGGAAGAGTGGAAGGCCGGAGAATTAAAATTTACACTGACGATGACCGGATTGATGTAGAAGAAGCTTCAGGGAGTTCAGGGAAATGAAACTTGAAGCTCAAAATCTCTCCAAAAGCTATAAGAGTAGAAAAGTAGTCCACTCAGTGGGCTTTTCCATAGAAAGTGGCAGAGTGATGGGGCTTCTGGGTCCCAATGGAGCTGGAAAAACTACTACTTTCTATATGGTGGTGGGATTGGTCACCCCCGATTCGGGTGAAGTGATGTTGGATGGCGTTAACTTAAGCCGTGAGCCTATTTTTGAACGGGCTAGGCAGGGCCTGGGATATTTGCCGCAGGAAGCCACTGTCTTTAGGAAGCTAAGTGTCGAAGAAAATCTATTCATTGTTTTGGAGAACTTAAAAATCAGCCGAAAAGAAAGAAGAGATCGAGCTGAGAAGGCTCTCACTGAATTGGGGATTGCACGGCTTGCGAAAAGTAAAGCAATGAATCTTTCAGGAGGAGAGCGGCGCCGGTTAGAAATTGCGAGAGCGCTCATTCTCAACCCGAAGTTTTTACTGCTCGATGAGCCTTATGCGGGAATTGATCCTTTGGCTGTGATTGAAATCCAAGGGATCATTAAAGGCTTAAAAGAAAGAGGGATTGGAATAGTTATCACGGATCATAACGTGAGAGAAACACTGAGTAGCTGTGATGAAGCGTACCTCATCAAAGATGGAAAAATCTGGGTGCATGGCACTCCAGAAGAGATAGTAAATAATGAGTCCGCAAGAAAATTTTATTTGGGTGAAAACTTTAAACTTTAAGAGAGTGGCAAAATGGCTATAGGAATGAAACAGTCGATGCAGTTGGGTCAGAACTTAGTCATGACCCCTCAGCTCCAGCAAGCAATTAAGCTCCTTCAACTCTCTCGAATGGAGCTAGAAAACCTCATCAATACAGAGCTGGTGGATAATCCAACTCTTGATGAATCCTCTGAATCCGAAAGCACTACACAGTCTATAAATGAAATGGAAGCAGCTGAAGCTCCCAAAGTAGAAGAAAACCCCCAAGCTTCTGAAGATTTCAATTGGGAAAATTATCTTGAAAATGTCCGCTCCACTCCAAACCTTCCTGTTTATCGAGGAGGCGAAGACGAACTTCCCTCTTACGAAAACACCCTTACCCAACCCGCAAATCTCACAGACCACCTTTTGTGGCAGCTTCAATTAGGTGGACTTGCGGAAAAAGAAAGAGCCATTGGGGAAGTGATTATTGGGAATATCAACGAAGACGGCTACCTCACAGCGACAGTAGAAGAAATGGCCCAAAAAGAAAATTTTGATCCCCATGAAGTGGAAGCTGTTCTTTACACGATTCAAAACTACGATCCTATTGGGGTGGCTTCGAGAGATTTAAAAGAGTGCTTGCTGGTTCAAATTTACGACATGAAGCGCGAAGATGAAATGCTTGAGCGTATTGTGGAAAACCACCTTCCCGATCTGGAAAAGAAGAACTACCAAGCCATTTCCAAAGCCCTAGGGCTTTCGATGGAAGAAATTATTAAAAGAATCAAAGTTATTGAAGAGCTGGAGCCAAAGCCTGGACGTGCTTTTGGAGGAGCTCCTTCGCACTACATTATTCCTGATATTTATATTGTGAAGCGCGGCGATGAGTATGTGGTCATGCTCAATGAAGATGGCCTTCCTAAACTTAAAATTTCTTCGTTCTATAAAAACCTGCTCGAAAAAGGCAATTTCTCCCAAGCGCAAACTAAAGACTACGTTCAGGGAAAATTGCGCTCAGCTGTTTGGCTCATTCGAAGTATTCACCAACGCCAACGCACCATTTTTAAAGTGACAGAGAGTATTGTGCGCCAGCAAAGGGAGTTCTTCGATAAAGGAATAGCCTTTTTAAAACCCATGGTGCTTCGCGATGTTGCAAACGATATTGGCATGCACGAATCAACGATTAGCCGCGTGACTACGAATAAGTATGTGCACACTCCTCGGGGGATTTTCGAACTTAAATTCTTCTTTAATAGTGGCATCAGCAAAGTAAGCGGTGGGGACGTTGCTTCAGAAAGTGTGAAAGAAAAAGTAAAAGCGATTGTGGCGAGCGAGCCCCCTAAGAATCCCTATAGCGACCAAAAAATTGTGGAGCTTTTAGTAAAAGAGAACATCAATATTGCCCGAAGAACCGTTGCAAAGTACCGAGAAATGCTTGGGATTTTACCGTCTTCGAAGCGCAAAAAAGTGTTTTAATTCTCGCCCCTCTAAAAAAGTTTCAGCTTGACCTTAGTCAATATTTATCGGGTAATTATGGGAGATGCTGGCTCGCCTCATTCATCCTATAAAGGAAAAGAGCTTTTTTCTATTCGGTGCGCGCGGAGTTGGAAAAAGCACGTTTCTCAGAGCCTATTTTAAAGATTTGCGAGTATTGTGGTTTGACTTGCTGGATGCTGAGCTGGAGGATCGATTCACGGTTAATCCCAAAGCCTTTCAACTCGAAGTGGCCAGTCAGATCAAGCAAACTGATTGGATAGTGATTGATGAAATCCAAAAATGTCCCAAACTTCTCAATTATGTTCAAAAATTTATCGTTGAAGATAAGGCCAAGTTTGCACTCACTGGATCAAGTGCAAGGAGATTGAAACAGAAGGGAACCAATTTGCTCGGGGGGCGTGCGGTTACCGAACAACTTTATCCACTCACTTTTTTGGAACTGAAACAGGAGTTCAACCTAGAGGATGTCCTTCATACGGGAAGTCTACCTGAAGTGGTATTCAGCAAAAGTGCCGAGGAACGAAATGCATTTTTAAGAAGTTATGTTCTCAATTATTTAAAACTGGAAATACAGTCCGAGCAATGGGTGAGAAAGTTAGAGCCTTTTCGGCGATTCTTACCTCTGGCGGCGCAAATGAATACTCGGATTCTTAATTACACAAATCTCGCTCAGGATATCGGAGTTGATACTACAACAGTTCAATCCTACTTTGATATTCTTGAAGATACTCTGATAGGAGTGCGACTTCCCGCTTTTCATCGCTCGATTCGAAAACAACAAAGAAAAGCCCCCAAGTTTTACTTTTTTGATTTAGGAATCAAACGGGCGGCAGAGAGAAGTTTAGATTTTCCTCTAAAAAAGGGCACCTATAGCTATGGAGAAGCCTTCGAGCACTTGGTAGTGATGGAAATTTATCGATTAGCTCAATACCAAAAGAAGGATTATGAGCTTTCCTATCTTCTTACAAAAGATGGGGCAGAAATTGATCTCATTTTGGATCGCCCGGGAAAGCCTTTGTGCTTAATTGAAATCAAATCGAAAGAGCAAGTGGATGAACGGGACATAAAAAATCTGAACCACTTTAGAAATGACTTTAAAAAAGCCGATTTTTATCTTCTTTCAAACGATCCGAACCCCAAGCAAATTCAACACGTAAAGGCGTTGCCTTGGCAAACAGGAATTCTTGAAGCGGTCGGACAAGACGTGTCAAAAAAGCGCTAAAACCCCTACAAAAAAGCATAATCTTTGCCTAAAGAAGTTCCCCTCAAAAGCCGTTTTCATGAGTAACTAGCCTGTTTACTCTCTAAAGGAGAAGACCATGGGACTCCAAATCGTTTTCAAAAACATTGAATCCACAGACGCGATCAAGTCGTACTTAGAAAAGAAAGTCGCGAAATTTCAAAAGTACATTACTTATCCCATGGAAGTGCATGCGATATTAAGCGTGAGCCGCGGTGAGCAAGTGGTGGAGCTGACTTGCCATGCCGAGTACCACGACATGGTTGCCACAGCAAAAAGCGAAGACCTCTATGCGTCGATTGATCAAGCTGTTTCAAAAATAGAAACCCAAATGAAAAAAGAGCGCGAAAAGCGCAAAGGGCACGGCGCTGCTCATAAAATTTCCCGCAAAGGCGACAAATTGGGACAGGACCTCGCCCCCGATTTGCCTCATCAAGGAAAAGCAAGAGCCCGCTCTTGATTTTTTCCGCTTCGCGATAAAATGTCGCAATAAATTTATTAACGCGCGTAAAATATTTTAACGCTCCCCTCTTGCTTCTTGTTAACAATCTGTCACACTAATCGTAACCAGAGCATTTCATGAGAGAAATGATAATCTGGGGTAGTGAGAGCCGAGGTTGGTTTTCACTAAATTAGATTAACTCTGGTTGGTAGCTACCAATTTCACGGAGACACAAGCATGAATAAACATCTACGTAGTATTAAACAAACAGCAGTACTAGTGGCGGTGAGCTGGTTGGCCATACCGGCTTTCGCAGGTATCGGCGGGTTGGTCGATGCACAGGTTGGGGGTGCGCAAAATATCAGCCCCACGCCTGACACAAACCTTAACTCTCAAATTGCTGACGCCGCAGTTTACTTGAGTAAAGAACTCGGCAACGACAAATTGATGATCGATATTCCGTTTAGCTATAGGGCGGATAACGTAGACCAAACACAAAATGCTCTTTTTGCTGCTGCGTTTCGCTCGTTCAACACTAAAGCTCAAGCTCATATCAGCTGGGCTTATGACTTTGGCTTAAGCTGGACTCTAGGTCGATTCGACTCTCCATTCTTAAACGAAGCAAACGATACAGTAGGCCTTGGACCTTATGCTACTCAGGGAGCCATTTTTGCTACTCTTCCTCGGATGCACAATGGTTTGATGCTCACTTACGGGCAAGGACCTGTCACAGTAATGGGACTTGCATCACGACCAGGTGGGTTGGTTGCAACTCCTACAGGCACTACAACTGCTAATGCGCGGCCCAACAATGAAAGGCTCGAGTACGGGTTCCTCGGCAAATACACTCACGACATGGGTTATTTAGGAGCTGGCTTGTACTTGCATAAACCAGGTACACTTGCCAATGCTGAAACCCACTCCATCATCGAAGTAATGGCCGGAACAAAAATGTCCGACTGGACCATCGATGCACAAGCCCTATTTACTAAAGTGGCTGCCACACCAGCTGCTGACTCTGGCTTTGCAATCGGCGGAACCATCAATTACAACTGGGACAAAATGTGGGCTATCGGAGTTCGTCCTAACTACTTGAGCAAAGTAGGTAGCAACGACATGGACATCGATCCTGCTCCGGAGTGGCACACAACAAACGGTGCTCACTCTACTCTAGAAGTGACCGTTGGTCCTCAAGCTACAATGACAGATGACTTGAGACTACGTGCTAACTACACATGGACAAGCACCAAAGCTACGGCAAATGCAACAAGCCAAAGCAGCAGTGCTTACACTCTGTCCGCTGTCTACAAATTCTAAGCCTCGTGCTTAGTGAGACGGGAGGGCTTCGGCCCTCCCGTTTTTTTTTGCCTACCAACAGGTACGGCCTTCCTTTTACCAACAGGTACTACCAACAGGTACGGCCTTCCTTTTACCAACAGGTACGGCCTTCCTTTTGGTAGTTCCTAGCAATCCTGCTCCCCTAAACCTCTTGAAACCCACACCGCGTCCTGAATAGTCAATTCGGTTCTCAAAAGGAACCTAAATAGAATATTAACTTGATACACATATAATTAGTTATTATATATAGGAGCAGCGGATTGAGAGCAGTAGTACTTTTAGACGAACAACAGATTATTGGAGATGGAAGATATTGCGTTTTGCTAAAGGTACTTGAAGTAAAAAGAAGTCGAAAGTTTCCAGGTGAGATTAAGGTGAGATTCGTCATGATTGACCTTCTAATAGGAAAACCAATTCTGATAGTAGACAATCATGCCCCTTACGGCTTCCATTCTCATACTCGCTTGCCCGACTGCAAGCAGACCAGAGAAGCTTTAGCTGTGAGCAATTACCAAGAAGCTCTTGAATACTTTTTACAAAATATTAGGGAGATCATTCGTGAAAAATAAGACTCTGGAAGTTCATTTTCGGACTCTCAACCAGTTTGAGCGCACTTTAAAACAGGCAGTAACCAAGAATAGGCCAGCAATCAAACCCCAAAACTTTATTTACTTTGACTCTGTTGAAGGGTTCAGGAGATTTATGACTATACAAAAGCTTGAGCTTCTAAGTGTCATTGCTCTTCAGTTCCCTGGATCTATTTATGAATTAGCTAAGCGAGTTGAGCGCGAGTTTCCTGCAGTCTTCAAAGATTGTGCTGCTTTAGAAGCTGCGGGCTTCATTCACATTCAGCAATCAAAAACGGGAAGAAAGGTAAAAAAGCCAATACTGTCGTTTCCCTACAGCTCCATTTCTGTTTACTTTCCAAAAAATCCTTTGGAAATCAGCTTCCGAGAAGCGGCATAACCTCAGAAGTAGTCTCAAGTCTCCTCACTCTCTGCTGCCCAAAGCAAAAAATCCCTCAATAATCAAAGACAGCGCAGTCTTCCCTCTGGTAGTTCCTAGCGATCCTGCTCCCTCTAGCTGTTTGCAACATTTCTTCTCAACCATAAGCCTTACTTAACCTTAAGGCCCTAGAAAACAGCCTTGGATAGTTCACCCGCAAGGTGTACGCCGTGAGGAGAACGTATCGAGTTTTTATTAGTAAAAAAGCCTGGAGAGATAACATGTCTATTAAATTACGCCCGCAAAAGTACTTAGAAGCAGATACGGCCTTTAGCAAGCTTTCAAAGAACGGTTTAAGTTTTTCAAAATTTCTGGAGGCCATACGCCTTGGAGAGGGTGCTTCACTCAGTGAATTCGCAAAAAAGCTGGGGGTATCTCGTTCTCATCTTTGTGACATAGAGCAGGGGAGAAAAACGGTGAGCCCAGCTAGAGCGGCTAAGTTTGCACGACAACTTGGTTATTCTGAGAAACATTTCATCGCCCTTGCACTTCAAGATATTGTTCACAAAGACGGTTTCAAATTCATTGTGAAACTCGAAGCGGCATAGCCTACCAATAGGAATACCAACAGGAAGGCCGTACCTTTTGGTAGTCCGTACCTTTTGGTAGTCCATGCTAAAATATTCCCCATGCGAAAACTTATTTTGACTCTCCTTGTTAGCAGCTTAGCTTTTTCCGAATTAAATCATAAGGGCTCCTCTTTGCTTCGGCCCGAAATCCCCACGCGCGCTATTTCCAATTTAGAAGAAGCGCAAAAAACCATCGAAGCTTCTGAGAAGGAAAACGGAGAATGGTCTGCAGTTTCTTGTGCCAAAGAAGGCTGCACCTATCAGCGCTTTGTGAATGGGCAAGTCCTTGAAGAAGTTTTTATCCCTGCCACTTTGAAAGACAAAACAAAGCCTAAATCTATTGGAGAAGCCCAAAGTCACGAAAGTGAGTATCCATCTCTTAATTCCACTGCGGAATACGAGGAAGCTCTTAAGACGGCAAAAGCGCAAGGGATACGCTACCTTTTAGTGAAATTTGGAGCTCCAAATCACAATTGCCTTTCTTGCTTGCGATTTGACAAGTTTGTAGCTTCCCCCGCAATGAAAAAGTTCCTTTCCGAAAAAAAAGTAGAGGTCTACACCACCGATGTGGGCGAGTTCACAAATCCAGCCCATGCTGAATTAGCCAAAAAACTGGGGGCTCAAGTAGCCAATCAAAGCTTTCACATTCCCTATGCTGCAGTAGTAGACTTGCAAGATCCGGCACTAAGACCGCAACCCCTCATCAATGGTTATTTTGGAGGCGTCTCCAGTGAACGCGAGCAACTGCGGGAAATGAAAAGAATCGAGCGAGTAATTAAGTAGAACTACCAATAGGAAGGCCGTACCTTTTGGTGAGTTGGCGGCGGGAGATGGAGAGAGAGGGGCCGAATTTTTGTAAGGCTTCTTGCCGATAGGCTTTGGCTGGGCCCGCAAAGTAGTTTTTCAGATCTTCTTCCGTATTTACAAAATAATGAACCACAAATTTTTCTTTATCTGAAGCAACCACTTCGTTTTCCTGAAACACTTCAGCCGATAGAAAACCGGGCTCCTTGAGAATGAGCTCAATATGCGGCTTAAGCCAATCTAAATAAGCTTGGGATAAGTCTTTTGAAATTTCTGCGTTCACTTCATAAAGGACCATTTTGTTTCTCTCACACTTTCTAGAACGAGTAGCTTCCTGAAACACTCAAAGCATAGCGATCAAATCGAAAACTTATATCTGATGACAAATTTTTCAAATACTCTACATTGGCTCCAACGGTAACCTGAGGGGTGAATTCAAAGCCCGCACCCAATGCAGCATTAACACCAAAATCACTTCGAGAGCCTAACTCTTCCCTGTCCGGGAACCACGCTCCAAGCAAACCGAAATTTTGCGTGAGAAAAATCTTTGAATCGAGATACAAGATATTACTCGCATCTACACTTAATCGGTGACCTCTAAAACTGCTCCCTGAGGGTCTCATCAAAGTTCCCGTAACAGCAAACACAGGGGCCCAGTATTTCTGAGAAAGAGCAGAGGCCAAGTAAAGCCGAAGGTTTTGTTCCCACCCCGAGCGAAAAGTAGAGCTGGTCATTTGAGAGTCGAGATAGTTTTTCCTTGGCACAAAAAAAGCTTCAGCTCCAGCCCACCACAAATCTGAAACTCTCAACTTAGTGTAAGGCCCAAAAGAGCCCTCTAAACTAAAGGGACGGAAAGAATCTGTTTGATAAGAAAGCACCCCAATCCCCGCGAGTTTCAATCCTAAGTAACGACTTTTAGAAAGATCTTGAGTCAAAAAAGTAGCAACTTCATGCCGAAAAAACTGCCCACCTCGAGTAGACTCGTTGAAGTTGTAATCGATACTCCCTTGGTAAATTCCAAAAAACTGAGAAGGCCTCACCGGAGAAGTGGCAAGCTGAGCCTGCCAGTTCAAAGACTGTTTAAAAGAAGAGCCGCTAAAACTCACTGAAGCATCATCCGTATTGGGAACGTAAAGAACATTGGAGTCATATCCAGTGGAGGTGCCGACTTCGAAAAACCGTGTACTCTTATCAAACATTCTTAATTCTTGAGAAGAAAGTTTGATAATGCTTCTAGAAAGCTGTTTTGAGCTTTCAGAAAGTACCCGATTGCTTTTTAAAGCTTTCCAAGCAGTCTCATTAGCGCCTATCAGATTTGAAAGGCCATCGGACATTCTATTTTCCTGAAAAGCAACTTTTGCTAAAAGAAAAAGAGCAGAGGGTCTGAAACTCATATCCTCAAGAGCTTTATTCAAATAGCCTTTCGAAGTTTTCAAATCGTTTTGTTCGAAAGCTATTTTCCCCAAAAGAAAGTGGGCTGCGGATACATTGGTTTTGTGTTGAGCTGCTTCTTCAAGAAAAGAAGACGCTTTCGAAAAATCCTTATTCGCGTAATAGAGAGATCCCAGTTCGAAAGCATAAAGGGCGCGCCTTTTGCCTGAGTCGTTATTTTTTTTTGCTTGGTGATAGAGCTTTAAATAAGCACTAGCCGCTTCGGCCTTTTTGTTTTGTTTGTTGAGAAGAAGAGCTTTCAATTCAAGAACAGAGGGGTCATTTGGAATTTTAGAAAGAAGGATTTCAGTTTTTTCATCAGCTTCCTTTAGTGATCCAGAACGGAAATCGAGTGAAGCTTCGCTAAAAAGGCCTTCGTATTCTTTGGGGATTGAAAAAAGAAGGGCAGAGAAGAAAAAACCAAAAACTAGAGCAAAACTTCTTAGAAAAATCGAAGTTGACACAACGCCCCCCATCGCGAACTTTTTAATTCAAAACCTTTTGCCTGCTGATAGCTCCAAGCATAAAATAGGGCTAAATGGCAGTAAAGCACATTTGCAATTTCCTCTTGGGCCTCTTGTGTACTGCTTTGTTGCAAGCGGAAGAAAATCCAACCCCCTCTTCCTGTGCTCGAGTAAGCTTCATCATTGGACAAGCTTTTAAATTGCATAATAATGAGTCGGTGCCTTTAAAAATTGGGGAATTTCTTTCTGAGGGGACCCACTTAGAGACGAAAGATTTATCATTCCTGAAGTTAATTCTGAGTGAACAGTCTATTTTAGATTTGGGGCCAAGAACTAAACTGGTTTTAAAAGACTGCTCTCCCAAAAAGAGCAGAAACAAGGCTCTCTCTCAAATTGAAGTCGAACTGGAGCTTGGCAAACTACGTGCGAATGTAAACCCAAATGCACGGGACAAAAGAAAATCTTTCAAAATAAAAACCCCAACGAGTGTTTTTGCGGTCCGAGGGACGGAGCTCTACTTAACGTGGGGCAAGGAATCGAGTGGAAAAGTTCAGGAAAAAGTAGCTGTGACTTCGGGTGAAGTAGAAGCTCGCTCAATTTCCTCCCGAAACAGGACTCCAGCGCTACTTTCTTCGGGAACGAGTTTTATTTTTTCAGAAGGAGCATCTCGAATTGCCAAATTTGGTTTGATGGAACAGCGAAAACTAGAAGAAAATGTAAAAATCGAAGATAAGAGTTTTGAGGAATCGGTGGATTTGACCAAAAACACGGATGGTAGTGCTCAAAAGCTTGAGCAAATAGCAAAACTAGAAAGCTCAAGAGATATTGGGAGCACTCAGGATTCTTCAAACAAAGACAAGAAAGGTGAATTAGATCCGCTTTCGAGTGTTAATCGCGCAGATAACTTATCTGGAATTCCCACAGTGGGTTCTGCGTTGACAGTCGAATTTAACGTTAAGAAGCCTGGAAAATGAAATTCCTTTTAGCAATTGGGCTATTTTTTCTATCTGGATGTGGACTAAAGCCAGTAGCTCCTAGAGAAGTTAAAATAGCTTTCAGTATCAATCCTCAAGTCAGTGGGGGTGTAGAAGTCAGTGATTCCGAATTTTTAAGCCTTTCTCAAAATCCCTGTACAGCGCTGCGAGTGTGTTCGGCATTGGGTTGTAGAGATTCCCGAATTGCCAAAGCAGAAGTAACTGAGAGTGCTTATTCAGTGAAGCTTGTTTCCGAAGTCCCTAGAGAGGGAAGCCCGCCGTACTGTGTTCAACTAGTCGCTTTTCCAGAAACAGCTCCTTCAGAATCTGGGGGATTTTCCTGCCAGAGACGAAGTTCTGGATTGGAGCTTGCAAGAGAAAGCTGGTCCCCTGTTTCGGGAAGTTTATTAAAGCTCAGTCCTACGATAACTCCGTCAAATCCTCTTTCTTATATCCAAAACGCTGCAAGTTGCAGGGGGACTTTTATTTCGACTTGGGACACTCGACTGGGGAATAATCCAGATACGAGCACTGGAAGCTCTGCTAGTAATCAAATTGAGCTGCCATTAGAAAACAGTGGGACTTATAATTTTGTAGTGGATTGGGGAGATGGGAGTCGAGATAGAATCACCCACTGGAATGACGAAAAGAAGAAACACACTTATGTAACAGCAGGAGTGTACACACTAAAAATTTCTGGAACTTTAGTAGGGTTTCGATTTGGAGGCGCGAAAGATAAAAACAAAATATTAAATATTGCACAGTTTGGGACTTTGCGCTTGGGCAACGAAGGCTCTTATTTTGAAGGAGCTCTTAATTTAACCATTACTGCAACCGATCCGCTCGACTTGACAGGAACAACGGATTTATTTGAAGCGTTTAAAGATTGTCGCAAACTGAGTACAGTCCCCAGCATGGCAAAGTGGGACACAAGCCAAGTGACGGATATGGGGGGGATGTTTTACTACGCTAATAAATTTAATCAAGATATCGGAACTTGGAATACTTCGAACGTTACGAGCATGGCTCAAATGTTTTTAGGAAATTGGGCTTTTAATCAAGATATTGGAAAGTGGAACACTTCAAATGTCACTGATATGAGTGAAATGTTTTCCAATGCCACTGCATTTAATCAACCCATTGGTAGGTGGGACACTTCCAAAGTTACAAGCATGAGATGGATGTTCAATTATGCCCCGCTTTTTAATCAACCCATTGGAAGGTGGGACACTTCCCAGGTCACCGACATGCACGGAATGTTCGCAACTTCTAGAGATTTCAACCAACCCATTGGAAATTGGAACACTTCAAATGTCACTGATATGAGTGAAATGTTCCTAAACACTAAAGCGTTTGACCAGTCCCTTGGAACTTGGAATATATCGAATGTCACTGATATGACCAACATGTTTATTTCCTCCGCTCTTAGCACAACCCATTACGACAATCTTCTTTTGGGATGGAGTAGCCAGAATATAAAACTCAATGTGCCTTTTCATGCTGGGAGAACGAAATACTCCTCTTCGTCTCAAGCAGCGAGAGACATTTTGACTGGCAAAGGCTGGAACATCACCGATGGGGGGCCTGCTCAAGGACCAGAGTTACCATGAGAAGAATACCGTTTTTGCTTTTCATTCTTTTTTTTACTCAGTGTAGCCTCAACCTCCCTGGACCTCAGGAAGTTGAACTAGACTTAAGTCTTCAAACAGGAGATTCAAGTAGCGCTCTCGTATCTAATTTGGATTTCGAGATTATTTCGACTAAACCGTGCACAGCACTTCGACTGTGTTCGAACAAGGAGTGTAAAGCTTCATCACCGGGAAGAGCGCTCATCACGGACAATTCCTATTTCGCAAAATTAACTGCTGAGATTCCTCGATTAGGAGTTGCTCCATATTGTATTCAGTTAGTTGCTTTTCCTGAGAAAAGCCCCAACGTGTGTCAGTTTGAAAAAGCGGGAGCAGAACTTGCTCGCCAGAAATGGATGCCGTCAGAAGGCCGCTTGTTAAAGCTCACCCCCAGAATTAATGATACTGAAAACCCCGAAGCTCTTTACGATGGAAATTTTTCTTTTGGGGTTGGAACCGGGTTGAGCAGCAAGGAATTCATTGAAGCTGATCTCGGAGAAACAAAGACTATTGCTCGGATTCGAATTACTTCTTTAGCTGGGTGCGGGTGGGGTCCAGCTTATACTGATCATTTTGAAAACCGTCATACGAGAGCCATTCAATTTAGTTTTAACGATATCGATTGGATGACCTATTCTTTGATTGTGGGTGCTTCCGATACTGCTTATTTAGATTTCGCTCCAGGTTTTGCTGCAAGATACTGGCGAGTTGTAAGTTTTTCTGATTCGGGAATTATGAACTGGCTGGGATTAGGAGAGTTTGTCCTTCAAACAGTTGCTAGTGACGGGCAAAGTTATATTACAGAGCCTTACCGATTAAAAATAAGCAGCCGATACTCCGATTCGTGCTCGGGTAAACCTTCATATTTCCCCATAAACCATATCGCTGATTGTTCTGCCCAAAGTTCTTTCATATCCCGTTGGAAAACAGACAATCTGAGTTCTGGAAGTTCTGGTGCTAACCAAATCAAACTGCCCTTGGAAAGTTCGGGTACCTATGATTTTACAGTTGATTGGGGCGACGGCTCGCTGGACACTATTAAAGCTTGGAATGACCCCAACGCAACTCACACGTACGAAAATCCTGGAATCTACAATCTTTCTATCAAAGGGACTCTCAATGGCTTTCGATTTGCTGAATCGGGAGACCGTTTAAAACTTCTCAGAATTTCTCAATTTGGCAAGTTGCGACTGGGAAATGGGGGACAATACTTCGCTGGCGCACAGAACTTAACGATCAATACCCGAGACTTGTTGGATTTAAGCGAAACAACTTCATTGCATCAAGCTTTTAGGGGTTGTAGCTCTCTCCTTACAATCCCTAGCATCGAAATCTGGGATACGAGAAAAGTTGTAGACATGTCGGGGCTTTTTCAGGACGCTACTCAATTTAATCCAAATATTGAAAATTGGAATGTTTCGAATGTGACTAACATGACCGACATTCTTTTAAATACCGCCCTTTCCCAAACCAACTACGATGCTCTTCTCCAGGCCTGGAGCACTCAGAATGTTAAACCCAATGTGATGTTTAGCGCCGGCACAACGAAATACTCCTCTTCGTCTCAAGCAGCGAGAGACATTTTGACTGGCAAAGGCTGGAACATCACCGATGGGGGGCCTGCTCGAGGGGGTTTTGACTTGCCCTTTCAATGAGTTCTTCGTGGATAATATCACTCATTCTCTTTTCGGTGCTTCGGTTTCAGAGTCCCTGTGGTCTTTACTTCCGCAAAAAACTAAAGAAATAGCAGCTCCGCACACTCGAAGAGCCATGCTTTTTACTTCGGTTCTTGCCAATAATTTTCCAGATCTTGATTTTATTTACTCCACTCGGATGTACTCTAATCTACGAATTAGCTCTCTTTTACACCACCGCGGCCACACCCATACTTTTGTAATTGCTATTCTAGAGAGCCTTCTCATTTTAGGAATCTTAGCGGTTCTTCAGTATGGGTTTAAAAAATGGCACTTCAAGAAAGAATGGAAGCTTTTAGCTCTGCTTTCATTTTTGGGGCTCTTCACTCATATTCTTCTAGATTCAATTAATCAATATGGAGTTCATCCTCTTTGGCCCTTCAATAATGGCTGGCTCTTTGGGGATCTCGTTTTTATTTTGGAGCCTTGGGCTTGGGTGACTTTTTCTTTGTTTCTTTGGAGTGTGACTGAAAGAAAGTCCCTTCGAATATTTTATTTAAGCCTTTGTGCTTTGGGATTTCTTCTTGCTTTTTTGACGGGTACTGTCCCTCTTCCCATGTGTATCTTTTTAGGACTGTGGGGAGTGATACTTATTCTTGTTTTTAGATTCTCTTCTACACAAACCAAAGCCTGGTTGCATCTCTTAAGTGTTTCTTTGATGCTAGGAAGTTTTTGGATTTGTCGAAACAAAATCCGATCTCTTGCTACTGACGAGCTTCGTTTAGGTTCCAAAAACAGCTTGATTCACGACATTATTCTCTCCCCTTTACCTATAAACCCCTTTTGTTGGTCTCTTCTTACTGTGGAAAAGGAAAATGACGTTTTAAAAATTCAAAGAGCTCTGGCAGCTCCTTTCCCCCAAATTTTGGGACTTAAAGCTTGTGAGCATTTACGCTTTTTTGGAATCCATCAAAAAACGAATGCTTCCCAAGCACACTTTTTTTGGGAGCGAACTGAAAAAGTATCTCTTTTGGAACTTAGAAAATTAGAAAATGAGTTTTGCGATGTAAAAGAATTTCTTAAGTTTGCAAGAGCGCCCTATTTTTGGAAAGAAGATGGGAAAGTATTTGTATCCGACTTGCGCTTTGAGCGTTCCGGAAAAAGAGGGTTTGCAACAATTGAAGTGAGTTCTTTAAAGCCCCCCTGCCCCGACTCCAAAGCTCCTTGGCTATATCGTGACTGGGAAAC
>OGVY01000046.1_pt1 | contig 19040 bp, 27 predicted proteins | sample 1575871 | NCBI WGS metagenome assembly OGVY01 (sample SAMN07581536, study PRJEB24739) | freshwater metagenome
AGAACTTAATTGTAGATGAATGGTCAGAGAAGCAGTATATACCATTCATTGTTAACAAAGGTCTTTCGTACTCTGCAGATACTGCTATTCAAGCAAACGAGATGAATTCTCGGCCACACCTAGAGAAATCCTTACAGTTCCAATTCCTTATAAATATCATTCGTTCGAGGAAGCGTTTCAACAAATGGATCAAGCCTCAAAAAATTGAAGCGTTGGAAGTGGTAAAGGAATATTATGGCTATAGCAATGAAAAAGCAAAGTCAGTTCTTTCAATTCTAACCGACGAACAAGTTGCACATCTAAAACAAAAACTAAAAAAAGGTGGAACGGATGACGGTTGATTTTTTTAATATTGACATACCTGGATATGTACCTTTAGAGATATTTTTAGAAGATGATGATGATTTTCTTAAAGTTAAAGAAACTCTCACTAGAATTGGCGTAGCATCCAGAAAAGATAGAGTACTCTATCAAAGTTGCCATATCCTCCATAAGCAGGGAAGATATTTTATTGTTCATTTTAAAGAATTGTTTGCGCTAGATGGTAAACAGGCAGACTTAACTGATAATGATATAGAAAGACGTAATACGATTGCAAAATTGTTGTCAGATTGGGGTTTGATAAAAATTAAAGACAGCAATAATTTTTTTAATACCGCACCTCTTTCACAAATTAAGGTTCTTTCGTACAAAGAAAAAGACGAATGGACTCTTCAATCCAAATACAATATAGGTAAGAAAAAGTAACAGTTGATTTCTTTACAAATTTAGTAGATAATAACTTATCTTAACTATCTACTAAATTATGATTATTACTATTCACGGTGGTAAGAAAAAAACTAAAAAGCAGCGAGAAAAAGATCGTCTAGCTTGGAAAACGCAGCAAGAAAAATACAAATTGCGCCCCTTAAGCGGTCGTTCTTTTACACCTGTAGTAAAAGTTGTTGATACTTTAGATTTGAACAAGCATCGATTAGCAACTAATCTACCTTCTAAAGACACCGGGGTAAGAATGGCTGTTAAAAAAGAAGTAAATACTTATACAGGGGATCAGATGATTGGTATTGGTACTTTGCATAAGTCAAATTTAGTTCCTATTTTTAAAAATGATGAAGCAAAAGAGATTGCTTCTATGAGACGAAGCTAAATAATATAGACCTCATTGAGGCGTACTGCTAGTTAAAGAGATTGACTAGACCGGTCAGAACGTTAGACTGACGCTGCAATCGTAAGCAGCACTGCTACGCCAACTGGGTAGCATTTTTTATTAACTCGCTTAATTTAAGGAGAATTACATGACGTACAATCTTTTCCCCCTTGCTCTCAAGGACTTTGATAAGTTTTTTGTTGGTTATGATGATCAGTTCAATCGCATTGCAAAGATGCACGATGATCTTACTAAACATATCCCCAACTATCCTCCGTACAACATTAAAAAAACTGGTGATAATTCTTACACCATTGAATTAGCTGTTGCTGGTTTTTCTAAGTCTAGTATTGACATTACTTTGGAAGATGACAAGCTTATTGTTAAAGGCCACAGTCAAGATGATTCCAATAAGAACTATCTTTTCCAAGGTATTGCAAATCGTGCTTTCACTCGTATGTTTGCTCTCAGTGATCATATTGAAGTCAAAGATGCTGAGCTTGTAAATGGAATGCTTAAGATTTTCTTAGAAAAGATTATTCCTGAGCACAAGAAGCCTAAAAAAATTGAAGTAAAGGATGAACCTTCTACTGTTTCTTCTTTTGCCGCAGAAAATAAAACACTGCTACTAGAGGAAGATGATTTTGAAGAAACTAAGTAGTTTTTTAAAAACTATCTTTGAAACTTTTTGTGAAGTTCGTCAAGAGCAAGATCGTCAGCGTTTAAGATTTCACAATAAAGGTATTTTTTACAGTGGTTGGGAATGAAGTTAAAACTTTGTTCCCTCGGTGTTGTGAAAAAAGGGGACTGGTGCTTTAAAGCCAGTTCCCTTGATGATCAAATATTGGTTGTCGGTTTTAATTATAAAACAGTTGCTGGGTTCATGAAAATGTTTTATAATGAAGAAGTCGCTTATTACTTTATGGAAAATTTTTATGATAAAAATTGTAAAACTCATCACGGGTGAAGAACTTATTGGTAATGTAGATCGTAACTCAGATTTTGTTATTATCAACAAACCTTGCATTCTTCAAATTGTACCTTCTAGAAACAATCCTGAACAGCCCATGATGGCTCTTATTCCATATGCATCATATTGTGAAAAACATAGAGTTACTATTTCACTCGATAAGGTTATATGGGAAGAATCTCCAGTTCAAGAGCTCTATAATCAATACAATTCAATTTTCGGATCTGGTTTAGTTGTTCCCAATAGTTCTAATGTTGTGGATTTCAAAAAGATTTAATTCATATGAAACACCGACAGCCAAAAACTGTAGTATTAGTTAACCCACTTAATTCCGAAACATGGTGGTGCAAAGACTTTGCAGACATCAAAGAAATTGAAGGTATACCTTATATTACTGTTTTCAGACCTGAAAACGAAAAACGTACTTTTTTGATGAGAAAAGATGCTCTGAGACTTGCAAAAAGTAACAGTTGATTTTTTCTCTTCAAAGCTATATAATATATTAACACTTAGGAGTTAATATGAAAAAATTACTAGCTGCAGTTATCTTTTCCGTTGTTTCATCATCAGTCTTGGCTGGTGGTAGTCATGGTCACCATGGTCATCATCGAAGCAGTGATCGTTGGGTTGCTCCTCTCGTTGGTGGTATCATTTTAGGTACAATCATTTCAAGACAAAACGAAGTAGTTGTGGATGAGCGTCCTATATACATTGCACCTCCTCCTCCAATAGTTCATTATCCTGTTGGTCCTCAGTTTTACAATTGTTTAGTCAGGGTGTATGATCAGTACACTGGTACTTATCGTAATGAAGTAATGACCTGCGTAAGATGAAAGTATACATCGGACCATACAAAAACTGGTTTGGGCCCTATCAGCTTGCAGAGAAGCTGATGTTCTGGGTTCCAAAGGAAAAGGATGAGTATGGTTTTCCACATACTGCTGAACGAGTACACCGTTTCGGTGAGTGGCTAGCGCATTGTTCCATTGAACCTGATCCAAAACCTGGTGATATTATCAAATGGAAAGATCGTCCTCACACCTGGCTATATAAGTTTCTTTCTTGGATTGATAGCAAGAGAAAACGCATTGTCATTGTTCATATCGATCGCTGGGATACATGGTCGATGGATCATACTCTAGCGCATATTATTGTCCCTATGCTCAAACAGTTACAGGCAACTAAGCACGGTTCACCTAATATTGATGATGAGGATGTTCCCGAGCATCTGCGCTCATCGTCGGCTCCTCCCGTTGAAGAACACGATATTGATGCTAACCATCATAAGCGTTGGGAATGGGTAATGTGGGAGATGATCTTTGCGTTTGAAAGCAAACTCGATGATGATTGGGAACGAAAATTTGAAGCTGGTGAAGTTGATCTATTGTGGAAGCAGTTAGACGACGGAATGTCTCAAATGATTCATGGCCCAAATCATACCCGTACTTATGATGAAGATGGCCGGCAAAAGTATCAAGATCGCATTAACAATGGATTTCGCCTTTTTGGCAAATATTATAATGGACTTTGGGACTGAGGTTTCTTACTCATCCACGCAGTAACACCCATATAAGCACCAACTACTCCAGCTTGTGCTATGTAAAAAAGCCCAAGTAAATCTGCTAAAGCCTGCACTCTGCTGTCTGAAACCATAGGAGAGAAGAGTACAGAAGTAAATATTATCATAGAAAGTATAGCAATCCAAGCCATTCTTCTTTGGGTATCTGCTTTTTCTTCTCTAAGTTCAAGCTCTAAAGCTCTGTCAGCTATAGATAGTTCTTTGTTTGTTATGGTATTATCACTGTTCATGTCCAATTGTCTTTTCCTCTGAATCATGGTAAGATCTTCTTATGTTCTATACTAACATTTACGGTCGCGGTAACTATATTTATTTCCGAGGGTTCAAAAATAGAAAAAGAATTAGTCAAAAGATTCCATTTCAGCCCAGTCTCTATGTCCGCTCTGGCAAACCATCAAAACATAAGTCTCTTTACGGCGAGAACTTGGAAAAGATCAAGTTCAGCTCTATCTCTGAGGCAAGAGAGTTTGTAAAGCAATACAAAGATGTAAGTAATTTTCCAATCTACGGAAATCTAAACTACAACTACCAGTTTATCAGTAAACTTTTTCCAGAGACTATTGAATTTGATATGTCTGTAATGAAAATCATTACACTTGACATTGAAACTTCTACTGAATATGGATTCCCAGACCCAAGGACAGCTCAAGAAGAAGTTCTCCTTATTACCGTACAAGATTTTAACACAAAAGACCTTACTTCTTTTGGCTGTAAGCCGTTCTTAGTGCAGCAAGACAATTTAACATATATTCAATGTAACGATGAGTTTGATCTATTAAGGAAGTTTGTTGAGTGTATCAAGTCGGACTACCCAGACATTATCACTGGCTGGAATGTGCAATTATTTGATATTGCATACTTGTCTGCAAGAATCCAAAGAGTACTTGGTGATAGAGCTTTGGAAGAATGCTCACCACATGGTTTTTTTGACTCTTTTGAAGTTCCGTACGCTAAAGGTAGAACACAACTTGCATACAATTGGCATGGTATTTCCGTTCTGGATTACATGGAACTTTATAAAAAGTTCTCATACAAGACTCAAGAGTCATACTCACTAGATCACATTTCTAAAGAAGAACTAGGCAAAGAAAAGATTAAACATAACTACAGCTCCTTCAAAGAATTTTACAGTAAGGACTGGAAATTGTTTGTAGAGTATAACGTTGTGGACGTTGAGCTTGTAGATCAGCTTGAAGATAAGATGAAACTGATTAATCTTATTTTGACGATGGCGTATGATGCTAAATGTAACTTCATGGACATTTACTCGTCTGTAAGAACTTGGGACTGCATTATTTACAATGCACTACTCAAACACGATATCGTAGTTCACAACCCAAAGGGCATTGATCCAGCTGACGACAGACAGATTATTGGCGCGTTTGTGAAGGAACCAAAACCTGGTAGGTATGACTGGGTTGTTTCTTTCGACGCCACTTCTCTGTATCCATCTATCATGATGTCGTTTAATATGTCACCAGAGACTCTTTTAGATGGTGAAAAATTCTTAGCTGATGAAGAAAAGTCAATCCAGAAATTGTTGGATCACCAGTTTGACACTTCTAGATTAAAACCCAAAGAAGTGACTATGGCTGCTAATGGCCAGTGCTTTAGAAAAGACTTTAAAGGTGTACTGCCTTCTTTAATTGAATTCTATTTCAAGCTTCGTCAAGATGTAAAAAAGAAGATGATTGAAGCTCAGAAAAAGTACAATGAAACTGGTGAAGAAAAGTATTTAAAACTTGTCACCAGTTTGAATTCTAAGCAGATGGCTGCTAAGATTCTTATGAATTCGCTTTATGGTGCTTGTGGTAATGTGTACTTTCGTTACTATGATACGAGAATTGCTGAAGGTATTACAATGACTGGTCAGTTTGTGATTCGTTATGTTGCCAAGAAACTGAATGATTATCTTAATGGTGAAGCAAAGACTAAGGATGTCGACTACTCTTTTTATTCAGATACAGATTCTACTTACATCACACTTGGCAATCTAATTGACTATCGCCATAAAGACCTATCTACCAAAGAAAAAGTCGATGTTATTGAAAAGATTTGTGATGATGAGATCTCAAAAGTAATTGACGGTGCATGCGAACATATTTTTGATTATTTGAATGTTGCTCAAGAAAGAATTTCATTTAAGAGAGAGGTTATTGCTGACAGTGGTGTTTGGTTAGCTAAAAAGCGATATGCTATAAATGTTCATAATTCAGAGGGTGTTGTTTATGATCCACCTAAGCTAAAAGTTCAAGGCATGGAAATTGTTAGGTCTTCCACACCAAGTTCTGTGAGGAAGGCATTGAAAGAAGCTGTGGAGATTGTTCTTACGAAAGATCAAGATACACTCAAACAGTATGTAAAAGACCTGGAAGATAAATGGTATAAGTTGCCATATCATATGATTGCTTTCCCTCGAACTGTAAATGGTGTAACACTATACAGCGATTCTAATAATATCTACAAAAAAGGAACACCAATGCATGTCCGTGGCGCTCTCCTTTTCAATCATTTGATTAAAGCTAAAAAATTAGAGAAACAGTACCAGTTTATCTTGGAAGGCGACAAGATCAAATTCCTCTACTTGAAGGAACCTAACAACATTGGATCTAATATTATTACTTTCAATTCTGGAATACCAATTGAATTTGGTATTGAAAAGTATATTGATTATGAGCTGATGTTTGAAAAATCATTTTTGGAACCACTTAATTCATTACTTAGCTGTGTAGGATGGCAAGTAAAAGAGCAAGCAACGCTTGACGGTTTGTTTGGTTGATAGTATAATCTAGAAAATTATTTGGAGATGCTATGAGCAATCTTTTAGAAAAGTTAAAGAAAAATACCACGATTAAAGAGACAGACATTTTGTCTGAATCTAGATTTTTTAATGCAAAAGATGTAATTCAAACATCTGTTCCAATGATCAATGTGGCGTTATCTGGGAGATTGGATGGTGGGTTAGTTCCCGGTCTTACGGTTTTTGCTGGTCCTTCTAAGCATTTTAAAACTGCATTTGCGTTACTACTTGCTAAGTCATACCTGGAGAAATATGATGATGCTGTTGTACTTTTTTATGATTCAGAGTTTGGTAGCCCTCAGTCTTATTTTGATTCTTTTGGTATTGATCCCAAGAGAGTTCTTCATACTCCAATTACTGACATTGAGCAGCTTAAACATGACGCTATGGCTCAGCTTAATAACATTGAGCGTAGTGATCACATTATTGTTATTGTGGATTCGGTTGGTAATTTGGCCTCACGAAAAGAAGTAGAAGATGCAATTGATGGTAAGTCTGTTGCAGATATGTCGAGAGCCAAACAGCTCAAATCATTGTTTAGAATGGTTACTCCTCACCTCACAATGAAAGACATTCCGATGGTAGTTGTTAATCACACCTACAAAGAGATTGGTCTTTATCCTAAGGATATCGTTTCTGGTGGTACAGGTGTTTATTATTCAGCAGACAACATTTACATCATTGGTCGGCAGCAAGAAAAAGAAGGCACGGAACTTACTGGGTATAATTTTATCATCAATGTTGAGAAGTCTCGTCATGTTAGAGAGAAGTCTAAGATTCCAGTTGAAGTTAGTTTTGAAGGCGGAATTAGTAAATGGTCTGGTTTAATTGATGTAGCACTCGAAGGCGGTTTTGTTACTAAACCTTCTAATGGTTGGTATCAGAAAAAAGGTTCAGATGAAAAGCTAAGACTTAAAGATACATACACTAAAGAATTCTGGCTTCCTATTCTTTCTTCAAAAGAATTTCAGCGGTATGTAGAAGATACATATAAGATTTCAGCTTCTTCTTTAATTCAAGAAGATGTGACAGATGATGATATTGCGGAGGACTATGAAAATGCTTAGAAACGAACTCTACAAGCCATGGTTTACTGGTGAGAATGTTTGGGGGTTTGAAATCTTAGAAGGCGAATTTAAAGACACTGTAATTCAGATAGACAGGATGGTGATTGCAGATTCAGAAGAAGGCAACATGAATGTTGACTACAATGTTATCAACAAACCAGAAGTTGTTTCTGTTGAAGACATGAATGGGGAATTGTTTAAGACTGTTTTTACAACCATCATCGAAGACATTATTAGGGAAGCTGTACAAACTTATGAACAAGATCGAAACAACAATCCTGAGGAATCTTCTAAGTGATGAGGAGTACATGCGTAAAGTCATTCCTTTCATTAAGGAAGACTATTTTGTAGATGCTGCTGAAAAGTCTGTTTTCAAACTAACAAAAGAGTTTGTAGAGAACTATAATAAACCACCTACAGTTGAAGCGCTCGAAGTAATATTACAAGATAATGCGGTCAATGAATCTTTATTCAAAGAAACTTTAGCTGTAATTCAAAGTCTTTCTCAAGTAGTAGAAGTCAATAAAGAATGGCTTTTAGATGAAACAGAAAAGTTCTGCAAAGACAAAGCAATTTACAATGCTATTCTTAGTTCAATTGGAATTTTAGATGGAAAAGACAAACAACATAACAAGGAGGCAATTCCTAGCCTCCTTCAAGAAGCATTGGGTGTTTGCTTTGATGCTTCTGTTGGCCATGATTATATTTTAGACGCTGAGAAGAGATTTGAATTTTACCATCGTAAAGAGAGTAAGATTGCTTTTGATATAGATCTACTGAATAAAGTCACTCAAGGTGGTCTGTCCAATAAGACTCTCAATATTATTCTTGCTGGCACGGGAGTAGGGAAATCTTTATTCATGTGTCACATGGCTTCCAATGTTCTTTCTCAGGGAAAGAATGTGCTCTACATTACGATGGAGATGGCAGAAGAAAAGATCGCTGAACGCTTAGATGCTAACCTTCTTAACATTGAACTTGATCAGATCAAAGATCTATCAAAGTCAATGTACAACAAAAGAATTCAAAAACTTACAACTAAGACTACAGGCAAATTGATTGTAAAGGAGTATCCCACTGCTTCTGCGCATGTTGGACACTTTAAAAACTTACTAAACGAACTTTACTTGAAAAGGCAATTCAAACCAGATATAATCTTCATTGATTATCTAAATATCTGTGCTTCGTCAAGATTTAAACCAGGAGGTTCAGTTAATTCCTATACATTTGTAAAAGCTATTGCTGAAGAGTTGCGTGGTCTGGCTGTAGAATTTAATTTACCTGTCGTGTCAGCTACTCAGACAACGAGGTCTGGTTACTCTAACACTGATGTTGACTTGACAGACACATCCGAATCGTTCGGTCTCCCTGCTACAGCAGATTTTATGTTTGCTCTGATTAGTACAGAAGAACTTGAGCAGTTGAATCAGTTAATGGTAAAGCAACTAAAAAATAGATATAGTGACCCAACACAGCATAAGCGTTTTATGATAGGAGTTGATAGGGCTAAGATGAGACTTTATGATCTTGAGCAGAGTGCTCAAGTTGATATTGCTGACTCTGGGATCGATCTTGATGATAAACTGGAAGACTATTCTTTCTCTAAGATGTTTAAGAATAAGGATTTTTCTGGCATCAAACTTTAAGGAGGTTCCTATGTATCTTGCTAAACACATAGATGATGTTTTGGAAAGTAAGAAGAGTAAATTGTTAGGAACATCTGGCTACTACAAATTTGTAAGTACACTCAATAGAGCATTTAATCAAAAAGATTTAAAGTTTAAATTTGAATCTTTTGCTGATATAGAAAAAGATTTTTATAGTGTCTCTGGTCTCTATGATATGTCTAAAGACACGAGGTATGTTATACTTAACTTTTCTGAGAGAACTCTTGATATCACTCTAAAGGAAGATTCCTGGAATGATTTTAAGTTTTTCATTTCTCAAGTAATTCAGCACGAAACTATCCACCAAAATCAATGGATTCAGAGAGAAGAGGTTGTCGATTCTCTTGATTGTGACTTTAAAATACTTTTTGGATCTTCAAATAAAGAAGAAGAGATGGACTATCTTTCTGATCCCGACGAGATAGATGCATATGCTCATGATATTGCGATGGAGATAAAATATTTCTATCCTAAAAAAGATCCTTACAATGTGTTAAAAAACATTAACAAATTGAGAAAAATTCCATCATTTTCTATTTACAAAAAGACATTTAGAGGCTATGAATGGGGTGACATAAAGAAAAGTCTTCTTACTAAAACTTACAAATGGATGCCCTATGCCTGAATGGTTAGATATAGTACAGCTTGTTTGGTTGGTTGGCGCTTGTGTACTTTGTTACTTTTCTGGCAAAAATGCTGGTATCCGCGATACAGTTCATGTTCTTATGGACAACGGAATAGTCACAAAAGAGGATTTACACAAACTTGATAAAAAGTTAGAAAAAAATGATGTTGACTAATATTAAGGTTTGAAGTATATTAATGGTTCAGTAGTTGATGTTTTTATTTAATTATTTTTTGAAAGGAAGTAAAAAATGTCTCTTCAGACTAAAACTTTGAATGTTCTCCGCTCTGGCAAACAGTTTACCGCAGGTCAAATTGCTGGTCTCTTTAAGAGCACTGAAGGTTCTGTTGCTGCTCGTATCTCTGAGCTCCGTGCTCAGGGCTATGCAATCTACAGCAACAAGGCTAAGAACGGCAAGACCGCTTATCGCCTTGGCACCCCTTCGCGTGCTATGGTTGCTGCTGCTCATGCTGTTGCAGGAAGCCAAGTCTTTAACTAAAGCTGGGAAGCTTCAGTCACGAACCCGCCCATGAGGCGGGTTTTTTATTGACTAAATATTACATAATTATTTCAAGGAAATAATATGTCAGATTTGGGTGGATCTAAAATATATCAAAGACCTGGTAGAGTTGATACATTTATAAAAAAAATGGAAAATGGTGAATCGTTTGAAAGAGTTTCAGGCAGTCCTGTAGTCTTAAAAAAAGACCCTGCTGTTTATACTGCTTTAAGAAGCAATAAAGTTACTTCTTCAATTAGTCTTCAGGATATTAGTGGTCAACCTATAAAGTTTAACCAGTTAAAAAAATCAAAAGAATTTGGTGGAGGTGGTGGCAGTGGAGCCGGCTCAGATTCTACAGCTTTATATGAATCAGCTCAGGCTGTTTTTGCAGCAGCAAGATGGTTAAATAAAAAAGGTAACAATTTGCCAGGTGAAATGTCTTTTTACAATGATATGATTTTTGAAGAAGCTAGTAAAAGTTATGATGTAACTAATACTTTAGATCAAATAAAAACATTAGATGATTCGTGGATACAATCTTCAGTAAAAGGTGCAGCTAAATTGTATTCACTTTACAGATCTAAAAAATATACTTTTCACAGACAAAGTGCGTGGGTCAAGTCATTAGAAAAGCATTGGGATCAACTTAACAAAAATGCTGATAGACCATTTTCAGATATTAATAAATGGAGTCCAGCTGACATTTATCTTGTGTCAGACGCAGGAAAAAGAGTAGACTTACTTAAAACTACAAGTTTAGTCGAATTAAACAACATGTTACTTTCTAATTATAGAAGCAAAGACATTATTGGTGTTTCTCTTAAAAAAATAACTAACCAAGCTACTGCATCGGGATACAATGTTGGAGAATCTAAAAAAATTATAAAATACGAGGACTATACATTAGGTAAAACTGGTTTTTTTAATGCTAAAGATACATACATCTATTTTACTGTAAATGGATCTGTTCAATTTAGAACTTTTCCATCTTTTCAAGGTGAAATTAAAGGTGAAGCAGCTGCTCAGGGAAAAATTGGTTATGGTATAGTAGCTAAAATTTTAAGAGATTTGGCTGGTATACCATCGCCGGATGTAAATGATACTAAAAGAAAAATCTCAAAAAAAGATGACCAGTTTTTAAATAATTTTTTTTCTGATTACAAAAAGTTTTCTAAAGATAGTCAAAAGGTAGACAAAGACTCATTTATAAACAAGTTATATGAAAAAGATGAGGAATGGATTTTATCGAAGTATTTGGGTACTTCTATAGTTAGTATGATTATAACTAACAAAATAGAAGATAGATTTATAAGTGATGTAATCAGTTATGCATCTTCGCAGTCAAAGCTATCTGGACCTTTTTTAAAGCTGGAATAAATGAATTTTAAATCCTTTCTACTAGAAGCTGCTCCGTCTGAAGAAAAGCTTGAACACCTCGAACATGTGGAAGATCATCACATTAACGCCGGCGAAGAAGGTTTTCAGCATGCATTTAATACTCTTCATCAGACACATCAACTGCTTACTGGCAAAAAGTCAGAAGCTTCTGTATCTACAAAGTATGATGGCTGCTTACATGAAGACACATTAATACTTATGTCTGATGGTTCAAGTAAAAGTATAAAAGAAATTACAACTAATTGGTCTTTGGCTAATATGTGTAATGTGGTTGGTGTGGATGAAGGTAACAATCTAGTTGAGTCAACAGTTATAGATAAATTAGTTGCTCAGTCACCTAAAAAATGGGTTCAAATAGATACTGACAGTGGAATTATATTACTTACTGAGGATCATTTAGTAATGACAAAAAATGGTTGGGTTGAAGCAGGCAAACTTACAGAAGGAGAAGAGATTGTAACTATAGAAACTTATAAATAAGACGGTATGCTTCTTTTATAAGGAAAAAATATGGTTGCAACAGTACACATCTCTAAAAGAAATCAGGACATTATTATTAATAAAGGAAATGAAATTCTTGAATTTTACAAGATTAACAATAGCGTATCAGATGTTATTAAAGAGTTTGGCGTAACAAGAAACGCTGTTACAAAATTTTTAAAAGAATCTGGTGTATTTACTGGGTTATTTAATCAAAAGGCTAGATCAGACAAAAGAATGAAAACTCTGCTGTCCAGATATGGAATCACAAACTTTGGACAGACAGAGATTATGAAACAAAGACTTAAAGAAAGAAACAATATATCATACGTTTTACCATCTTTTAATCAACAATTTTTGCTGTACAAGAAAAAAGTTATTAGAGTTACTCATAAAAATAAAAAATTTTTGGTTGATAGTCAGTATTGTTATTTTACTGGTATTTTTTTTGGTGATAACTTTGGACTAGTGAATCCTAATGATCCTATTAAAAAAACTATAGATCATAAAATATCTATTGCTGAAGGTTTTTTTAATGGATTGTCGGAAGAAGTTATTGGTGGGGTTAGTAATCTTTGTTGGTGCATTCGGTACTGTAATTCTTTAAAAGGAAATATGTCAGCAGAAGCATTTATTCCTTTAGCAAAACATATTCGAGGAGCATTTATTAATGCTGGTTACAAACATAACTAAACTTGATACAAAACATACAAGTTATGATATTTCAACAGTAACATCAAACTTTTTTGTGGTTGTTGGAAACAAGACTGTATTAGTACACAACAGTCCATCTGTAGTTTTTGGTCATAATCCGGAAAATGGAAAGTTCTTTGTTGCTTCTAAGTCTGCATTCAATGCTACACCAAAATTAAATTACACACCAGAAAATATTGAAAAGAATCATGGCCACGCACCTGGTTTAGTATCAAAACTAAAAGCTGCTCTAGAACATCTACCTAAAGTCACTCCCAAAAAAGGAGTGTATCAAGGTGACTTTATGTATCACAAAGATGATGGTGATGTTAGAGAACACGAAGGAAGTTACCACTTTAAATCCAATACCATCACATACTCCACTCCTAAGAATTCTGAAGAAGGTAGAAAAATTGCAAAATCAAAAGTAGGTGTAGTCGTTCATACTGCATACAAAGGCAACACTCTCCAAGGAATGAAAGCTGAATACAATGCTAATACTTCTAGCTTTAAACCGCATGATGTCCATTTAATTAGTTCAGAAGTTGATCTCCAAAAAGTAAGATATACTAATCAGCAGCAACAGACTTTTTTACATCATATGACAAAGGCTGCTGATCTTCATGCTGGAATGAAAAATTATGATCACCATCAAGGCCACGAAGACCATATTAAAACGTATATTAATAGTACAGTAAGATCTGGCACCACTCCTTCAGTAGAGGGCTATAAGCAACATTTACAAAATCATTATCAATCAAAAGCAAATGCCTTGAAGACTCCAGCCGGCAAACAAAGACAACTAGATACTGGTTCTCAAATGGTTGCACATGTAGATAAACATGCTAAAAAGTTTCAATCATCGTTTGATATCCACAAGCATTTGCAGGCAGCTAAAAATGTTTTAGTTAATGCTCTATCGTCTAATCCAACATATAATCATCATATTGGCGGTAAGCAAGTAAAACCTGAAGGTTATGTAGTAGTAGTAAACAATAGGCCATCTAAATTAGTAGATAGAGACGAATTCAGTAGGTTAAACTTTCAAGCGAGAACCTAAATGTTTTCATTTAAACAATATCTCACTGAGGGCACCAAAAAAGAACTTCATGTATTTGATATTGATGACACTTTGCTTCATACTACAGCTAAAATTCATGTAAGAGATCCTTCTGGTAAAGTAGTGGAGACTCTGACCAACCAACAATTTAATGATCATAAACTTAAAAAAGGTCACAGCTATGATTTTGGTGAATTTAGATCTGCTGAAAAGTTTGCAAGAGAATCTAAACCAATTGAACATATGATTAATAAAGTAAAAGAAGTAACATCAAAACCTGGTAGCCATGTTATCTTTAATACTGCAAGAGCAAACTTTGATGATCGACAAACATTTTTAAATACATTTAGAAAACATGGCCTTCCAATGAACAAAATTCATGTAATCAGAGCTGGCAATATTAGACAAGAAGGCACACCTGCCGCCAAAAAAGCAAGAGTAATTCATGGGTACATTTCCAAACACAAATATAATCATGTTCATATGTATGATGATAGTACCTCTAACTTATCAGCATTTTTAGGACTAAGAAACCATCACCCTAATACTCAGTTCCACGCTCACCACGTAGAAGGTGGGCAAACTAAGAGATTTGAATAATAATGAAAACCTTCAAACAGTTTCAAGAAAATTTTATGGATGGTCGTAATCCAGAAGATAAAGGTGATATGGCTAGACATGGTCTTAAAGGTAAAACTATTGCCCAACTGAAAAAAGTAAGATCATTAGATTCAGCTACACCAAGACAAAAGCAATTAGCTCATTGGCGTATCAATATGATTCAGGGCAAAAATAAAAAAGATAAATAGATTAATGACACAAACTCCTATCCTTTTTGAAGCTAAAGAAAAGACTGCTGTATTCACATATGGCAGAAACAATCCTCCCACTGTAGGTCACGAAAAGCTCTTTGATAAGACTTCTGAAGTAGCTAAAGAGCATGGAGTGAAACCTCATATCTTTACTTCACATTCTACAGACAATACAAGAAATCCACTTACACCAGAGCATAAGGTAAAGTTAATTAAACACGCTTATCCAAATGCACATGTGGCTGCATCTTCTAAAGAGATGCCATCGGTAATACAAATAGCAAAACATTTACATAATCAAGGCCATCAACATTTAGTGATGGTGGCTGGTTCGGATAGAGTTGATGAATATCAAAAATTACTTCACAAATATAATGGACATCCAGATCATTACAACTTTAAATCTATTAAAGTCGTATCAGCTGGGCATAGAGACCCAGATTCTCCAGGTGCAGCAGGAATGTCTGGAACAAAACTTAGATCTCATGCTGCAGCAGGAAACAAACAAGCCTTCAAATCTGGATTGATGTCTAAGTTATCAGACGAGCATAAAGAAGACGTTTACAACAAAGTTCGCGAGTCAATGAGTAAAAAAGAAGAGTATGAGTATGAATGGGGTACACCAGAAGGCACTGCTCATATGAAGAAAATGACACCAGGTGAATCGACAGAAGTTAGACAAGATCCAGACATATCAAAAAGAGCTGGCACCCAGCCTGCTAAATACCATGCTGGACTTTCAAAAGAGACAAAAGTGGCGAGAGATAGACAATTTAAGAAACAAACAAAGATGGATTCGAGAGATCCAAACGCATACAAACCAGCACCCGGTGATACTGCTAAAACTAACCCTTCAGTTTACACGATGAGATATAAAAAAATGTACGGCGAAGATAAAGTTGCTGCATTATTAAAACCATTTATTAAAGAAGAAAGTGAAGATCCATACTTTCAAGAAATTTCATTCGATGGAATTCAAACTAAAAATTTTGATTTTTGTATCAAAGCTTATAACCAGTTCAATAAAGACATAGCAGATTTTGATAAACTAACTCTTCAATCAGATATAGCTCAGACACCTCAAGTGTCCGATACTGTTAGAAGAATGCGCTTTAAAACATTCATGGATATTTAAATGTACGGTAGAGTCGAAAAAACGAGAGAACTTCTTAAAACTGCAATCGAGGCAACCGATGGTTATCTAGGTGCAGAAAAAGATGCTGTTAATAATGGCATTACAAATCAAAATCTCAAAGATTTTATGTATTTCTTTACAAGAGCTCAGCAAGCTCTTGCTCAGCTTGGTATTTTAGACAAGCATATGGAATACATGACTAGCCACATGGCTACTATGGAAGATTTAGCCAAAGATGAACCTACGATACAAAATGTTACTTCTCAACTTGGTGGCTCTCATTATAGCGGTAGCCAAGAAAAACAAGAACACGATTATATGTCAGAAGAAGCTGACAAAGGTCTTGCCGCTAAGGCAGCCAAATCTGGTATTTCTGTTGGTACATTAAGAAAAGTATATAATCGTGGAATGGCAGCATGGAGAACTGGTCACAGACCTGGAACCACACCACATCAGTGGGCAATGGCTAGAGTAAATTCTTATATTATGAAAGGTAAAGGCACATATTATGGTGCTGATAAAGATCTTCGCGAAGAGGAAGAAAAAGAAGAAGAATTAAAAGATGAAGATATTGATAAGATGGTAAATGATTTAGACTGGGAAGATATTGCAGATCTTTATTCTGACGATGATTTTGCTGATGAGGAAGAAAATGAAGAGGAAGAAGATCTCAAAGAAGCCATCTCTGTTCAAGGTAGGATCAAAAAGCGTCAGGCCTTTGCTAGATTTAAAGGCAGAAGAAATGTAATCAAAGGAATGAAACTTAGAAGAGCATCAGATGTTGCTACTCTTCAAAAAAGAGCAACATTGGCTGCTAGAAGAGCTTTATACAAGAGATTTTTGAGAGGTAGAAACAAATCTCAACTTTCTGCAGCAGAAAAAGATAGAATTGAACAACAAGTAAAGAATCTTAAAACCATTCAAAGCACAATTGCGCAAAGAATGATGCCTAAGATCAGATCTATTGAACAAAAACGATTAGCAAGTTATAGGACTAAAAAATGAAAATTATAGTATCGATCGCTTTAGTAACTTTTCTTTCTGGCTGTGCAACTGTTGATAAAGTAAAAGAACTCTGGCCACGACCACACGATCCAGCCATGGTTAGTGCTTTCGTTGATTTAGAACAAACCCTCGCAAAAGCAAGCTGTGATGACAAGCAAACAATCAATGATGCAATATTCAAGGCTGACTGGTTAAATAAATATACATACTTTAGAGATGATCCTCAGAAAGTTACTACCAACACAATTGTAACAAATCTTAATAAAGCAGCTGCATCAGAAGAAACTGCTTGCAAGCGTTGGATTAATTTAGCCAACATTAACATGAAAACATTACAAAAATCTTGGGGGTCAAGATGACATTTGACGAACTTAATCAGTATGTTAATGAAGAGTCTGTTAGAGGTGATTTAGCTAGAGAGTTTTTAGGTGTAATCTCTGATTACCAAGCTGGCACTATTAGTTTAGATGACAAAAACCAATTGGTCGAGCAAATTGCTCAATCATTTCAAAATAACAGGTTAGCTGACGACGAAGAAAATGTTCGTTGGTTAGCTGGTGTGGTTTCATTAGTAGTTTCTGTCGCATGATTTCATTTAAGGAATACGTTGAAGTTTGCTGTGAAGAGTGTGATGACTCTTTATATGGTATTGTTGAAGAAGAGTTTACTTCTGGTGGTGATGAATTGTACGAAGACTGGGGTGAGGTATCAGAAGAGAATGAGGGTAAAAAATTAAATAAACCTTTTCTTACACCGGGTGGTCCAAAGAAAAGAGCGGTATATGTAAAACATCCAGAAACTGGAAACGTGGTAAAAGTCAGTTTTGGTGATCCTAATCTTTCAATTAAGAGAGATGATCCCGAAAGAAGAAGAAGTTTTAGAGCAAGGCACAACTGTGCAAATCCCGGACCAAAACATAAAGCACGTTACTGGTCCTGTAAGTACTGGAGCTCTACTCCCGTAAGTAAAATGGACTAAGGAACCAAAAAATGAAATCATACGAACAAACAATTTATAAAATTCTAACCGGTCAACCAACTACTGAGTCTGAACAAGTTGAAGAAGCATCGAAAGGCGAGTCCGAAGCAGAATTCCAAGCAAGACAACAGCGTTTGGCAGCTGCCCACAAAGAAACACAAAAAAATCCAGATAGATTGGCTCGAATGATGAGAATTCCTGGATATGCTGATGCTATGAAATTAGCTCAAAAAACTACTCAAAAAGAAGAAGTAGAAATTAACGAAGGTAAATATAACGACAACAATCTTTATTCAATTCATAAAGATACCGGCAAAATTCAGGATCTTGGCAACCCATACAGAGATCATTCTCCAAATATGAGAAAAGCGGAACTTGAAAAACAAGGCCATAAAGTAGTAACTGGCAGCCAACTCAATCGTCCAAGTTTATTAAACAAAGAAGAAACTGAACTTGAAGAAGCCTTAATACATCCAATGGGCGTTCATGTGCAGAGAGTACCAGGCAAAATGAAGAATGGACAGGAAGTTTACAAAGTTCATGCAGTTGGTTCTAAAGTGACAGCTGTAAAACCAGGTGAACATTTAAATGATACTGAGCTAGATGATGCTACTGAATCTGGTCATAAAATCAAGATGATGAGAGAAGAAATGCAACCAGCAAAACCTCCTTTTGAACCAGTTAAACCATCTAAGCCAGTTACTCCAGGTAAACACGGTCAAGAAGTTTCTAAAGTTAAGCATCTTGCAAAACAGGCTATGCCTAAGACTCAAAAAGAAGAAGTTGAAGATGAAGTCTATCGAACAATTATCGAGCACAAAACATTTGATATTGAACTACCAGAAACACTACGTTTTGGTGAATACTTAACTGCAGCTAAAAAGTTAGTTGAGAGTGAAGAAGATGCAATTGCAGTTGCCAATGAATTCTTCAGAAACCAAGATGAATCCTTAGTCATCGAGTCGTTTGCAAGAGCGGACATTGAAGATAAAGTCAAAGCTCATCAGAGAGCTGGTCACGAAGTTTCAATGCCTAAATATAGCACCAAGGAAGGTAAACCATACGCTGAGTATACTGTTACCAACAAAGAAACTGGTAAGAAAACAAAGTATATTCATCATG
>OGVY01000047.1_pt1 | contig 18903 bp, 14 predicted proteins | sample 1575871 | NCBI WGS metagenome assembly OGVY01 (sample SAMN07581536, study PRJEB24739) | freshwater metagenome
CAACCCCCCTGTCACGATCACCAGATCCGCCCGTTTCCAGGCCTCCGCCAACAACTCCGACATCGTGAAGATCCTCCCGCCGCTGATCATCGGCGAGAAGGAAATCGACCGCTTCGTGAGCGCCTTCGACGACGTCCTCAGCGATCTCGGGAAATTCCCCGGCCCGCTCTGGGACTTCGGCCAAAACCTCGTTAAAACCGCCCTTACGCAAAACAAGCCCTCCCGCTCCGAACCCGTCCCCGCCTGATCGTTTTTTCGCCTTCCGCTTTCCGAATTTCGCTTTTCGAATTCCGCTTTCCGCTTTTTTCGTCCCCCCATCTCCGATCTTCCATCTGCCATCTCCGACCGGCTAGTTTAAGGCGGTGGCCACAATCCTGTACATCAAAGCAGGCTGCCCCTGGTGCATCGCTGCCGAGGAGGAGTTGCAGAAGCTGGGCGTAAAGTACGAGCGCCGGGAAGTCCGCTCCAACCCCGCCTACTTTGAGGAGATGAAAAAACTCTCCGGCCAGAGCAAGGCCCCCGTCCTCCAGATGGACGGCCGCATCCTCGCCGATTTCGGGGTCGAACAGCTTCCCGGATTCTTAAAGGGCTGAACCTAGGTAGGCCACTTCTGATAGAAGTGGCTGCCACTTGCATCGCAAGTGGCCTACCTAGCTTGATTTTTGGCCGTTCCGCCCCACCACAACCAACCCCACCGCCGCTAAACCGACAAACCCCAGTCCCGTCCCAAACGGATTCACGCTCGAGGCATACGCAAAAATCCCCGCCACCACCGGTCCGGTCGAGAGACCAAGATCGAAGCAGAAGTTAAACAGTCCGTTCCCTCTTCCCCTCTCCTCCTTGGCCGCCGCCATCGCGATCGCCCCCGCCGCCGCCGGGAAGATCAACCCGTAGCCCACTCCGTAAAAAATCATCGCCGGCCAAACCCATGCTCCCTGACCAGCCCAGAGGATTTACATACTCGGCAATCTTTCCCAGAGCCTCTGCAGGAAATGCATTGCATATCTACTTCAGCGCTAGGTTCAGTAAAAGGAAAGTAACTCGGACGAAACCGAAGAGGCCTTGCACCAAATAAGTTCTTCACTAAATAGTGGAGAACCCCTTTTAAATCCGCAAAAGAAATATGCTCATCGACCATCAAACCTTCAATTTGATGAAACATCGGAACGTGGGTCATGTCATAATCAGAGCGATACACTTTTCCCGGCGCTATGACCTGTAAGGGCGGCTTTTTATTTTTCATCGCCCGAATTTGCACAGGAGAAGTGTGAGATCTTAAAAGCACAGGCGGCTCAACATAAAAAGTATCCTGCATGTCCCGAGCGGGGTGATGCTCTGGGGTATTGAGCGCTTCAAAATTATAATAATCCAATTCCACTTCAGGGCCAGTAGCCACTGAAAACCCAATCCGCTTCATGATTTGAATGAACTCTTCCATCACGCGAGTGACAGGGTGGAGAGATCCTGATGCCGAGGAATATTGTCCAGGTAAAGAAAGATCGAGTGCTGGAGCTTGAGAGAGTTGCTCTTCGAGATCTTTTCGACCCAGCTCCGACTGACGGAGTTTCAGAACTTTCTCGACGTCGGTTTTGACGCTGTTGAGCTTTGCTCCAAACTCTTTTCTCTTCTCAGCTGGAAGATCTTTTAATTGATGAAGAAGAGAAGTGATCACGCCCTTCTTGCCCACATAGTGGACGCGAAGACGCTCGAGTTCTTCTTTCGAAGGAGCAGCAGAAACGGTGTTTCTGACTTCACTTAAAATGGATTCAAGATTATCGTTCATGCAGCTTGCGGCCGCACAAGCGCCACAAGCTGAGAGAAATCTTCAGGATGTCTGACAGCTAAGTCTGCTAGGACTTTTCTGTCGAGTTCCACATTAGATTTCTTGAGAGCAGAAATAAATCTTGAATAGCTCAGATTGTGTAACCTGCAAGCGGCATTTAAACGGATCTGCCAAAGGTAACGCATTTCTCGCTTTAGAGTCTTACGATCGCGGTACGCATACCGGTCAGCTCGATTCGCATATTCACGCGCTACTTTGACGGTTTTACGAGCACTACCATAAAAACCTTCGGTTCTCTGCCTTAGCTTTTTTCTTTTACTGCGTCCGGCAGGACCGCGCTTAACTCGTGGCATATCTTCCTACTTCCTACTTCAACTAAAGGTTAAGCCAACAACATCCTTTTGATCTGATGTAGATCACTTGGATGGACCATTCCCATTTGGCGCAAACGTCGACCTCTTTTAGAGGATTTATGTTCCAAAATGTGATTACCGAAAGCTCTGGCTCTTTTGACTCGGCCAGAACCGGTGAGCCTGAATCTTTTTTTGGCTCCTGATACAGTTTTCAATTTCGGCATAAATCCTACTTCCTTCTCACTTCAAGACTTTGCAGAAGTTTGAGCTGGTTTTTGAGGAGCTTCCGGAGCTTTCTTTTCTCCTTCCCCTTCACCAGCGGGCTTCGCGCCTTTTTTCACGCTTGCTTTACCAGCAGGCGCAAAAATCAAAGATAAAGCTTTCCCTTCCATCTTTGAATTTTGCTCCACAATACCCAAGGAACCCACCATGTCAACGATTTGCTTAAGCAGCGCGTATCCCAAATCCGTATGGGCCATTTCTCGGCCTCTGAACCGGATAGAAACCTTTACTTTATTGCCCTCTTCTAGGAATTCTTTCACGTGCTTCACTTTATAATCCACATCGTGGCTTCCGGTATGAGGACGAAACTGGACTTCTTTTAGAACTGTAACCACTTGATTTTTCTTGGATTGTTGGGCTTTCTTCTTTTGTTGGTACTTGTACTTCCCATAATCCAGGATTTTACAAACTGGAGGATTCGATGTGGGAGAAATCTCTGCGAGATCCAAGCCCGCGTTAATGGCAAGCTCCAAAGCTTTCCGAGTGTCCATCACCCCTAATTGAGCTCCATCTGCACCTATCAAGCGAACTTGGGGGGCTCGGATTCTGTGGTTAATACGAATACTGTCACTACCTGAACGGCTATCTCTTGGATTAATGGGTTTCTCCTCCTGGTTTTAGAAGAGGTTCAATATGGTTTTTGAACTCTTCTAAGGTTAAGTCATTTAGGGTTTCCCCTGTGGTTTTTCGAACAGATAAAGTTCGAGAATCTTTTTCTTTGTTTCCAAGAACAAGCATTAACGGGACTTTTTGCATTTGAGCTTCCCGGATTTTGTAGCCCAATTTTTCATTTCTTAAATCGGTTTCAACTCTAAGGCCCCAGCCTTTGAGAGCGGCAGCGATTTCTTTTGCGTAAGTTTCTTGGTCGCTTGTCACATTTAGCACCAAAGCTTGAACAGGGCTTATCCAAAAAGGAAAGTGGCCGTTATGGTGCTCTACTAAAATTCCGAAAAACCTCTCAATGCTCCCAAGAACGGCTCGGTGGATCATCACCGGCCGGTGAGCTTTTCCATCAGAGTCGGTGAACTCAAGTTGAAATCTCTCTGGGAGTCCAAAGTCCAATTGAATCGTTCCGCACTGCCAAGTTCTTTTAAGACTATCTTTAATGTGAAATTCTATTTTGGGTCCATAAAAAGCTCCTTCACCTTTTGCTATCGTGAAGGGTCTGCCAAAAGACTCCAAACTTTCTTGAAGAGCTTTTTCTGCTTTATCCCAAGTTTCTGGAGTTCCTAAAAACTTTTCGGGCCGAGTGGCTAATTTCAAATCAACTTCTTTAAATCCAAACAAATCGTAAACTCTAAAAGTAAAAGCGATTCCTTTCAGAGCTTCCTCTCCAATTTGAGATTCGGCACAAAAAATATGGCCATCGTCTTGGCTAAAAGTTCTGGTTCTAAGAATTCCGTGAGTGACACCCGCTCTTTCATCTCGGTGAAGTTTTGAGTACTCAGAAAATCTTAAAGGGAGCTCTCGGTAGCTCCTCTTAGTGGTAGCAAAAAGAGCTGCATGCCCGGGACAATTCATGGGTTTTAAACAAAGCGTGTCGCGCTCTTTATGCTCCATCACAAACATATTGTCTCGATAGTGTTCCCAGTGGCCACTGGTTTTCCATAAATCTGCAGTCATCAGCTGAGGGCAAATGACTTCTTCAAACCCTAAAGTTTTGGTTTCCTGCCTCATGAAATCAGCAAGAGCATTGAAGAGCCAAGCTCCTTTAGGAAGATAAAAAGGCATTGCAGGCGCAATCGGAAGAAAAGTAAAAAGACCCAGCTCTGGACCCAGTTTTCGGTGGTCTCGTTTTCGAGCTTCTTCCAAACGGTGTAAGTGTTCTTCAAGTTCTTTTTGGGTTGAAAAAGCTGTCCCATAAATTCGAGTCAGCATTTTATTGTTTTCATTACCTCGCCAGTAAGCTCCAGCTAGTGACAACAGCTTGAACTTTCCTAGTTTTCTCGTGTTGGGCACATGAGGTCCACGACACAAATCGGTAAAACTTCCTTGTGTGTAAGCTGAAACCACTTCTTCAGGAGGGAAGCTTGCAATGAGTTCTGCTTTGTAGTTTTCTCCCATCGACTTAAAAAGCTCCACTGCTTTTTGCCGAGGAAGTTCCTCTCGATTGACATCTAGCCCTCGGTTGGCAATTTCCTCCATCCGTTTTTCAATCTTGGGAAGATCTTCTGGGGAAATGGCTTCTGGAAAATCAATGTCGTAGTAAAAACCATCTTCGATGACTGGACCAATCGTGATTTGAGATTTGGGATAAAGTTCTTTCACAGCGTGAGCCAGTAAATGGGCTGTGGAGTGCCGCAAGACTTCTAAGCCTTCTTGAGAGTCTTTCGTAATGATGGCGACTTCGGAATCTTTCTCAATCGCTCGATTTAAATCCCAGTGGTTGCCATTCACTTTTGCGGCTATCGCTGCTTCTTCCAGGCGTTTTCCAATTCCGGCGGCTACTTTTAAAGGCGTGACTACGCCATCAAACTGGCGCTTAGAACCATCTGGCAAAGTCACCACAATGGAACTCATGAAAATTGCAATTTCGAAGGTTGCAGAAACATCACAAAGAAATCAGGCCTGGGGTCGAAGAATTGGACAACAAGATTGAGAACCGAATCATCAAGCTTCAATCTAACCTGAAAGATCAGTGAAAATCAAGAGGGAGTAGGGGTTTAGCCCTTTTGAACAGAGTTCGGTATGGGTTTTGCTGTCTCAATAGGAATGAATAAAAAAACACTCTTTATCCTAACCCTTCTCGTAAATATCGCAAGTGCTCAGTCTCTCCCGGCTCTATTTCAAACCACCTACCAATTTGAAATGGAGAAAGAGGGCCTAAAAGCTTCTGCGACAACTCTCAAGGAATACCTTCCCTACGGAAGTGAAACTCCAGCAGTTTTAAGTTTGGAACAAGATAAAAAACTGTTTTTAATGACTGGGCCTTCCGTTGATCGGTGCGGAATTATCCACTTTTCAGGAAGTGAAGTGACTTTGGAGAAAAAAGAAGCTCAATTAGGGGAAGATTTACGCTTTTATGAAAAACCGGTGGCTTTGGATATCTATTGCGTTCCAGTCCCTTTTCCAAGATGTGGGACTTTCCGAAGCTCGGAGTCCCAAACGGTCGGAACTTATTTAGAAGAGCAAATGAGATTGCTGGGATCCGAGTGTGAGGCCTTAATTTCTCGGCCTTCCGGGGGGATTGAAACCTACCGAATTCGAAAGATCGGATCTCTATCAGAAAAGTGAGACTCCCCCTGTCAAGTTTGTCTCGCAAATGGGCAAGCCGCTTCTCCCGTGCCCGTTTACGGTTTGCCCTTGCACCCTTAGCTACAGGGTAGGGGTCCAAGCGGCGGTTTTCTTTTCCTGGGTTGATACGGAATGAGTCCCAGTGTCTCAAGCTGGTTTTGATAAATGTAGCGGTGCAAGTTGAAGAAATCTCTTCCCCAATGCACCATTCGTTTCCAAGCAGGCCGTAACCAAAAGCCAAGCTCATTTTTCTTGCCTCTCACCGCTCCTGTGATTCGTTGGGCGATTTGCCCTGTTAGGACTCTTAGAAAATCGTGAAGATTCTTTTGAGTTTTGCCTTTTACCAGCAGGTGAATGTGATTGCTATTTAAGGAATTGTTGTAGATTTTTACTTGGAACTTTTCTGCTGTTGCACAAAGCAGTTGAGAAATGAGTGCTTTGTTTTTTCTGAGTCTTAAGACGGGGAGTCTAGCCCGTAATACCCAGTGCAATGCCTGTTTCGTGGGGTTCATGAAAGAGTTTGTATCATGACTTTTTTAAGCCTCTTTTGGTAAAGCACAGAAGAGATTTTTATAGGGGTATTAAAATCGTTGGAAAGGCATCTGGAAGCTGCCATTTCCGCTTTTTTGAAATTTAAAGTGTAACAAACCGTTTCTCCTCAAACCTCAGTCACTCTGAAGAATCAAAAAACCCGTCAATGGTCTCAGGGGAGCATTTTCAGTCGCCCCCGAAAGTGAACGCCGGGCCAGGTCGCTCAAAATCCTGCGAGCTCTGTAGCACTCTCAATTCTCGTTACGTCACATCGAGCCATCAACTACTTGCAAAAAAAAGATAGAGAACGCTAAAGATCTCTAATCTGAACGAATAACGCTACGCTTCTCCTTGCGCAATGCACCCAAATCAAATTACCTAAGTGATGGAGATCTAAAAGTTTCGGGGCTATACTGAATAAATATTGATCCTTTTATAGAGCCTCCATGAAACACACCCGAAAACGCGCTTGGTTTTTAGCTTTGATCACTCCCCTTTTTGCTTGGGGAGCTGAAACCTCTGAAATTGAAAAACAGCTGAGCGAAATTGGCTCGATTCAAAACGAAGAAATCTTAGTGGTCCAAAGAAAGTTTACGCGCAAAGAAATGCGCCACGAAATCACTCCTATTAACTTTGGAGGGATTCCGTTTGGAACCGTCCGAAGAACGATGACCAGTGGAGGGAGCTACACGCTTCACTTAAAAGACTGGTTTGCGTTGGAGCCCCTCAACTTCAATTTCTCTAAAAATTTCTTCACGAGTTTTACGGATGAGATTAACGAAAACACCACACCATCTCCAAACATTCGTCCCGATCCTCAACGCATTCAATATTTCTTAACGGCAGGAGTTCAGTTCACGCCCATCTACGGAAAAATGTCGACGCTCTCAAGCTGGATTGCGTATGTGGAGCCGTATTTTGGATTGGGCGGGGGCCTAGCTAAAACAGAAACCGATGCTTACTTTACGTTTTATCCAGCTATTGGAATGCGAGTTTACTTTAGAGAATGGTTTTCGATGAAAGTGGAACTGCGGGACTACATGTATACGGAGCAGACGATCACTCCCGGATCACAAACAAGAACTCCCACTTTCCGAAATAACTACGCTATCGGGGTAGCTTTTAGTTTCTGGCTTCCCAAAATGCCTGTTTAAATAGTTTCAAAAACAAAAGCTTTTAAAAAAATGAGGTGTAGCCCATGCGATACTCTTCCCTTCAACGGATAGCCGTTCTTGGATTGGTCCTTCAAAGTCTTGCTTTCACAGAAAGCTCCAAATCAAGTTCTTTAGAACTGGGGCGGCGCCAATATGAATCGGGAAATTACGAGCGAGCTCAGGATCTTCTTTCTCAAACGGTAAGTGCGACTTCGGATCCTAATATTCGCAACCGAGCTCTTTACTATCAGGGCTTGAGTTTCTTTGAGTTGGGTCTTTACTACTCAAGCTATCTTTCCTTTAGAAGTGTTCTTTTGAATCCGGATGAGCGATTTCGAGAAGTTTACGAGAAGGCCATTAAAAATTCTGTCACGATTGCTGATCGTTTGGACTTAGTCGATAGAATCGGACAAGTGATTTCCAAAATGGATCCAAAACTCATTCCTAATTCAGTCGCTAGCCATGCCCGTTTTGCTGTGGGAGTTTATCGATTCAATACCAATGCAGCTGCAGAAGCCGAAAAAGAGTTAAAGTCTGTCTCCCCTGAATCTGCTTTTTATCCAAAAGCTCTCTATTACTTGGGGATCTTAGCTACTAAGCGAAAAAACTATAAAGATGCCAGTTTTTATTTTGATAAAGTGGTGGTTTCTACCAAGGGTAAGAAAGAACTCTACAATCTAGAGGAGCTTGCTCGACTCAACCTTGCAAGAACAGCCTATTCTGCAGATGAGATTGAGCGATCTGTAGAGCTCTACTCCAAATTTCTGAGCTCATCGCCCTATTGGCTCGATGTTCTCTTAGAAGCCAGTTGGCCTCTTATGAAAATGAATGATACAGCCGTTTCGCTGGGGAACTTACACACCATCACTTCTCCCTTTTACAAAGAAGATTTAGTTGGAGAAGCCTATTTGCTTCGAGCGACTCTTCTCCATCGACTCTGTAAATACGATGAAATGCGAAGAGATCTCAATGCGTTCTTCAAAATTTATGATCCCATTATCCGTTCTATGGAGAAAGAAACTGCTTCGTTAGGATCCTCTGATTCCTTCTTTAGAGCCTACCGCGAGCAAAAGGGATTGAACCGAGCCTTTATGAGTGTCATAGGCAGAGATCAAGGAGTTCAAAAAAACGTAAAAATTTTGAGTGTGCTTGAAGAAGAAAGGCAAACCCTTGCTCGGCTCCCTCGAAATGAGCAAGTGCAGAGAATGGCAGCTCAAGTAGACGAACTTCGGGAAGCACTCTCACGAGAAACTGGGCAAACCATCAAAAATATTCACAAACGAAAGTTAAGTGAGCTTCTGCAACAAAGAGAGCAAGCTAATTACTTGAAAGTTGAAGTGGTGACCGGAGAGAAAGAGCTCATTGAAGGTCAAAAAGGGTTGCCTGCAAAGCGAGAAGTAGACATTAAAACGACAGTGGCCGAGGGGTACTTGTTCTGGCCCTTTAATGGGGAGTATTGGGAGGACGAGTTGGGAGCCTATGTTTACACAACGGAGAGCGCCTGTGTTAATTAAGAATCTTCTATCTTTAATTGGTTTTTTGACTCTACTTTCTGGTCTTTCGTTAGCCGCAGAAAATGACGACTACAAAAATTTTGATCTACCCGATCAAAAGCCAGTCGCTCTTCCAGATAAAGCTTTTTCCTATAAAAGCAAAAGAGTGGAGATCAAAGGAGGGAGTCCGCGCTTAAAAACCCCCTCGATGAACGCTCAAGACTTCTTATTTGCGAAAGAAACTTTCCTCACCGAAAAGCGAGAAGAAGCAATCAAGCTTCTTCGCCAGGAGCTTGATTCTGGAGCCAAAGCCAACAGAGATAATGTCCTGCTTCAATTAGGACAGCTTTATATTGAAAAATATATGGAGCTTAGTTACAGAGAAAGCCAAGTCTATAATCAGCTTTATATCGATTATGAAAAAAACAAGGCTGAAGGCAAAAAAACTGGCAACCCACCTAAACTAGATAATTCCCGTTCAGCTTATTACTTAAAAGAAGCTCTCACGATTTTTTACAGACTAGAAAAGGAATATCCTAAACATCCCCGAATTGATGAAGTGATTTATTTTATCGGTTTTGTGGAAATGGAAGGTAAGAAAAGCGAAAAGGGCATTAGGTATTTGGAACGAGTGATTAAAGAATTTCCAGAAAGCGCCAAATATGAAGATGCAGCCGTTTACTTAGCTGACTACTATTTTGATAAAAACAAATTCAAGCTTGCCCAAGACTATTACCAAAAACTTGTTAAACGGGACTCCTCTATGAAGGACTATGCCCGTTACAAGCTTGCCTGGGTTGAACTCAATACGGGAGGACCCTCTAAAGCAGTTCTACAAATGAAATCCCTTATCACCCATCTAGGTTCGAGTGCTGACAAAGGAAAATTTAGCCTTAGGGAACAGGCTCTCAGAGACTTAGTCGTGTTTTATGCAGACTCGGGAGAATTAGCAGACGCAGTTGAGTTTTTTACGAAAGCTCAAGGAAAGACTAAAGCGTTAGAGAACTTGAAAGTGCTTGCTGAAGCTTTTAGATCCAAAGCTCAAGATGAAGCAGCTATTCAGGCCTACACTCGTCTTATCAAAGAATTTGGAGAAGTTCCGGAAGCGCCAAAGTGGTACTTGGGAATTTACGAATGCGAAACTCGACTTGGAAAGTCCAAAGGCGGTGTGAACAAACTTGTGAAACTTGTCCAAAAATTTAATGAAGAATCCGATTGGGCAAAAAGTTTTCCAGAAGATAAATTAGCTGAAAAAAAAGAAGGTCTAGAACTCATAGCCTCCGAAGCTGAAAAAGCAGCTTTCTTTCACCATCAAGCAGGGCAAAGAAGCTCAGATAAGGGTCATTACGAAGCCGCCATTAAACTCTATTCGAGTTTGTTAGATTATTTCCCCAAAATCCCCAGCCGAAAAAAAATTGCCTTTTTCAGAGGGGAAGCTCTCTATGCCCAGTCCCGGTGGTTAGAAGCTGCAGATTCCTACATGATGGCTGCGCAAATGGCTCCAAAAGATAAATTGTCGGAAGAAGCTGTTTACAATGCCATTCTTGCAGTCGATCACTTAACGACTCGCTCCAAGAAAATCACTAAATACTCAAAAGAAGAAGCTAAAGAAATCGATACCACCCCAAAAGACCTCACCAAGCCTGAAGAAAAGTTCATTGAAATAGCCCACTTTTATGCGAAGGAATACCCACAAGGTCAGCATGTGGGCGATGTGATCTTCAGAGAAGGAACCATCTACTATCAGAAAAACCAATTTGAAAAAGCAGATGAAGTTTTTCAGAAGTTGGTTCGGGATAACCCTAAACACAAAACTGCCCCAACTGCAGCCCATCTCATTTTGGATATGTACAACATCAGAAAAGACTATTCGGGCCTAACCAAACAAGCGCAAGTCTTTTTTGAAAAGCCCAATTTAGGCGATACAAAGTTTAAGTCCGAAATGAAGAAAATCATGGGAGAAGTAGACTTTAAGCAAATAGAGTTTTTGGAAAAAGAAAATAAGTGGACTGACGCCGGAGATTCCTATTTTAGGTTTTATCAGAATAACCCCAAAGCAGAACTTGCTGAAAAAGCCCTCTACAATGCTTTTGTGAGCTATGAAAAAGCTGACAGTCCAGAGAAAACAGCCGAAATGGCTAGAGTTTTTATTGGCAAATTTCCCAAGAGCGAATTCTCGGCAAAAGTCATTTTGAACTTAGCCAAGCAATCTGAGAGAAGCTTTGATTTCGAGCAGGCCCAACGGTTTTATGAGCTTTATTGCGAGCGTTTTCCAAAGGAAAAGGAATCTCGAAAAGCGTTGTACAATGCCGCTGTATTTTCAGAGCTATTAGAGAAAAATAAGGAGGCCATTGATCTCTATGAACAGTACCTTAAACAGGGAGCTGTTTCAGGGGATGAAAAAAGAGCCATTCTCATCAGCCAAGCTAAAATTTATAGAAAAATGGGTAACTGGGAAAAAGTGAAGTCTATTTATCGGAGTTTAGCTAACGATTCCAAAAACCAGGATGAGAAACTAAAAATATTGGCCGAACTTACAAGGCTCTATGAAAAGAGTGGAAAAGCATCTGAGAAGCAAGCTCTTGCAAAGGAAATCCGATCTCAAATGGCCTCCCAGAAAAAAGGCAGTTTGGGGCTTGCTAGTTTTTATGCCGCGGAAGTGGATTTTGAAAAAATAAAAACGGAGAGAGAAACTTACCAAAAGATCAAGCTTCGCTTTCCCCCAGATGCTCTCGTGGCATTATTTAAGAAAAAACAAAAAGCACTTCTCAAATTAGCTTCATCTTATGACAATATTGTTGAGTTTGGTGTGCCCGAATGGGGAGTCGCCGCTCTTTACGAAAAGGGTGAAGCATACCAAGAGCTTGCCGAAAGCTTCCGCCAAGTAAAAATTCCTAAACAGTACAAGAACGAGGAGCGAGCTGAAATCGAAGCAGGCCTAAAGGGAATTGAGGAGAAGGAAATCGTTCCAGTGGAAAAAGCTGGGAGGGAAATTTGGGAAGCATGTGCAAAGAGAGCAAGCGAGTTTAAAGTAGTGAGCACTTATGCTGAAAAATGTCGCGAAAAGACTGGAAAATCAGCACTGACTTTTGGTGTTTTGCCTAAAGCACGCTATTTTACTTATGGGCCTTGGTCTGAAAAGAGCTCAGTTCCAGCTGAAAACATCGATTTAGAAAACAAAGAAGAAGCTTTGAATCAGTTAATCGGCATGGTGGTTCAAAGTAAAGGCTCGAAAGGCGAAGGTACTATAAAGAAGTATCTCATGCGGTATCCCGAAGAAAAGAAGGCTCTATTCCTTCTAGCTGTTGAGAATCTGAAAAATGGAAAAAAAGAATTAGCGACTTATTTTTTCAATATTCTCCTAAAGGAAGAGGGTTTTTCATGGAAGAGTTTGGTCAGCAATAACTTGGGAGTTCTGTCTCTTCAGGACAAGAATCGCCTTCAAGGGACTGCATTTTTGGAGCAAGCTATTGCGCAGACTCCCGAACACCCAAGCATTTATATAAATTTAGGGAGTCTCTACACTGAAGGACATGGTTTCAAAGATGCTTTACCCCTCTTTGAGAAAGCCCATAGGTTAAATCCAAAAAATGAAGACGCAGCACTGGGATTGGGGCTTTCGCTAGAAAGTGAGGGGAAGTTTGAGCAAGCAGCACAAATTTATCAGGAGGGTATCTCGGAAAATCCTGACGCGTTGCAAGTGCTGTTTAACTACGCGATCGTTCTGGGAAATCAAATGAAACAACGTGAAAGAGCAAGCCAATTAATGCTCCGCTACATCCAAAAGGGTGGAAGAGAGTCCTCACGCGCTCATGAAATCATGAAAAACTGGCGATAAGACGTGTGAAGTCTTACGAGGAGATCCTTAATGAAAATCTTTAGGTTGAGCACCCTTTTTATATGCTCGACTCTCCTTCTTTCCGTTTCCCTAAGAGCTGCGGAAAAGAGTGCAAAGAATGGCAGACCCGTGGGAAAAACAGAAGAAGGCGACTTCATCGTTGAGAAACGTACCGATGGAAGTGTCGTGAAATATAAAAAGAAAACCTCCTATGATTTTGAAGGAACCGGCATTGAAGGGCTCTATAACAAGCCCTCTGGTGCCTATATTTCCAATATTAAACAAGTAAAAGGCAAAAGTATTATTCGTATGCGAGAAAACTTTGATGCAGAAGTAATCGATTCTTCTCGTTTACTTAGATAGAGACGACCCATGGAACCTAAGGAACATACCAATAGTTCAGATTCGAATGCAATCAGGCTCGATGTTGTTCAAGATGAAAAGGTGGTACAGAGTACTGAATTCACAAAAGAGAAAATAGTTTTGGGCAGAGTTCTTTCTGCGGATCTTCGTGTGGATGATCCCCGAGTGTCTCGAATTCACGCTCTTATTGAGTTTAGAAATGGTCTTCCTCTCATTACCGATTTAGCCAGCAGCCATGGCACTTTTGTAAATGGAAAAAAGGTATTGGAGTCGAAGCTCAATTGGGGAGATACGATTCGATTGGGCTACGTGGAGTTAAAAGTTGAAAAGGGATCTGGGAAACCTACTCAACAAGAGATTCCCGCTTCAGACATTTCTGGTGAAGGAGTTGCTACTCAAATCGATATGGAGAGGGCCCATATTGAGAAATCCGAGCGAAGAGGTGAGGATAGAAGAAAAGCAGATGTTTTTCCTGAGGAGAAAAGACTGGAGGAAAGGCGCCAGGGAGAAAGACGAGTCGATGAATCTAAGACTGAACTCCCCACTCCAGAGTCTGGTGATATCACAGCAGAACGACAAAAACCATTCTCTGAAGACCGTCGCGTTGGGGAAAGAAGAAGAGGGGACCGACGGACTTTTGACATAACAAGCTTAGAAAGAAGAATTTCAGACAGAAGAGCTCGCACTAGTGATGATGATATCCTGCCGGAGGAGCTTGAAAAAGCTTTTGAAGTGCCTGAGCATGCCAGAGAGCTTGAGCTTACTGTTCTTTGGGGAGATCATATTCTGGATGTCTCTAATTATCATGATGAAGCTCTGATTACTGTAGGGGAGAGCCCAAGAAATGAGTACATTATCCCCAGTGTTGGCATCAGCGATGAATTTCCGCTCGTGAATATTAATGAGGACGGCAGCGCCACCTTAGCTTTTACAGATAGAATGACTGGAACTGTTCGTTCCAGAGATAAAATTTATTCAGTTTCGGATCTTACAAATGAGAAGTTTGTTAAGCGACAAGGGGAGTACTACACTCTTAAGTTGCAACAGGAAGATTTTGCAAAGTTAGCTATCGGTTCAGTTAACTTTTTCATGTTATATGTAAAACCAGCTCCTCGTATTAAGCCGCCTCCATTCATGGAGAAAGATCCTCTCTTAATCCGAACCACGATTGGATCTTCACTTGTATTTTTACTTCTGATCATTGGCTTGATGTTTTTACCGAAACCCGTTCCAGTGACTATTGATGAAATTCCAGAGCGTTTTCAAAAAATTGTCATAAGACAACGGCCTAAGATTCCCAACAAAGATGGTTTAGTTGCTAAAAATGAGGGAACAAAACAGGGAGGGTCCGTGTCGGGTGAAGGGGGACCCGCTGCAGGATCTGAAGGAGAATCCGGAAAGAGAGAAGCTCCAAAAAAAGCAGAAAAGACGCAGGAGATTGCACCAAAGTCTAAACCCAAAGAAGCAAGCACCCAGACTCCCACTCCCACTCCTACTGTGACCAAACCTCAGCCAAATCGAAAAGTAGTCGATGCAGAGCGAGCCAAGAAAGTTGGCCTTTTAAAAGCTTTCAGCCAAGGAGCTGCTTCCAAGGAAGCTCAAAATCTTTTGGGTGGCGCTGGAGCAGGCCCTGAAGGTCCCGGGGGCTTTGATGATTTTGGAAAAGCAGTCAAGGGTGCCAAAGGACAAACTCTCGAAGAATCGGGAGGCGCTGGAGGAAAAGGTTTAAAAGGCGTCCAAGCGGGCGGTGGTGGAAAAACGGTTGGTATTGATGGCCCTTCGACTGGAGGTTTAGGTCGTGGATATTATGGAGAAGGTGGAGGAGAGGGCGTCTCTGGGCCAGGACGATTTGGTCAAAAGGGCGAGCATGCGATCAATATTGTTTCAGAAAACGTTCAGGTTCTTTCAGGCCTGTCCAAAGATATCATTAACGCAGTAGTGGCTCGGCATCGTTCTGAAATTAGATGGTGCTATGAAGCGGCTCTTCAAAGAAATCCGGGGCTTCGTGGAAAAGTGACCATGGCTTTCAATATTCAGCCGAATGGAGTGGTGTCTTATGCCGGGACCAAAGAAAGCACTGTAGGAGATTCAGCTCTTGAAAACTGCATTGCTTCAAAGATCAAAACTTGGATTTTCCCAAAACCTGAAGCTCCAGTTGTGACAGAAGTCAGTGCTTATCCGTTTTATTTGAATCCGGGTGGTAATTAAGCAGCTTTCTTTTTTGAAAGACCTGTAAGAAATAGAACCAAGCACATCCCTCCGAAGAAGAACAACGGAAGGCTATCGCTTTCTTGGGATAAACCAAATTGACTTCCCAAATTAAGCTTCTTCATCAGTCCATCATTTAGGTTTAAGAAAGCTAGCAAAATACCCGCAATAGATCCTCCAGCAATCAGGCCGGAGGAGAAAAGAATTCCAGGACCCGACTCTTTTTCTTCATCACTCAGCCTCACTTTTTTACGTGATTGAATCCTCTCTACCATCCACCGAACAAGTCCACCCACAAAAATGGGACTTGACGCTGAAAGGGGAAGATAAACTCCTACTGCAAAGGGTAGAGAGGCAATTCCGCAGAGTTCAAGGACTAACGCAATAGCCACTCCTAAAAGGACCAATCCCCAAGGGAGTTTTTGAGTAAGAATTCCATCGATAATGAGAGACATGAGCTGCGCTTTTGGAGCTTCGTATTTGGGAACGAGAGTGCCATCATCTCTTTTTGACAACATTCCGTTGATGCCAGGATCTACTAAGTAAACGACTTGCCCACCTGAGTTTACTAGGTACTTCCCAGGAGATAACTTCATCAATGGCCCGGTTTTCGGGGACTCCAGAATACGTAGGACATGATAATCAGTTGGATCTCCAGGGGCCTTTTGCCTTTCTGTAAGATGCTCGACCGACTCTAGCTTGATATTTGAAGGGATAGAGGCTTTTGAGTAAATCGTCGAAGCTTCATTTAATACTTTTAAAGTGACTCCAATAACCAAAGCAGAAGTAATAGCTCCTATTAGAATTCCCAGCTGTTGGTACTTGGGAGTGCCCCCCACTAAAAATCCGGTTTTTAAGTCTTGAGAAGTGGTCCCACCATTTGAAGCAGCAACACAAACGATAGCAGCCACGCTTAGAGCTGTGACTCGGTATTCAGGTCCCACCCAGCCAATGAGAACAAAAATCAAACAGGTCAAAAGAAGAGTGGCTACTGTCATTCCAGAAATGGGATTTGAGGAAGAGCCAATTTCTCCAGTGAGACGAGAACTCACAGTCACAAAAAGAAATCCAAAAACAACAATTAATAAGGCTCCAAAAAGATTCATGTGAAGACTAGGAGCTAGCCAAATAACAAAAATAATTCCCAAGACTCCTAAGAGCACAAAAATGAGAGGGAGATCTTGTTCAGTACGAGCTGAAGATTTACCGCTATCCGCTGGAGAAAAAAGCCCTTTCAGTCCGGAACTCGCTCCCTGAAGAATGGTGGGGATATTTTGCAATAAACTAATAATTCCCCCAGCCGCTACTGCTCCTGCCCCAATGTAGAGAACATAAGATCTCCAGATCTCGTGCAAGGACATTTCAGAAATTAATTGTGTTGCTGGAAAGAGAGGAGAAGACAGGCCCTCTCCAAAAAGCTTAATCATGGGAATGAGTACCCAACTAGCAAGAATTCCCCCAGCTACCATTATAGAGGCTATCTTGGGACCTATAATATAACCTACCCCTAAAAGCTCTGGAGAAACCTCAATGGAAAGGGCCGCCCCTTTAAAAAAGGAAAGACCTTTCTCAGGTATCTCCTTAAACAATTTCATACCAGCATTGGTAAATTTATAGACGAGACCCAGAAAAAATCCTGTGAAAACAGTTTTGGCAGAAGTCCCACCTTTTTCACCTGCCATGAGAACTTCCGCACAAGCAGTTCCTTCAGGATAAGCGAGTTCACCATGAGCTTTTACGATGAGTCCATGCCGAAGAGGGATCATCATCAAAACTCCTAATAAGCCTCCAAGTACGGCGACTAACATGATTCGAGAAAGCTCCATGTCATAACCTAAAATCAAAAGCGCGGGCATGGTGACTGCTATTCCAAAAGCAATTGATTCTCCAGCACTTCCTGTAGCCTGAGTGATATTGTTTTCAAGAATAGTGGTTCTTCTGAGTCTCAACGCTTTAGAAAGCCCTCTAAACAACGTGATAGAAAGAACAGCCACAGGGATAGAGGCACTTACCGTCATCCCAACTTTTAGAGCTAAATAGAGGGAGGAAGCTCCAAAAACAATTCCGAGCAAGGAACCAATCAGAATAGGTAAAAGAGAAAATTCGGGAAGAGTTTTATCACAAGGAATAAAGCTTTTAAAAGGCATGTTGGTCATTTGATCCGACTAACAAGTGTGGGAGGCTTTGGCAAGAAAAGGGTGTGATATTACTGGGGAAGGATCAGTTGAAAGAGCCAAGCAAACTTTCCTGAGATCTTTGAAATTAAGCCACTATCCTTTTGATTGTAGAGAGGCTCCTTTTTCTCAGAGCCTGGGTTTAACTTGCGTTTAGTTTGTTTTACCCCTGAGGCAAGAAGCCGGGTTTGTTGTGTCTCGAGCCCCTCCTCATTTGATTGGCTGAGGTCTTCAGTTTCTAAACCCTCCCCGGTCATTTGATAAAACATTTCACGCGCATCGCTCACTCTTTTGGAGTTATCCTTGCTTATATCCCTCTCACCCGCTTCGTAAATAAAATCCAATTCCTTAAAGTTTGAAGGGTCTCGAGCCGGCATTTCTTTTAGCTCCTGAGATTGAGGGGTCCAGTCAGCAAATTGTGCATCAGAGGGCATTGCTAAGGAGGTTGGAACACGGAGCTGGGTTAGGGAGTCAAACCTTTTTTCTGATAGGGCGGCCTCTGGGGAGAAACCACTTTGAGGGAGTTCCGCCTTTATGTTGGAGGGTGAAAGAATGGGAGCGTCTAATCCTTCCTGCTCACGGGGTACGTCCGCTTTTTGTTGAGCTGTAGCAGATGGAGAGTTGTTTGGATCGGATTGGGAAGATACCGAGGTGTTTTGAGAAGAAAAAATGCGGATTGTTTCATTTTCAAAATTGGGTTGTTTTCCGGAATTTGCCTCCAAGAGATCCTTCGACTTGTCTTCTAAAAGCTGTTGTGTGGTAACTTGTTTTGGGTTGAGGGGAGGCTCAGATACTGTGAGATTTTGATTTGAGTGCGGAGGAGCAGGAGGAGAGGAAGAGAAGTTAGCGGGAGAAGCAGATGACGAACTGGCTAAGGGGTTCGTAAACTCAGAGGATGGCTTGGTTGACGGGTTAAGATTTTCTCTTTTGGGACTTGGATTTGGTAAATTGAAGTTCTCCTTCTTGAAAGAACCGAGAGAGACTCCTTTTTCCTTCAGCCATTGCATCAACTTTTGATTTGTCGGTTCGGGGATTGACTCAACAAACTTGTTCCAATCTGGGGATCCTGCTTCCCAGTTATTTAGAGCCTCAAAAACGTGCTCCTCTGAGAGAGTTCCGATCATATTTTTCCAATCATCAGATCCAATTTCCAATTCATTTAGAATATTTGGGGGATTCTCCTCTGGAGCTCGTGGGTTCTTTGAATCAGTGGAGTCCTCTTCTAAAGCGTTGGAGGCACTTTCTAGTGTTGTTTGAGAGTTTGGTGACTGGGCAGGGTTTTCCTTCTGCGTATCTTTAGAGTCAGCATGTTTAAGGGACTCTGGATAAGCCTCCAAACAAATAGAAGTTAAAACAAAGAGAATCCACCCCCCTTTATTTGTAACTTGCTCTAGATGCTTTTTCACAATTCTCCCCCCTAGATTTTTGAAATTGCAAGGAGCAGACCTTGATGATTATGAAATCTATGGTGAGTATCGTGACTGGGAAAC
>OGVY01000048.1_pt1 | contig 18797 bp, 26 predicted proteins | sample 1575871 | NCBI WGS metagenome assembly OGVY01 (sample SAMN07581536, study PRJEB24739) | freshwater metagenome
TTGGCCGTTGCATTGAATCCTTTAAGCCCCTTACAGATGATTTTGTGGTCTGCATTGCAAGGGGGAGCCTTGCGCCAGATCGAACCGAGGAGATTGCCAAGGAAAAAGGGGCAAGGATTGTTCATTATGAGAACCGAAAAAAGAACTGGCCTCATATTGACGATTTTGCGTCCGCCAGAAACCTTGCGATGGATGCCTGCAACCATGAGTGGAGGATGTGGGTGGATGCGGATGATGTGGCGGCGGATAATGCAGAGGAGATTTTGCAAGAAGGATTGAAGCTTGCGGAGGAAAGGGATTCCTCAATTATTTGTTGGCGTTACTGGGTGGAGAACGCCGGGTTAAATCCTATTCGAGAGATGGCGGTAAAGAGGGGGAGGGGGAGGTGGAAGAATCGGGTTCACGAAGCCTTGGAGCCTGATGACAGAAACAAGCTTCTTGCGATTGATAAGGTGATGCGGATTCATAGGCCGATAACCGACAAGAAAGATTCAGCCGACAGGAACCATAGAATACTAGCCGATGAATTAAAAGAAGCCCCCTTTCATCTTTACTATACGCACCAAGAATATTTTTTGAGGGGCAATGTAGAAAAGGCGATTGAGTTGGGGGAAAGGGCTTTGGCATTCCCCGACTTGGACGAAACCCTTAAATACGAACTTTTAACCAATATGGGAAGAGTTTCCCCAGAGGGCAAAAGGCTTAGATATTTTGGGGAAGCGATTGCCCTAAACCCAAACCGAAGGGAAGCCTACTTTTATTTAATGGCGGAATATTCCCAAAAAGGCGATTGGCTAAAGGCTTGGCACGCAGGGAGGGCGGGAATGGCAATGCCCAAACCCACCATGCATTATTGGAACCAAGTCAAGGCAATTTACGAATGGCAACTTCTTGATGGGTATAGGATTGCATCGCTTTGTCACAATCAAAAAGAAGAGGCTGAGAAGGTAAAGAATTTATATCCCAAGCCTAGAATTTCAATCATCCACGCCACAAGGGGCAGGCCGCAGCAGGCTTTCGCAAGGAGGCTTCAATGGCTAGGGCTAGCCGAAAAACCCTTGGAAATTGAATGGCTCTTCATGGTGGATGAGGACGAGAAAATTGATTATACCCCCCACGATGCAATTAGGGTGAATCCCGGCGGGATCATCAACGCTTGGAATGCTGGGGCAAAACTAGCCAACGCTCCCATTGTCATTCAAATGAGCGATGATTGGAGTCCGCCCCGCTACTGGGATGCCCTAATTTGCTCCAAATTCGACAATGTAGAGGCCGAAAGGGTCTTGGCAGTATCAGATGGGCTTCGGACGGACAAACTGCTTTGTATGGCGATTATGACGCAAAAAAGGCTAAGGAAACAAGGGGGTTATATGTTCCACCCCGATTATCAATCGTCAGATGGAATTTATTCGGATAATGAATTTACAGAAAGAGCTTATAGTGATGGAGTTGTGATTGAGGCGAAGGAGATTCAATTCAAGCACGAAAATCCCCTCTTTACAGGTGGGAAGCCCGATGATCTAATCAGGCATCACAATAAACCAGAGTTCTACGAGAAAGGGAAAACCATCTATGAAAAAAGAAAAGCCTCAAATTGGAATTAGACCAGCCAAGCCCTCCGACCCCAAAGACCTCGGAGTGATTAAATTTGGCAAATCTCGCCCCGATAAAACCAAATATGTTCTAGTTGATATTGAATATGATGAAAAGGCTGGGAAGGAGCTTTTTGAGATTGGCTTGGAAATGCTCGCTCACGATAAAGAGGCGGTGCTGAATTATGTGATTGTAAAGGCATTGAAATACACGGCAGAATTTGCAAAGTGCAAGAAATAACCATTCAAGATCCCTTTGGGAAAGCACTCGCAAAATATAGCAAGGGGCTTTCGCTTGGCGTTGAGATAGGGGGCGGAACCGGGGACGGCTCCACGCAATGCATAAGAACAAGGGAGCTATTCAGCTTTGAGATTCACCCAGACAGAATAGCTAGGCACAAATACAATCTTGATGGAAGGCAAGGAGGGCTTGCTATTAACCAGCTTTCCAGCAATCCGATGACTTGGATGAGCGTAGATGCAGTTGAGGATTTTTATAAAACGACCAAAACCAACCTAAACAATTATCCCCTAGAACAAATCATTGAATGGCACAAGGCCGATTTTAGGGTAGCGGCAAAATATACTTGGGGGCATTTAAGCCTAAAAGATGAGATTGATTTTCTTTTGATTGACGGAGGAGAATTTTCCGGCAGGGCTGACTTCATGGTGTTTTTCCCCAAGGTAAGAGAAGGCGGGATCATCGCTCTGGATGATGTGAATGCCGCAAAAAACCATGGCAATTACCAATGGCTCAAAACAGCGGGGCATTCTCTTTTATGGGAAGAGCAATCTTGGAGGAATGGGTGCGCCATTTTTAGGAAATGAATAAAAGGTTATTGTATTTTATATGCGACAATAAATATAAAGATTGTCTTTTATATAACCTTGAGAAATTTCATTCTTTGGGGGAAAACAAGAACATAGAAACGCTCTGTATTTCGCCTGCCGATTTTTTAACCAGCAACATTCCAGCAAAGCACTTCCTTATTTTAAATGATTTTGATTATAAATTTACGGCAAAATTCATGGTCGGAAGATTTGAAAAATTAAAAAGCTACAAGAGCGTTCTTTATCTTGATTGTGATGCCATTATTAAAAAGGACATCAACCCGATATTTGATGAAATTGAAGCTCAGCCCCACAAGATTCATGCCATGGTCGAGGGCGATGACATAAATCAAGCCGGAGAATGGCATAAGATTGGCAATGAGATTTTTAACAAAAATCAACCTGCGTTTAACGCCGGGATTTTTGGTTTTTGTGCCGAAATGATTTACGCACTTGACCCCCTGCTCGACATGATTGCAAAATGGAGAAGCCTTGCAATCGCTGACCAGCCTATCTTCAACAAATATATTATTGAAAAAAACATTGCCGTTGGAACACTTAATAGGCATTGCTATTTCCACAGCCCAATCTCAAGCTATAAAAAAGTCAATAAAATCAGCTTGCAAGATGCCGCCGTTGTTCATTTCCTCGGTGACGCATATTGCGGCAAATCGGTTGAGAGAATGAGGGCTATCCTGTCTTGAAAACAAGAAAAGAGATAATTGATCTTTTGCCAATTGGTTTTTCGGGGTGCGAAATAGGCATTTTTGAAGGAGCCTTTAGCAATTATATAATTGAGAAAAAGAATCCACGGAAATACTACATGGTGGATGTATTTGAGGGCATGGCCGTTTCTGGCGACAAGGATGGAAACAATATGAAAACAATCTCGCTTGAGCAATCCTATAGAAGCCTTTCAGAAAAATATAAAAATAACAAACAAATTATCATTTACAAGGGAATCAGCGACTTGTTTTTTCAGCAAATAGAATCAAATAGCCTTGATTTTGCTTATATTGATGGAGACCATGGGTATCATGCCGTAAGGAGGGATTTAGAAAATGCAAGAGATAAGGTCAAGCCAAATGGAATTATTTCTGGGCATGATTACACCGAGCGATTCCCCGGAGTAATGCTTGCCGTTGATGATTTTTTATCACAATATTCCCTTAATATGCTTGTGACAGAAGACGGATGCCCAAGCTATATCATAAATAATAAAAAATGCTAACCATCTTCACCATCGTTCTCAACGGCTCGCCCTACATTCAAAGGCATCTTGAGATATTTGAAAAACTAAAGATTTCTTGGCAATGGAGGATTGTGGAAGGGGTGAGCAATCCAAAAAACTGCACAAGATGGTGCAGGGAGATTCCCCCCAAATGGCATAAGAACTTTGTTTCCATAGACGGAACCCACGAATACCTACAAGAACTAAACCATCCGAATGTTTTGTCGGTAAGCCAAAATTCCCCTTGGAACGGTAAGATTGAGATGATTCAAAAAGCCTTGGTAGGGGTAACTGATGGCGTGGTTATGGAGATTGACTGCGATGAGTTTTGGACTCCCGACCAAATAGAAAGAATCTATGATTTATTGAAAGATAGAACAGCGGGGGTGACGGCTCAATTTCATTGCAACTATTATATTGGAAAAAAGGTTGTCGTTTCACGATTTGGGTTAGGCTCCTATCCTTATGAGTGGTATCGGGCTTGGAAGTGGGGCGAGGGAATCCACTTTACCAGCCATGAGCCGCCATTGCTTAATGTCCCGGCGGGAAGAATCCCAAGGGGCTACACTGAGGAGCTTGGACTTGTGTTTGAGCATTATGCCTATTCAACGCCAGCCCAAGTGAGTTTTAAGGAAGATTTTTACGGCTACACAGGGCTTCTAAAATCTTGGGAAGATTTGCAAAAGACAATCGGGCCAATTCGCCTAAACAGATTCTTTAACCATATCCAAGACAGGACAATCGTGGACGATGCAAGCTAGGCCGTCCTTGTTTATTTGTGGACTCGCCAAAAACTGCGAGCAATCCCTTCTTCATAATTGTGGAGGCTTGGCTCAGCTTCATAAAAATTGGGATGTTTCAGGGGTTATTATTGAAGGGCAAAGCACGGACAGGACAAATGCCATTTTAAAAAAGTATTGCGAGAATTTTTTCCCCAAAGTGAGCGTGGAGGAAGTTAATCCAGATGCTTCTTTTACCAGATATGAAAAAATGGCTTATCTAAGGAATGTATGCCTTGATTATGCCGCTCAAAGCAAGCCGGAATGGATATGCGTTTTGGACATGGATATGTTTGGTTTTATTGGCCTTGATTCGTATTTTCCACAAAATGACTGCGAGACAGGCTTTGGACTTATGCCCAGAAAATATGTCGCAAACTGGCATCCCGGCAATCCTATTCAATGGAATAACGAAAAATGGGTCTATTATGATCTTCTTTCGGTGGAGTTTTTGGATGGAACTAGGCCGCACTGGGTGGGCGACATGGAATATCCAGATACCAAAAACCCAATTCAAAAATCCTCAGTTTGTTCCGTGGATGCTCCGATGCGGACAAATTCTGCCTTTGGTGGAATTGCTTTTTATAGATTTGAGAAAATAAGGGAACTTCAATATGAAGGCTCTGATTGTGAACATATATCATTCAACAAGGCGGCTGGGGGTGTTTTCATAACTGACAGAATCAAGACTATTTATTTGCCTAATTGACACTAGGGTTGGTTTTGATGGGCGGGGCTATTTCCACTTCCTTTTTTACTGCCGACCTTCGGCAGATGATTAACGACCTATATACCACGGTCACAGGTTTAGGCTCCAATGCAGTTTCGGCCTCAGTCACAGACTTGGCCTACGCAACCGATTTGGAGGTTGGGGGTGAGGTCATTCGAGTATCGCAGAGCTTAGTTGTGGATGCGACAGCGGTATCCGTTCCCACGATTGGCAATGTAATAACGATTGGGGGAGTTGGGCGAATGATTGCCAACTACTCCACTTCTCCAGATGGAGTTTCTTACACAGTAGACATAGCCGACCAAACGACCTAAATGAGCGTTGGGATAGAAAGGCAGTTGGAGGATAGCCTTGCCTCGGCCATATCGGTTTCTGGGGTCAATATCTATAAAAGCGATTATGAGGGATCAAGGCTTTTGCCATCCTTGACCATACAAGTTTCCATAGGCTCAGAGGAGCTAGTGCCTTTTTCTGGGGTGTTCAAATGCCCAGCGGTTTTGACCTACTCGGCTAGGGCGGATACCACCGATAGAACCGAATTGGACTCGAAATGGTATAGCATTCTTCAAACATTCTATCAAAACCCCTCCATTGAAAGCATCCTAACGACTGCGACTTTAGAGGTCTTCCAATGCAAGGTAATGAATGAATCGCCGGGTATCATCACGGATAGGCGGATTTGGGTTAAAACGACCAACCTAGACATCACCTGCACTTCCAAATGACTTCCCCCCAATTCATCATAGAAGACGCTTTAGAGGCCATTCTAACGCCAATTTCGGGGCTTAATGTGTATGTTTCAAACAGGAGAGGGGCAAGATTCTTTCCCTATGCAACAATCAGGGCTTCGATTGGGAGCCAGCTTATCGTTCCCGCCTCTGGGGTGTTCGAGGTTCCAGTTGAACTAAGCTATTCAGATTCAGCAGTTAGGACAAACCAGACAACCTTTGAATCCAATTACTTTGAGGTGTTTGCGGCTCTCTATGAGGAATCGGATACCTTGGTTAATAGAATTGAGGATGAAACAACTAATTTCAAGGTTTATATGGCAAGGATAACCAGCCAAAGCCCAACGATAAGGACTGATAAAAGGGCTTGGGTGAGGGGATTAAATTTAAGCGTGATTGCCTCAAGAGTACCAACCCCCTCTGGATATATTGCCGCCCTTCAGTTCAACGACCATAGAAACTCCCAATATCTTGGCGCAATTTAACAAGGATATTTAAGAAATGGCACTTCCAGTATTAGACGGAAATCAGTCAGCAACCACGCTTTCCTCGGTAGTCACAGGAGGGGAACATATTGTAGCCCATAGCGTTGTAAGCCTTGGGGCAAATGCAATTTCTGATATTACAACCGCAGTCAGCGGAAGCGTTGTTTCAATTTCAAATTTCCCGGCAACCCAGCCCATAAGCGGTTCTGTCTCAATTTCTGGAACGCCTAGCGTGACCTTCTCAGCCGTCACCATCTCCAACTTCCCCTCCACCCAGACCATTGCTGGGACGGTGACGGCGAATTTAACTATTGAGTCATTCATAAACTCACAAGGAGGAATTGCCTCTGATAATTCAGGAAATGAGCCTAGTCTTGGGGTTCAGCTTGGATACTTTAATGTGGCTCAAGGTGAATACTTTACTGTTGGAGACACCCGACCTCTCCCCATCTCCGGCACGGTGACGGCGAATTTATCGAATGAAAGCACCATTGATATAGATCTCGCCTCAACAAATGTTTATTCAAGAAGAGCATTGGTTGTTGCGGCTGGAAACGATCTTGATACCGCAGTTCCACTACAAACAGATGGGTATAGAAATTTAAATGTAAAAGTAAACGCAGGCTCCGTCACCGTCGGCTCGTTGCCCACGCTTACACCACAGCTCCCAAGGGTCACTTTCATTGACGGCTCTGGCTCCGTCACCACGGCCAACAGCGCGATCACCGTCTTTGCCAGTTCCAGCACAAGAAGTTATCTGCTCGTCCAGGTCACCACAGGCTCTGCCTTTGTGAATGTGGGAGCAACCGCCACCACGGTGAACGGCATTAGCCTCACCGCCGGGCAGGGGTACGCTTGGGAAACGACGATCCCGCAGGGGGCGGTTTCGCTCATCAGCACCACGACCAGCTCACGTTATGTGGCCAAGGAAGCGTGAGGTCTGTGAGATGACCGCTCCCTCAATCCCCAATCCCCAATCCTCAATCCGTAGAACGCCGGAGGCGTTCTAGCCATGCCCTTCTTTGGTAGCGGCGGCGGGGGAGCGGCGGCTAGTCCAGAAGAATCTGTTTACGGAAGGTCTGTCTATGGAATTGGAACAAGCACTCCAAGTATAACAGTTAGTGACTATTCTAGCGGAACGGCATCAAGCGTAACATTTGGAAGCGGCAAGGCACTAATTGCTCCAGAGGCTACTCTTGGGCAACAAACTAGAACTTTTACAACTGGGGTGATTAAATTTACCCCGTTTTATTTTCATAAAACCACGACAATCAATAAGTTTTCAATTTTTACTGGAACCGCACCAGCGGCTCAAAGATTGGTTCACTGCGGATTTTATAGTTCAAATTCAAACGGACTTCCAGAAACTTTTGTAACAGGTTCAGAGCAGGAGTTTACCGTTGGAACAGGAATCGGAAATAATAGGGCTTTCGTAAAATCTTATGGCACTCCAATCAGTATTTCCAAGGGAATTGTTTGGCATTATTCGTGGACTGACGGAAACGTTGATCTTTATGAAACAGGCACAACCGTAAGATTAGGGTCTTTAATAAATCTTTTTGGGTGGCCAGCGGTAATACCCAACGTTCACAGCCTAAACTATACGAAAACATATAGCGCAACACCAGTATCTTCGCTTGTTCAATCATTCGGGGCTGGCTCAACACAAGACACATTTTTTTATTCTAGCAATGCTCCACCAAGTCATTTTGTTGGCCTAGAGGTTGATCCATGAATATAAAAACATTTGTTTATGATGATAATGGACTGACCGTAATAGACCCAAGAAGCCTAGACGATTCCATTGGTCAAAATTTAAGCCACATAAGAAAAAAATGCTCTGATGTAATTCTGGAAGCTGGATTGGATCAGGTTACGCAAAACAACGCCATCGCTGGCATCTACCCGCCAGAGCGTTGCGAGGCCATCAAGTCCTACATCGCCGCCTGCCGCAACGAATACCTGCGATGCAAGGAACTGATCCTAGCCGCCCAAACCAACGACGAGGCCGATGCCGTCCCCTTTGTCGCCCCGCCCGTGCCGGAGGGGATGTGACTTATGGCCTCTGTTTACACCTACGGCGACTTCATCGCCGCACTTCAGTACCTAGAGGCCGAGGGCTACATCGAACGCTTTTACGATTCCAACGGATCGGAGTGCGTTAGAATCTGTGAGGGGGCGGAAGAAGCGGAAGTATGAGCGCAGAAGATCACGCCATGCTTTTCGACATCCGGGAGCGCATCGCCCGGATTGAATCCCGCCAAGTCCACATCCTAGAAGTGCTCACCGAAAACAAGGCCAAGATGGACAGGATCGAGCAGGAAGCCCACGGATTAAAGGGAAGGGTGTGGCTGGTCAGTACAACCGTCTTTGCGATTTTGGCGGCGGCTTGGGAGATTGTTAAGAATAGGCTTCTAGGCCATCCATAATTTTGACACTAACCAAGGAATAATCTTATGGCCGCAACTTGTATTGGCAATTCGAATGTAGTCTTTGGGTTGGCGGAGGAAAGCGGGGTCATTGTTCAAAACTTTACCTCAACGCAAACCTCAGAGACAACGGAGCTTTCCAAGCATAACGGAACTTTTGCGGCAGTCGCTTTCTCAAATACCAGAGTCAATGTGTCTTTAAGCGGAAGTTCTACAACTGCCCCTACCGATACGATTGGGGCGGCTTTAAGCATACAGGCAAATGCCGATGCGGTTTCTGCTGGCTCTTATTTTGTCACAGATGTAAGCTCAAATCAGACCGCAGACGGCTTTCACACCTTTGATATTTCTGCAACAAAATACGCAGACATAACCTAATTATATGCCAGCAACGATTATTGGTAGCGGAATCACCTCATCCGGCTTTGGAATCACCAACGACCAAACGGGCATGGTTGTGCAGTCAAGCTCTGCGGCGGCATCCTCGGATGCGGTTGAGCTAAAGAACAAGGCGGGAGATGTGACGGCTGTTTGTTTTAGGAACAAAAGAACGACTCACACGGTTGAGGGCGCATATACAACCTTTAGTTCAAGCGTTGGGGCATCCATCACGGTTGCAAACGGAACTGGTTTTGGCTTGTCCGGGGCGGCTTATGTGACGGAAATCACACGAACAAGAAGTGCGGATAACTTTGAACAAGTCAGTTTCACGGCAGTCCGATTTGATGGAATAAGTTAATTTAACCCCTTGAAATCCTTATGCTCCAAGAAAAAATCCTTTTTACCAAGAATCTAAAACAGGCAACTGCGCTTGCCACGCTTGGCATCCCTTGGAGGGAGAAGGAGCCGTTTGTTGTCATAGAAGATGCCGACAACAGGAATCAAAGGGAAGTAACCTTTTTCTTTGAGGACACACCTGATGGCCGAGGCGGAAGAATTATGGACTTATGGAATAGGGGATGGTCAGCCATGACAAACCCAGAAGACCCGCTAGCTTACATCCGAGCCGCATTAGAGAATCGAGAAAGGCTCTTAGATGCCATGAACAACGCAACACCTTTGGTTAAAAAGAGCTTTGGCAAAGCCACGCTTCTTATCAGCAAAAACGCCAGCTCAGACCTAAAGAAAAGGATAAGCAAATACCTATGAGCGACCTAGACTTTGTAAAAGATGATGAGGCACTTAAAGAGAGAGGTGGGGAAGCCTCTTTTGCCCTTAATCAAAGAACCTTTAAGGGGCAAAAATTAAACAAGTTCACTTTGGGTCATAGGATTGTCCTTAATCAGATAAGGGAGGAAGGGGATTCCGTTGAGTTCTTTATATGGAGCACAATTTTTAGCCTCATTAAAACCCGCCAAGAGATCGTGGATTTGGCTTGGAGCAAAACTAGATTTAGGTCAGCCGTAATTGATTGGGTGGATACCATGGAGGCAAAGGACTTTGAGGAGGCCGTTTCCATTGTTAATTCCATCTATGAGGAAATCAATGGAACCGCAGTAGTAATAACTGGGGATGCAGATTCAGATAAAAAAAAATAGGTGGCCCCGGCCTCATGGCTGAGACGGTTTGGCTATTTGCCAAGGAGTTTGGTTGGACGGCTGAATATGTTTTATGGGAAATGTCCGAGGCAGAGCTTAATCAGCTCGAACACGCCATTCTTGTGAATCGTGGATTTAATTGCAGGAAGGCAGATACCAAGCAGGCTGAAAAACTTGTTGAACAACTCCTTGACGAAAAGGGCTAAAACATGGATGTATTTGTAAATTCCAAGCCCTTCGAGAATGTTTTTGAGCAATACATCCAAAAAAACGCCAAGGTGAAAATTGCCGAGGAGTTGAACCGCAGGGCGGCAAACATTATTATGGAAGCAATGCGATTAACCACAAGGGTTGATCCTGATACAATTGCTGACGATTTGGGCGCATATTCCGTGCATGAAAGAAAAAGATTTAAAAAAGGCGCAAAGGCCGGACAGCTTGCAAAAAATATAAAAGTAACCTATCGAGACAAGGAATCTGGAAAAATTTTTAGGATATTAAATTGGAGAAGAAAATTTAGACCAGACAGCCTTGCCAAAAGACTACAAGGCGCACCGACTGGCAATAAAAAAATGAAGGGCTTTGCGACCAAGTTTGTAAAGTCCACCAAAAGTTCTTGCGGATACATAGCCGCCGGGTGGATACCAGCATTAAAAACATTCCTAACAGCTTCAAGGGGAAAAAACCTGCGATCTAATGACGCATCGGAAAATCTACGCAAAAGATTTAAGAATATTGAAAACAATAAGTTTGCAAAACTAGGATATGGCAATTTAGCCAATCCCAGTGATGTTGTGATGAAGTGCACCTTTGGAAACGCCGCAAGGGGAGCGAATGTCATTGCCAAAGAACCACTTGCAAAAGCCATCAACGCCGAGATAGCTGACATGAAAGTTTATATTGAGGGCAAGATCATGGGGCTTTCGGAAAAGGAGATCACTGCCTTAACAAAACGCTCAAGGGGTATTGGGTAATCATTTTATATGTTCTTAGTTGAAGGAGGAATGTCTTTTGATACCCGCAATGCGGTTGCGGGGGCTAGGGCTTTTCAGAGGGAATTAAAGGCAACTGGCAAGATTGCGGAGGAAGCATCTAAAGCTGGCAAAAGCCTAGAGCAATCATTTAAGGCATCCGAGGCAAGGGGCGCATTAAGGGGCTTGCAAGTTCAGCTAATGAACATCAAGGACGGAACTGATGCCGCTGTTGCAGGGGCAAAAGCCCTTCAGATCGCTTTAGTTAAATCCGTTGCTGGGACTGCAATTATTGGAGCCGCTGGCGTTCTTTCCGATTCTATTCGTGATGTTGGAACCAAGATAGGAGCCGCCGCAGATGAGGCATCAAGGGCAACGAAGGGATTTTCTGGCTTTGCTCAATCGCTTGATGAGGGAAGGCAAAGGGCAGATACGCTAACACAGTCCGCAGATAATACCCTTAAATCCCTTGAAGCCATGAAAAATGCAGGAATTTTTCAAGCTGGGGTATTTAAATTGTTTGGCGGTGAGGATGTATTAAAAGACCTTGAGGAAGCAACAAGGGAGCTTGCAAGAGGCGAATTTGGCGCAGGGGCGGCGGCTGGAAGGCGAACAGCCGAGAGGCGAGTCGGGATGACCCCGGAGCAGATTGCCGCAGACGTCAGAAAAGAGGAAGAACAAAAAAGACTTCGTGAGGCAGAAATGAAAGGCGGGGCTGGGGCACGGGCAGATGTCCAAAGAACCATAAACGCAGAGAACGAGCAGAAACGAAGGGAGGAAGGGGCGAAAAGCCAGAAGGCCTTTGAGAAGGATGTCGCCTCAACACAGGAAAAGATTGCCAAAATACAAGAAGCCCAAGCAAAATCCATTGAGCAGAAAAGATTGGATGCCCTTGTTCCGGCGGCGAGGATTGTGGAGTTGGACAAGGAAGCGGCGAAGGTTGCGGAGAAGATTGCGGAGATTACAAAGACAGGCATCTACGGCACGGAGGAGGCCAGAAAGAAACAGCTTGAGGAGATTGTCGCCCTTGAGCAGAGGTCGGTTGATTTGGCGAATGAAAAGACCAAGGCTCTCCAAGAACAGAAAGATGAGGAAGAGGCGGTAAAGAAAAAAGCGGAGGATGAGGCCACGGCAAAAAGAAATGTTGAAATTGAGGAAAGAAAAAGAGCAAGGGAATCGGGCAGAAGCAGAAAGGAAAACCAAGCATTCCTAAGACAAGCCCAAGAGCAGATGAGGCAAAAAAGCCTTGAGGAGCAACTTGCAAAATTCTTTGGGGCTGGGGCTTGGCAATCTATCCCAGATAATATCAAAAATCAGATGCTTCAACAGGGAGTTTCAAACCAGCATCTTTCCATGATTTCAAGGAACACACAACCCGCTGGCGGAGGAGGATATAGTTTTCACGGCACAAGATTTGGAAGGCCAAAGTCCGGCGTAGGCATGGAGCGACCAGAGGGCTATGTTCCTCCTCCATCGGGAGTGGATGTTGGATTTAATACTGGTAGAATTGGGTTTGGCAATTCTGTAAGCAGATTTGGGGGGGCGGTTATGAGGGGAGGAAGGCCATCCACGGTATCGCCAGATAATCCTTACAAGCCAACACGAATTAGGGGGCAGGGAGGATTCCCGCAAGGAGGTGGCGACCTTGCTTCAGCAATTCGTGATCTAGCCAGCAAAATCCCCGCCGCAGTCCCACAATGAGCGCAACCATCATCACAAACTTTGCAGGGGCTTTTGAATATGAGCCAGAGATTATTTCCGACAACGCAAGGGACGGCATCTCGGCCTTTCAGTTCAGAATCGTGGGGGGATTGACCGCCCTTAACTCAGCCTTTCAGGTGGATGAGGATATTGTGGGCGTTCCCGACCAACCGCCGGGAACATTCAGGGTTGTAAGGAGAAACCTAGAACATATCGCTGGCGACCCCCAAACAGGGCTTTATAGACTATCAGTAAGCGGGGAAGGGGGAACAGGGGATAACAACCTATTCGTCAGCGAAACCTCCTATGCCATGCAGAATCAGTCGGTGCAGGGGGTTGTTAATCTGCCATTAGCCCAAGTTCAAATTCAATATAATCTTATTTGGCTTTATCCCAGCGCAACCATCACAACCAACTCAAGGGATGCAAGCCCAGCCAATGCAGAGGCAAAGGCAAGGGAGATTGTTGGGAACCTATCAATTTCCATAGTCAAAGACCGCCCTACAACAACTGGAACCGTGGCGGGGCCGCAACTTGCTGGGAACCCACAGCTAGACACAATCTATATCACAGGCTCCTCGGTTGAAAAAGCTGGAGGTTTATTTAGGGTAAGGGCAACGGCAACCAAGGGGCTTATCATCACATGAAGGGCGGGGATAAGAATGCAGTTAATGTCGTTCCAAGGCACACGGCTGGGAAGGTTCTCACGGCAAAGTATCTTGAGGATTTGGAAAACTCGGTAAGGGGCAGAACCCCGGTGGCAGGGCAGAATATCGCAGTTCAATACCTAGACGGCTCCGCAATCATCAGCGTGACAGGAACATTGGGAGGAGGAGTAGCGGGAGAACCACTTCCCATAACTATCTGCTCTAATGGAACACCCACGGTGGTCAAGGTTCTAACGGTGGAATAGGATTGACAAGGAGAAAGATTTAAGTGAATCCCCAAGAGCTATTTATTGATGTCTCCAGCGGAAGGTTCATGGATGGTGAAAGCACCATTGCGCTGGCAAAACCGACTGTCTATGGGGATGAGAAAAGAACGCTTAAAATAAATGTCATAGAGGTCAAAAAGAATGTTGCCAGCAAAAGGCTTCCTAGCCCTAAGAGCAAATATCTTGCAAGGCTGGGAACCACCAGCGCAAAACTCGCAGACATCATCACTCCGTCCACCGCCCCCGTTGAGACAATCCGTGCGATTGCCACGGTAACAACCGCTCCCGCCCAACAAGCAAGGGGAACAGGTCTTATTTTTTCATATACCGGGGTAACGGCAACAATCAGCGCAAATATTGTCACCTTCCCAATCGTAACGGGAACTTTTCTTGGGGAAGTCTTTTACGAAGCACCAGTTACCGCATCCATCAGCGCAACCATCGCAACCCAAAGTGCCTCTATTATCACAAGAGGATTAAGGGTTGAAACAAGCGGAATCGGGGATTCCTTTCTCCTTAACCCTGAGTTTATAGACGAGCCTTTTGCAGTCGCCTCAACGCTCAATTCCCCAGTAACGGCAACATTTACTGCGACCATACTTGCCGGAGCGGTCGTTAAAATAGACATCACAGGAAAGGGTTTTGGCTATCCAGATGGAACTTACGCCTTAACCCTTAGTGGCGGTGGCGCAACTACCACCGCCTCGGCAAATGCGGTTGCTCAATCTGGTTATATTCAGTCTATTTCAATAACATCCGGCGGAATAGGCTATTCAAGTTCTCCTACTGTTACCCTTTTTGGTCCCGCCAAAAGCCTTGAAAAAACAGGAACCTTTTTTGTCGATCTTGGAATCAAGGGACAAGACACAACCGCCAACGCCCTTATTTTTCCAGACCCAGACAAGACCGACACACCCCCATTGCCTTCCAAGCCAGCGGGAACAATCGCATGGGCGTATGATGGGGTTTGGAAGATTATTCTTACTAGCGCAGGGTATGGATACCAAAACGCAATCACGGTCGGTTTCAACGAGATTTATGGGTATATGCCCATTGTTTCCTATGGAAAGGATGCAACCGCAGAGGAAGCGAGAAGCTACGGAATTTCACAATCCAAGACGGTTGGGGGGGGCACAACAAGCATAATTAACGACTTCAAGAAGGTTGTCGTGACTTTCTCCGACTCTCTTTCAAGAATTGATTCTGGCTCATTAAGATTCAATGCGGCGGCCATCCGATACAAGGATTTCATGGAGGGGGCTCTTGTTTTGAAATGGTTGAAGAACGGGTGGCCTTCAAAGGCACAATTTACGGCCATGAGGGTAAGCGGAACGATAAGCAAAGATGGCAATTCATTTGAAAATTTTCCCGGCTTTACCAGTGCTGTTGCTCAAGAACTTTCCTTTACAAAACTGGCTGGAAGGCTTTTTGGCCTTGGGACTATTGTTAGCGGCTCAATTTATGATCCAATTCAAGTTTATGCGCCACCAATAGCAGAAAACCCACAACTTCAACTTGAAAGACAAAAACAGGCTGAACTAATTCAGAAACAATTAGCCGCCCTAAAACAACCAGCAGGCACCGTTGGCGGTTTTGCAAGCGGAAGTGCGGCATACAGTTTCGGTTTAACTGGCTCTATTAAACCACTCTTTGATTATACTGGATTCTTTGAGTCTCAACTACAAAAAGCCTTACAAAATACCAAGCTTTCAAGAGAGGCAACTTTTGACCTTACTGGTGCGCCCCCTTATGATGTTTTAACCAAGAACAACAGAAAGCTAGTAGGCAGAATCCTTGGGAGCATAGAATCGTATTGGATTGATGTCATCGGTAAAAAAACAGAAATAAGCCCCAATGATCTTCCACGACCCAACCACGCAGTCTATGCAGGCAAGAAGGCCAAGTTTGCGGTTGTTCCGTCCAACCGCTCCTTTGTGCCGACACGGTATGCCGTTGTTGAGATTGAGTGTCCGAAGGAGGAGGGAAGTTTTATTACCATCTCATTCTCAGAGGATACCCCGGCAAGAAGACTTGGTTATTTTCATAAAGACGCAAACACGGTCGGCAATCTTGGAGTTTATTCCGAAACAATGGGGGGGAGATTTAGCCCAATTCTAAGGGTTCTTGATGCTGGTTCGGGTTATTCAACATCATACTTTGGCTCCTATGACCTTGTTGAGCTTGGGAGCATCAAGCCGGGAGATGTGCTTTTTGAAACATCCTCAACCATTGAAACCATTTTTCCAGAAACCCTTTCCGATGGATTCGTTGATACGGACTTCTCCAAGGATGCCACGATCAGCACGGCTCCGGGAGGATACGCAACGGAATATTTTCTTGATAGCGGCGGGGTTGGATATTTTGGCGAATCCGTAAATGTGGGATTTAAGACTTCCTCAACGCTTGGTCATGTAAAGTCGGTATCGCTCACAAACACGCCAAAGAATTATTTGAATGGGGAATATAAATGCACGGTCGCCCCCCCGCCTAGCGGACAGACTGCGATTGTAAGCTTGGTCGTCAGGGACGGGGCTTTTGATGCGGCGGTCGTTTTTGGCGGCTCAGGCTACACCTCTGCGCCCATCATAACCGCCCCCACGCCCAATTTCATATCCGGCCAGCTTGTTTCCCTCAAAACAGTCACGGCTCCGCAAGGCTACTCAACCAACAAAAATTTTTATCTCACCGTTCCAACAAGCTCCACGACAAATGGGAATGCGGTTGCGTTCTTTTCTATTGATGACAATGGCGTTCTTACAACAACCATTGAAAACGCCGGGTTTGGATATACGACGGACATTGCCTGCACCGCACCAGACCCAGACCTTCGCCTTGCAAGTGGCTATATCCAGAGCCTTGCCATCACCAATTCCCCGGAGGGATATATTCTTGGCAAGTCCTACGATCTCACCATACAAGCAAGCCCACAAGCGGGAGGGGATGCGCTGGCAAGACTGGTTAAAACCTCAAACACTCAATATACGATTGAGGTTATCAAGCAAGGGGCTGGATATACCTCTGCCCCGGTTGTGACTGCGCCGGGTTTTGATGCTCCCAACAATACCATTTTTGCGGTTAGCGCATCAAATCTTGGGCTTGGTTATGCACCCGGAAACTACGAAACAAATGTGACCACCGCCCCAGACGGCAAAAAGACGGCCATCGTTTCCTTCACAAAGACCGAAACAGGAGATGCCTTTTTTAGTGTCACCGACCCCGGCGAGGGCTATCTGACCGCACCCACCATTTCCGTTGTGACTCCTTCGGGCAATGTCATACAAAGCGTGACGATTGTGTGTGGCGGTTCTTATTACAATGCAGATAATGTTTCGCCAAGAATCATAGATTTTAATGGGGTTGGGGCAAGTTTTGATGCGCCCAATATTGAGGGAGGCCAGATCACCTCCTTGGCAATGCTGGAAAAGGGCTATGGTTACGGCAATCAGCCGCAAGTCGTATTTAACAAACCAGAAGCCCCAGCAAGAAATTTGCTTGATTTAAATCAATTACAGGGAGACTTCAACATCACCACCGCATCGGCCAACGCCATCCTTACCACCGCCAATCAAAAGGACATCCTTCTTGAAGTCTATGAGACAGATGGAACCAATGAACAAGTCGTTGTGCAGGCTACCGTGAACTTGGCGAAGCGGGTTTTGGAATAATCTTTTCGTAGAAAATCCATCCCCAAGACTTTAGTCTGGAATGTTTTCTGCTATTGTATTAAACTTTATAGTATATGGTCTAATCAAAGTTATAGGGGGAAAAAGATCATTTTCTATTATGTAAAGCTTTGCAACAAAAGCTCCGTCCACAAAAACATCCCCAGCCTCAGCCCCGGTTGCGTTGGTGCTGACAACATCAATTCCGGCGTAACTATCCTGAAGCCAGTAAAAGTTGTTGTCTCTAAGAGCCGTTGCAGAAGAAAAGGGCATGACCAAGGATGTTAAGACGGGGAAACTTCCAGACGGATTATTCGGATCGTCCGTTGTATAACCAAAATCAATCTCTTCTTCAAATCTCGTGTCTCCCCTTGCGTTGCAAACAAACGAGGACATTTCTTCTGAAGGAGCATTTGTTTCTGCCGACCCCGAATCGTCCCATGTTATTGTAAAGGGGTTTCCTTCGTCATCAGTAAAGGGTTCACTAAAAGAACCATCTATTTCTATCTTTACTGCGCTTGTTTTCCAGCCTATTTTCATAAAGCTTGTAAGATTTGGAAATCCAAGCTGTCTTTCTGGCCTTGCCCCATTCTGTATGCACCCGCTTCGAGTCGGCATCAGTTTGGTGCTATAAAAGGGCACTGTTTTAATTCTATGTCAATTCTTGACACAACTCTAAAAACATGAACCCCATTATCTCTTTCATCACTTCACAAGACTTGTTTGCTTGGCTTGGGGCAATCACGGCCCTACTTGGGGCGGTTATCGCCATTGCCCAACTGATCCCCGGTGACGAGCCGGAGAATACGCTTCAAAAGGTTGTGGATTTTCTAGCCAAGTTCTCGCGGAAATGATCGAGGGAGTCCTTGCTGTCGCAGGGGCTTTGTTGGGGGCTTGGGTCTGGTGGTTAAAAAATAGGGCAAAAACCCGCTTGCAAAAGACCGACCAAGAAATAGAAGAAAAAAATGACAAACGCAAAAACGCTATTGATGGCTGGGTTCGTGGCGTTGAGCGTAACGCTTTCTGGATTGATCGTTAGCGGTTGCGCCACCACCACCCAAGAAATCACCTATTCTTACCCCACTCCTTCCGACATTCTGGGTTTAATGGAGGATTGGGATAGGGCCGAAAAGGAAACCAAGATTTTCAACAACCGACTTCGGCGCGCGTATCGTGACTGGGAAAC
>OGVY01000049.1_pt1 | contig 18710 bp, 17 predicted proteins | sample 1575871 | NCBI WGS metagenome assembly OGVY01 (sample SAMN07581536, study PRJEB24739) | freshwater metagenome
GTTTCCCAGTCACGATAGCGTTTTGTGATTCCTTTGTTCAAGAAATAGTTGAACTCTACCGCCGAGGTGGGAACTTGTTTGTTTGTGGAAATGGAGGCTCTCATTGTGATTCGATGCACTTTGCGGAAGAGTTTACTGGGCGTTTTCGAGGGAATCGGAAACCCCTTGGCGCTCTTGCTTTAGGAGATCCCTCCCATGTGACTTGTGTCTCGAATGATATGGGATTTGAATATGTTTTTTCTCGGCAAATAGAGGCGTTGGGTCGCAATGGAGATGTTTTGGTGGCTCTAACAACGAGTGGAAACTCTCAAAACATTGCTTTGGCTCTAGAGGCAGCCAAGCGCCTTGGCATTCGAACTGTGCTCCTAAACGGTAAAGACGGGGGAAGGGTTAAGGGAAAAGCAGACTTAGAAATCATTATTCCCGGAGAAACTTCTGACCGTATTCAGGAAATGCACATGAAAATTATTCACACCCTAATCGAAAGTGTTGAGCGAGAACTTTTCCCTCAGAACTATCTTAGTTAATCCTGGGTGAGAAGATTAAAATCTGGATAATGTAGGGCAACATATCGTTTGAGCTTCTCTTTGACTTGCTCCTCAAGCTGACGAGCCCTTTCTTTACTCACTTTGTATTTATCTCCAATTTCCTGGAGCGTGAGAGGATTTTCAGCTATCAGGCGATTTTGAAAAATGATTTTTTCTCTGCCCTCAAGAGTTTGGCCAAATTTCTTTAGGACTTCTTTAAAGAGTTCAGCTTGCTCAATATTCCCCAAGCGTTCATCCACTGGAGCTTCTGGATCTGCCAAGTTTTGGATGTGTTCTCTTTTCTCGTCGTCTCCTACACTCGCATTTAATGAAACATCGCCTCCCGAGAGACGTTGGCTCATTTCTTCTACTTCCTTTTCCTTAACATCAAGATTGCTAGCTAAGAGTTTCACATTTTGGGAAGGAGAAAGCCCCATTTCCTCAAGTTTTTGCTGCTCTTTTCTCAGTCGATAAAACAATTTTTTTTGAGCTTGGGTAGTTCCCATTTTGACGAGCGAATAGTTTTTAAGAATGGCCTCTTGGATAAAGCTGCGGATCCACCAAACCGCGTAAGTTGTTAAACGCACTTCTTTGAAAGGATTGAAGTCTTGAACGGCTCGAAGGAGCCCTGTATTGCCTTCCTGAATCAAATCCATGAGCCGGACTCGATAGTTCAAATACTCGTAGGCAATTTTCACAACAAATCTCAGATTGGAAGTCACTAGCTTTTGAAGAGCTTCGCGATCTTTAGTTTTGTAATAATGGACTGCCAGCTCGTATTCTTCTTCTTTGGTCAGAAGGGGATACTTTGAAATTTCCTTGAAATAGCTCGCAAGAAGTGGATCGGATGGTGCAATACTGGTAGACGTCTTTTTTTTCTTTGCAGGAAGGACTGCTGGGCTTGTTGGGGAGTGTTTTACAAGCTGAGTCGTTTTGGATTTACTTTGAATATCATCTTTGCTCACGCCTAAGAGATACCAAAGCCGCCACGGAGTGGCAAAATATTAACCGAATTTTAATGTCGAATGACTTTGGCTCGTTTAATATGGTCAGTCCATGGAACGGTTGTTTGAGTACCTCACTGATCTCTCCGGGGGAGTAGCTTACTTCCTCATTTTTGGGATCCTGATTGCTTGTGGATTGGGCTTTCCCCTTCCTGAAGACATTCCGCTCATTGCGACGGGCTATCTGATTTGGGATAAAACTTTAACTTGGTTTGGTGGGATCTCAGTCACCCTGCTAGGAGTGCTTCTGGGGGATTCTATTTTATTTTTCATTGGACACCGCTTAGGGGGAAGCCTTCTCAACAAGAAGAAAAAACCTCTCTTTTCTCCAAAAAGAGTTAAACGGGCGAGAGCTTATTTCAGAAAGTATGGCCCCAAAGTCGTATTTTTTGCTCGGTTTGTTGCGGGCTTGAGAGCTGTGGTTTTCTTTATGGCTGGGACAATGCACATGAAGTTTCGGACGTTTTTATTATTGGATGCTCTTGCAGCAGTTTTGAGTGTTCCCTTATGGATCGTGGGGGGCTATTACCTGGGACATTACTTTGGAAACGAAATTTCCGATCTGCTTCTAAAACTTAAGGAAATCAAACTAGTGATTACCGTAGTCATTTCGCTTCTTGTGGTTGGGGTCATTGCTAAAAGCCTTTTAAATTACCGGCAGAGTAAAAAGAAACTCAATAAAAAAACAGCTACTTCCTAAATCACCGCCACATATCCTCATCAAACTTTTTCCTATTTTGGGATATTTGAGATTTTGTTTTGAAATGATTGAAGAAATAGGGTCCGAAAAAAAGAAAGTAAGGAAAGAGCGCAAACAAGAGAAAGAGCTTGTAATCCACACTTCCCAAAACAAACTGCAACAAAAGAATCCCACCTGAAAAAAGAGTGAGCCATTTTGCTTTCACCGGTAGGATAAAAAATAAAAGAATTTCGAAATTAGGAAAAAGAGTTCCAAAGACTAAGCTCACGTTTAGTAAAATGTAGTGCCAAAGGTTAGTGGGAAACTCCAAAATTAAGCTTCCCGCGACTGCACTCAAATAACAAAAAAGAACAAAAACAGTTAAGGGTCCAGCCCCCCACTGCGATTCAATAGATTGAAAAATAAAGTAAGTGAACAGAATGAAAAAAAGAAAAAACAGTGGATGAGTGGGGGTGCTTCCTGGATCTGACATGGGAAAAGCAAAAAGTCGCCACCACTCGCCCCCTTCTCGAATCGCTACTGGATCAAAAAGAAACTTATCTACTGCACTAAAACCAGAAATTTGAGCAAAATAGGCCATGACTCCGAGCCCACAAACCAACATTCCTAAATTGGGAAGGCCTATGAAATCTAATTTTCTGACTAAAGAGCGAAGCCAGTTGGGAAATCGGTGATCCATAAAGAAACTATACCCGTTTACCCGGATTCTTCACAGAGACTTACAAAGTATTTATGAAGGTGATTGGATTCGGTGAGCTCAGGATGAAAAGTCGAAGCTAAAATGAAGCCTTGTCGTACCATGACAGGTTCGTGATTCCATTCGTAGAGGACTTCCACATCTTTTCCTACTTGTTCGATTCTTGGAGCCCGAATAAAAACCCCCTCAAAGGCTTCCAAATTTTTAATCTCTTTGCTTGGCTGTAAAGAGCTTAAAAAACTCTCTGTTTGCCGACCGTAAGCATTGCGAGTGACTGACACATTTAAAGCTCCTAAAGACTCCTGCGAAGGGGAAGAGACCTGTTTTGCTAAAAGAATGGCTCCAGCACAAAGACCCCAAACGGGTTTTTGTTTTACAAAAAGTTTCAGATCAATCCAGAGTCCATGAAGTTTGAGAAGATGGATTATCGTGGTGCTCTCTCCTCCTGGGAGAATCAACCCAGAGAGGCCCTCAAGCTCTTCCTTTTTTTTGATAAGGCGAGTGCCCACACCCAGAGACTTCAGCTTCGACTCATGGGGCTCAACAGCTCCTTGCAAAGCTAAAATTCCAATGAGCATGAAATTCCTTTTACCAACCGCGTTCAGACAGTCTCTCTTCTGCTTTGAGAGTGTGAAGCTCTATTCCTTTCATTGGGATTCCCAAACCTTGAGAGCATTGCGCAAGCAGTTTAGCGTCTTGGTAATGAGTAGTGGCTTCGACAATGGAGTGTGCCAGTTTTTCAGGATTCTCTGATTTAAAAATTCCAGAACCCACAAAAACCGATTCAGCTCCGAGCCAGCGGCACAAAGCGGCGTCTGCCGGAGTGGCGACTCCCCCTGCAGCAAAATTCGGCACTGGAAGCTTTCCATTTTTAGCAACCCATTCCACTAAGTGAAGAGGAGCCCCGAGTTCTTTAGCTTCATGGATGAGCTCTTCTTTACCCAAAGTGGTGAGCCTTCGAATCTGCGTGCGTAAGGTTCTTAAATGTCTTACAGCTTCGACAATATTTCCGGAGCCCGCTTCGCCTTTAGTTCGAATCATCGCAGCTCCTTCGCCAACTCGCCTCAAGGCTTCTCCAAGATTTCTAGCTCCACAAACGAAGGGTGTTTTAAATTGAAACTTATCAATGTGATACTGCTCATCAGCCGGAGTGAGCACTTCGCTTTCATCAATAAAGTCTGCTCCCAAAGACTCCAAAATCATTGCTTCTACAAAATGTCCGATTCTGGCCTTTGCCATGACCGGAATCGAAACCACTTCCATGATTTCTAAAACTTTTTCAGGAGGAGACATGCGAGCAGCGCCGCCTTCTTTTCTAATATCAGCGGGAATTCTCTCAAGAGCCATCACCGCAACTGCTCCCGATTTTTCGGCGATCTTGGCTTGTTCCGCATTCACGACATCCATGATCACGCCACCTTTAAGCATTTCGGCGAGCCCTGTTTTTAATTTCATTTCGGATGCCATAAAAACTCCTCTTTTAGGTTCAGTAAGAAATAACGCACTTGGCCTTCTGAAGCAACACAAGGGCCGATTTTTCTTCTGGAATTCTCCTTTCCATTCTGGACCAATTCGCCTACATTTTCCCTACCCATGAACTCCCCAACTGCCTTTCCGGCAAATGCTCTAGGGCTTAAATCACTGCTGGGGACAGAATCTTTAAAATCAGAGCAAATTCAAATACTTATATCTACCGCACTTTGTTTCAAGGCTTTGCAACAAAAAGGGCAGGAAGTCCCTTCCACTTTAGCTGGAAAGTCGGCCGTTCTGATGTTTTTTGAATCAAGCACTAGAACTCGAAGTTCTTTTGAACTGGCTGTTCAAAAACTCAAAGGCAATGCCCTGGTTTTAACAAAAGTGGGAAGTTCGGCTGAGAAGGGTGAAACGCTCTTAGATACTGCCCGAAATATCGAAGCGATGGATCCAGATGTGTTAGTGCTTCGACACCCTTCGGCCGGTTCTCCGTTTGTTCTTGATAAAGCTCTCGATCTTCCTTTGATCAATGCGGGAGATGGGTTTCATGAGCAGCCGACCCAAGCCCTTTTAGATCTCATGATAGTTTTTGAAAAAAGAAAAAAAATCGGAGGGACTCGAGTTCTTATTGTTGGAGATATTGCTCACAGTCGAGTGGCTCGCTCAGATATTTATGCCTTGAAGACTATGGGAGCTGAAGTCTCCGTGTGTGGCCCACCGACTCTTCTCCCTCCTAAAGTGGAAAAAATGGGAGTGAGGGTTTTTCACTGTTTAGAAGAAGCGGTTCACGGGCAAGAAGTTGTTATGATGCTTCGAATCCAATTCGAAAGGATGTCTTCAGGGCAAACGCCCTCGTTAGGAGAGTACTCTCGCTTCTACGGAATGAATCAAAAAATTCTAAAACTGTGTCGACCCGATGTTCTCATTATGCATCCAGGTCCTGTGAACCGCGGAGTGGAGCTCTCCACTGAAGTTGCTGACAGCGCTCAATCAGTCATTTTGGATCAAGTAGCCAATGGAGTTCTTTTAAGAATGGCAACGCTTCATTTGCTTCTTGGTGGAGAACCTTTTTCTTGGAAAGAAAAAATACAATGAACTCTCTTCTCATTAAGGGTGGAAGGATTGTTGATCCCAGTCAAAAAATGGATCAGATTGCTGATCTTTGGATTCGTTCAGGAAAAGTGGAAGCCATAGGTCCCCAATTACAAATTCCTCCTCATGAAACGGTTGAGCGAATCGACGCAAGTCAATTGATTGTAACTCCCGGCTGGATTGACATTCATACCCACTTGCGTGAGCCCGGAGGTACCCATAAAGAAACCATCGAGACTGGGGCTAGAGCTGCTGCTGCGGGGGGATTTACAAGCATTGCTTGCATGGCCAATACCCAACCCGTCAACGATAGTTCTTACATTACGACTTACATTCGACAGAAAGTTGCCATGGAATCTCCCATTCATATTTTTCCGATTGGAGCTGTAACGAAGGGATTAAAAGGAGAAGAGCTTGCTGAGATAGGCTCTATGCGAGAGGCGGGCATTGTCGCAATTTCCGACGACGGGAAGACAGTCATGAATGCTTACTTGTTTCGAAAAGCGCTAGATTACTCTCGACGTTTTGATCTGACAGTCATTAGCCACGCGGAAGACCTCAACTTAAAAGGATTGGGTGTCATGAATGAGGGCTTTAATTCAGCTCGTTTTGGATTAAGGGGAGTTCCCAGAGCTGCAGAGGAAGTCATTGTAGCTAGAGATATTTATCTAGCCGAGCTCACAGGGGCGCGATTGCATGTGGCTCACGTGAGCACAGCTGGAAGCGTGGCGTTGATTCGAGAGGCTAAGCGGCGAGGAATTCAAGTCACTGCCGAAGTCACTCCGCACCACCTCACTTTGACGGATGAGGCAGTAGGCACCTATGATACCAATACAAAAGTGGCTCCTCCCTTGAGGGAACAAGAGGACATCGAAGCTTTACAAGAAGCAGTGGCAGACGGAACGGTAGACGCTCTTGCTTCAGACCATGCCCCTCACTCTCGGGAGGAAAAAGCTGTGGAATATGATCAAGCAGAGTTTGGGATGGTGGGCTTAGAAACAGCATTCCCTTTGTATTATGCAAAAGTTTTAAAGAATCATTGGGACTTATCCAAAATGGTAGCAGCAATGACTCTAAAACCAGCAAAAATTATTGGAGTTAAAAAGGGGACTCTGCAAGTGGGAGCGGATGCAGATGTTTCGATTTTTGATCCAGCAATGGAGTGGATTGTAGATAAGACTCAGTTCCAGTCCAAAAGCCAAAACACTCCTTTTCACTTTTGGAAAATGCGGGGCAAGCCCGTTTACACTATTGTTGAAGGCCGGGTCGTTTATCGGGGGGCGCTCAATGCCTGAAACTTCTTGGACAGCAGCTCTTTATTTAGAAAACGGCCACTTGTTTTTAGGCAGAGGTTTTGGAGCCAAAAGGGCCTTGGGAGGGGAAGCTGTTTTTAATACTGGAATGGCGGGCTACCAGGAAATTTTTTCAGACCCTTCCTATTCCCATCAAGTCGTAATCATGACGAACCCTCAATTGGGAAATTACGGAGTCAATTCTCAAGATGTCGAGTCATCTCAATTACTTTTAAAAGGGGTAGTAGCTAGAGAATATTTTCCTCAAAGCTCTAATTGGAGAGCTGAAAAAAGTTTGGGCGATTACTTGGCAGAGTCAGAAGTGCCGGGAATTTCTGAAATAGACACTCGGCTTCTCACTCAGATTTTAAGAGAAGAGGGGGCTCAAAGGAGCGTTATTTTTCCAGTGGAGGACGAGACTCCTGACCATTTAAAAACAAAAGCGAAGCAATTTCTCCAGCAAGTTCCTCCAATGGAAGGCTTGGATCTGGTGAGCCAAGTGAGCTGTAAAGAACCCTGGGAGTTTGAGCCACAAAAATGGAGAAGCCAAAACAATCTGGGCCGAGTAGTTGTTTATGATTTTGGAGTGAAGTGGAATATTCTGAGGAGCCTTTCTAGAAGAGGGTTTCGTGTTCAAGTGGTTCCCTATCAAACGCCTGCATCAGAAGCGTTAAAATATAATCCCGCAGCCGTTTGTCTTTCGAATGGTCCTGGAGATCCCGCTCAAGTTCCCCATGTGGTTTCTGAAATTCAATCCCTTCTGGGAAAAGTGCCCATGCTTGCGATTTGTATGGGGCACCAGCTCATGGCACGGGCTCTGGGCGGAGCGACCTACAAATTGAAGTACGGACACCATGGAGTCAATCATCCGGTAAAAGATCTCCTCACGGGTAGAGTTTTGATTACTTCACAGAATCACGGCTTTGCTGTCAGACCGGAATCTTTGCCTCAAAAAGAAGTTCAAGTGAGCCTTGTCAATTTGAACGATAAAACTTTAGAAGGGTTTGTCTCTCGCGCTTTAAAAGTTTCTAGTATTCAATTTCATCCAGAAGCAAAACCGGGTCCCAATGATGCTCAATTTCTTTTTGATAACTTCCTCAAGGAGTTCATAACATGACAACACAAAACGATCTCTCCAAGCGAAATTCTAATCATTCGCTCTACCCCCATTTTGTTACGGTAGTTGATGAGTTGATTGAAAGAGTAGACAAGAAAGAACTTGAGAACTTAAGAAAAGATTTTCATACCAGACTCCGAATGACTTTATCCCAGCCTGAGCGGACTGAATTAGTGGAAGATCTTTGGGATTTCTTTTATGACTGGTGTCTTTTTGAAAAGGAAATCCCTGAAAGTCTTGAGAAGCTTCCTTCGAATGTCAGAGGGATTTGGACGCAATTAAAAACAGGCAACCTCAGAGGTTTGTACTCAGTTCAGAAAATAAATGATGAAGGATTAAAGCTAAAGGAAATCTATACTGGGAAAGTTTATTTTGTTGGACGAAAGTATGACTCTGATTTCTTGGGGCTTCAAAAAGGGGATTTAATCGAAGGAAGGCTTGTGGAAGATGGTTCTGGAAAAGATGAAGCGACTGTCTTTGTCCGCCGGCCCTCTTACCACCCGGTTGAAGTGCACGACTACATTAAAAACAAAGTGAAGCAATTTAAAAAAGAGAAAGATTTTGAAACGTATCAAAAATGGCTTTGGCTGCTAGTAGGGATGTACCTCAAGTATCGAATTTACGAGCACATGCCGATAGAAAAAATTTACGATGACAACAGTAGGATTTGAACCGAATGCCCAAGCGCACAGATATTTCTAAAATCCTTGTAATCGGCTCCGGGCCTATCATCATCGGACAAGCCTGTGAATTTGATTATTCCGGAACGCAGGCTTGCAAAGCTCTGAAAGAAGAGGGTTACGAAGTCATTTTAGTCAATAGTAACCCAGCGACTATCATGACGGATCCGGTTTTTTCTGATCGAACTTACATCGAGCCGCTGACACTCATTTACGTAGAAGATCTCATTCGAAAAGAAAGACCTCAAGCGATTCTTCCTACGGTGGGAGGACAAACGGCCCTCAATTTAGCCATGTCGTTACACCGAGAAGGAGTATTAGAGAAATATGGCGTGGAGCTAATCGGAGCTAATGAAGTCGCTATAGAAAAAGCGGAGAATAGAGAACTTTTTAAACAGGTTCTTTTGAAAGTGGGAGTCGATTTCCCCAAAAGTGGAGAAGCTCGAACTGTCGATCAAGCTTTAGAGATTGCTTCCCAAGTGGGGTTTCCTTGTGTGATTAGGCCCTCCTTTACCTTGGGCGGAACTGGAGCCAGTGTTGCTTACAACATTGAGGAGTTTCGTGTGGAATGTGCTCGAGGCCTCGAAGCAAGCCCGACCCAACAAGTGCTGATAGAAGAATCAGTTTTGGGTTGGAAAGAGTTCGAATTGGAGCTCATTCGAGACCAAAAAGACAATGTGGTTGTGGTGTGCTCCATCGAAAATCTTGATCCCATGGGAGTCCATACAGGAGATAGCATTACTATCGCTCCCATTCAGACTCTCACAGATGTCGAGTATCAAGATCTTCGGGATAAGGCGATTGCTATCATTCGAGAAGTCGGGGTAGACACCGGGGGCTCTAATATTCAGTTTGCTGTGAATCCTAAGACTGGGCGAGTCGTAGCGATTGAGATGAATCCCCGAGTTTCTAGAAGCTCTGCGCTCGCTTCAAAGGCTACCGGCTTTCCAATTGCTAGAATCGCAACGAAATTAGCTGTGGGCTATTCGCTCGATGAAATCCCGAATGAAATTACCAAAAAGACCCCGTCATGCTTTGAGCCTTCCATTGACTACGTGGTTACTAAAATTCCTCGTTTTGCTTTTGAGAAATTCCCTAGATCAGATTCTAAATTGAGCCCTTCCATGAAGTCAGTCGGAGAGGCAATGGCTATGGGGCGTACTTTTAAGGAATCCTTACAAAAAGCGCTACGCTCAATGGAAATAAAATGGTGGGGACTCAACCCTCTTACAGAAAGACGAAAAGTAAAAACAGAGGGCGGATGGAGAGAGGGGATTCGCAACTACATCAAGACTCCCAAACCCGATCGAATCCTCTGGGTAGCCCAAGCTTTCAGAGAAGGTTTTAGTGTAGAAGAAGTGTTCGAATTGACCTCTATTGATCCTTGGTTTTTGAGACAAATTGAGGAGCTGACCCAAACTGAAAAAGAGATCCAATCTTGGCAAGGAAAAATCCCCGAGATTAAAAAAGGCGAGCTTTGGAAATGGAAACGTCTTGGCTTTTCAGACGAAGCTTTGGCCCATCATTTGCGGTCCTCTGAAGAAAAAGTTAGAGCCATCCGAAACTCTTTTCTCATCAGGCCAGTCTTCAAGTGTGTAGACACTTGCGCCGCCGAGTTTGAGTCTTTTACTCCCTATTATTATTCAACCTACGAAAACTCTGGGGATGCCAATTTCAATAGTGGAAAAAAGAAAGTCATGATCTTAGGGGGAGGCCCCAACCGCATTGGGCAGGGAATCGAGTTCGATTACTGCTGCGTTCAGGCCCTTTTTGCTCTGGAAGAGGAAGGGTATGAGAGCATTATGGTGAATTGCAACCCTGAGACTGTCAGTACTGATTTTGATATGAGTGACAAGTTGTATTTTGAGCCTCTCACTCTTGAGGATATTCTTCACATTATTGAGCATGAAAAGCCTTTGGGAGTTGTTGTCCACTTTGGAGGACAAACTCCACTCAACTTGAGCAAAAAGCTAGCAAAACTCAACATTCCAATTTTGGGCACTTCGGCTTATTCCATTGAAGTAGCCGAGGACCGAGATAAATTTCGGGCTCTTTGCTCTCGCCTAAATTTAAGACAACCCGAGAGTGTGGTTGTGAGCGATCCAGAGCAAGTTCTTTCAGCAGCAGAAAAAGTAAGTTTTCCTCTTCTGGTTCGACCTTCCCATGTTCTTGGTGGTAGGGGAATGGAAATCATTTACAACAGTCGGGAACTTCAAAAGTGGCTTCGAAAAAAGCATGAGATTTCAGATGAATCGCCCCTTCTTATGGACCGATTTCTCAAAAATGCTATTGAAGTGGATGTCGATGCTATTTGCGATGGAGAGGAAGTACTCATTGTGGGAATGATGGAGCAAATTCACGAGGCTGGAGTCCATTCGGGAGACTCTGCTTGTAGTTTACCTCCCATGTCCTTAACAAAAGCTCTTGAGGCAGATCTTGAAAAACAAACTCGCCAAATTGCGCTTGAACTTCAGGTCCGGGGTCTCATCAATATTCAATTTGCAATAGAGGATAACAAAATATTTATTATTGAAGTGAATCCACGTGCTTCTCGAACTGTGCCCTTTGCCAGTAAGGCTCGGGGCGTTCCTTTTGCCAAAATAGCAATGAAGGTCATGCTGGGGCATAAGCTCAAGGACCTTCAAATCGGTTCAGGCAGAATGGATTTAGTTTATGTTAAGGAGTCGGTATTCCCTTTTAAGCGTTTTCCAGAGACGGACATTGTGCTTGGACCTGAAATGAGATCTACTGGAGAAGTGATGGGTGTTGGGAAAACTTTTGGAGAAGCGTTTGGTAAAGCTACCCTAGCTTCTGGCTATCCTCTTCCTCTGACAGGCACAGCTTTTTTAAGTGTTAAAGATGCAGATAAAGAGGCCTGTATTCAGATTGCTAGGGATCTTCAAGGTCTAGGTTTTGATTTGGTTGCCACTCGGGGAACGGCTGATTATTTATTAAAGCTGGGGTTTTCAGTTAAAAGTGTCAATAAAGTGAATGAGGGTAGGCCTCATATTGTTGACCATATTAAAAATGGAGAAATCAGCTTAGTGGTCAATACGTCTGCCCTAGGAGTTCATGAAGTGGGCGCTGCTTACGAACTCAGACGCAATACTCTTATGCGAAATTTATGCTACTTTACTACCGTTGCGGCAGCTCGAGCCGGTGTTCAAGCTATAGCGGAACACCGTCGACTCGCACCCAGTACCCATTGTTTGCAGGAGCGTAAAGTATGAGTTCAGTCCCCATGACTTTAAACGGAAAAAAGAAACTTGAAGAGGAATTAAAACAGCTCAAATTCACTGAGAGACCAAAAGTGATTCAAGCCATTGCTGAAGCTCGATCCCACGGGGATCTATCTGAAAATGCTGAGTACGATGCTGCTCGGGAGCGACAAGGTTTTATTGAAGGTCGAATTCAGGACCTCGAAGATAAAATTGCTCGGGCCCAAGTTGTTGATCCTGCACAAGTTCGAAGCGATAAAATTGTCTTTGGAGCAACTGTAGAAGTTAAAGATTTAGAAACAGATGAAACGAAAACCTATCAAATAGTCGGTGCCGACGAAGCCGAAGTCAAAGAGGGCAAACTTTCTATTCAGTCTCCCATTGCCCGACAACTTCTCAATAAAAAAGAGGGCGATGTTGTAACCATCCGTGTTCCTAAAGGAGAGTTGGAGTACGAAGTCATTAGTATCCGGTATGAATGATGTTTTAAGTTCTCCGATTCAGTACGTCAAAGGGGTGGGCCCCAAACTCGCTAAACTCCTTTCAAAAAAGGGGATAGCGACTCTTGAGGATGCTCTTTATTTTTTGCCAAGAGACTACGAAGATCGGCGCAGACTCACTCCAATCGGTTCACTAAGGCCCGGGCAATTTGCTGTCGTCTTTGGAAAAGTAGCTCAAGTGAAGCCTCAGCGAATTGGAAGAAAACACCGCCTGGAAGTGTCCCTGTCTGATTCTTATGGCGAGATTAAACTTTTTTGGTTTCATGCCTACCCCGCCCTTCTTGAGGAATTCGAATTGGGGCAAGCTTTTGTCGTAGCTGGAGAAGTTCGCCTCAGCTCCAAAGGCCTTCAAATTTCTCATCCGGAATTTGAGAAAGTCAAAGAAGTTATTAATGGCAAACCTACCATGAGTCTTCATTTTGGAAGAATTGTTCCTATTTACAGTGAAACCGAGGGACTCCACCAGAAAACCCTAAGAAAAGTCATGCGAGAGGCTTTGCACTCTTCGATTCCCCACTTAAAGGAAAGTCTTTCACAGGAGCTTCTGACTGAACTGTCCTTTCCGAGTCTGAGACAAAGTTTTTTGAAAGTCCATTTCCCAGAAAGTCTCCCTAATTCAGAGGAACCTAGCGAAGCTATTAAGCGGATCATCTTTGAGGAGTTTTTTGTTTTAGAGCTGGGGCTTGCTCTTAGAAAACAAAAAAATCGCCGTGAAAAAGCTCCGGCCCTTAAAGACCCCCTTCAAATGCTCCCGAAAATGATGAAAAATCTTCCCTTTCATTTGACGGAAGATCAAAAAAAGTCGCTTGAACAGACTCAAAATGATTTAAGCCAGGGAGTTTCCATGTGCCGGCTCATCCAAGGAGATGTGGGCTCTGGAAAAACTATCGTGACTTTAGGTGCCGCAGCTTTAGCGAGTGGAAGCGGCTATCAAACAGCCTTTATGGCACCTACGGAAGTCCTGGCTCAGCAACACTATAAAACAGCTAAAGCACTCTTAGACCCCCTCGGGATTCCGTTTTATCTTCTCACTCAAGGAAATGAAGAAAGAGCTGAAACAGAGAAAGCCCTCTTAACCCAGGAAAACTGTGTGGTGATTGGAACTCATGCTTTATTTCAGAAACGTATCGAGTTTAAAAAGCTTGGGCTAGTGATTGTGGACGAGCAGCATCGTTTTGGAGTGGAGCAACGAGGAAAGTTGCTCCGAAAGCAAGGAACACTCACTCCCCATCTCCTGATGACCACTGCTACGCCCATTCCAAGAACCTTAGCCCTCACTCTTTATGGAGATTTAGATTTAAGTATCATCCGACAAAAGCCCCAAGGGAGAAAGCCCATTCGAACGCGCGTATTAAAAGATAAGGATCGCCCTAAGCTTTATCAAAAAATTGAAGAAGTCGTTCAAAGGGGACAACAGGTTTATGTGATTTACCCGCTCGTTCAGGAATCTGAGAAGCTGGATCTTAAGTCGGCGACTGAAATGCACCAAAAGATGAGTCGGGAAATATTTCCTAATCTTCGAATTGGACTCGTCCATGGCCGAATGAAAAGCGAAGAAAAAGAGAAAATTCTATCAAATTTCAAATTAAAAAAATTTGATGTTTTGATTTCTACAACAGTTGTTGAGGTGGGGATCGATGTTCCCAATGCCACCCTGATGGTCATTGAACATCCAGAACGGCTAGGACTTTCCCAACTTCACCAGCTTCGTGGACGTGTAGGAAGAGGATCCGAGGAAAGCGAGTGTCTTTTAGTAGCTGAAGCTTACGTCACTGAAAGATTGCGAATCATGACTCAAACCGACGATGGATTTTTGATTGCTGAAGAGGACTTAAGAATTCGGGGTCCTGGAGAGTTTTTAGGTACTCGACAAAGTGGGTTGCCCGGTTTTCGAGTGGGTAATCTTTTGCGGGATGCAGATTTACTGCAAAGGGCTAAAGTCGAAGCTGAAAAAGTGCTTCAATCGGATCCTGATTTAAAAAAGCCGGAAAATATTGTAATACGTTCTTTAGTTGAGAGCCGGTGGAAGCAAAAAATCGAGCGGCTTCGGGGAGGGTAAAATGAGAAAATTATTTCTTTTGGTTTTCGTATTTTTCGTCCAAATCACTTGGGCTTTGCCTCAAGTCATTTTGTACGAGGGCAAGGGAGCTTGGAATACGGGAACAGATAACCTCAAAAAGTTTTTGGAGTTCTACCAAATCCATTATGATTCCGCTGGACCGCAGGATCTCATTTTGGGGGATCTTGATTTGAAAAACCCCAAACTTCTCATTATGCCCGGAGGCGAATCTTGGGTTTATTTGAAAGATCTGGGAGCTGAGGGAGCAGAGAATATCCGTAATTTTGTGGATCAAGGGGGGTCTTATTTAGGAATTTGCGCTGGAGCTTTTTATGCCACTTCTCATCGGAAAGGGGGAGTCGCAACCGGTCCTTATGGGATAGGTCTTTTAGAGGGAACCGCAATGGATGGGACTTATTTAGAAGAGCCGGGCTATATTGAGGGAGTGATGGATTTTCTCTGGGAGCCGGGAAGTCCCTTAGTGGGCGGGCTTGGAAAGTCAGTGCGGATGCTCCTTTATGGCGGGCCCTATTTCCAATTTAATTCAAGTGAGGCTCAAAAGAAAAAAATAGAGATTATTTCGAGGTTTGCCCATTCTCATCAGCCTGCCATGATCCAGTTTCGATTTGGAAAGGGGAAAGTCTTCTTGGCGGCTCCTCATTTTGAAGTAAAAGAAGAACCAGGGGAAAAGCCCTTACACGATTTTACTTGGCCTTTCTTGAAGCGAGTTGTGGATTCACTTTTTTAAACGAAAGGACATTACCTATGGCACTCACTCCCTCAACGATGTTAGCTCTTGGAACCCATGCCCCTGACTTTTCTCTGCCTGATACAGATGGAAAGACAGTTCACTTGTCTGAAATAAAAGGCAAAAAGCCATTATTGATAATGTTTATTTGTAATCATTGCCCCTATGTGAAACATATTCGAAAAGAATTGGCAGAGTTGACCACTGATTTTCAGAAAAAGGGAGTGGCCATTTTTGGTATCAATTCAAATGATATTTTGAATTATCCGGAAGATAGTCCTGAAAAAATGGCTCTTGAAAAGAAGAGTGCTCAATATACTTTCCCTTATTTATTTGACGAGAGCCAGAGGGTTGCAAGAGCCTATCAAGCAGCTTGCACCCCTGATTTTTTTCTGTTCAATCAAAAAGGGCTGCTGGTATATCGAGGTCAGTTTGATGAGAGTCGACCTGGCAATCAAATTCCCGTTACAGGAAAAGATTTAAAGCTCGCCATGGAAAAAGTTCTTAAGAGTGAAGAGCCCAGTCCAGATCAAAAGCCCAGCATTGGATGTAATATTAAATGGAAAAAAAATGACTGATTGGAAAAGTAAGCCTGATTCCTTCTGGAAGGAGAAGCTCAGCTCCGAACAGTATGCCGTTTGTCGGAAAGCTGCTACTGAGCGGCCCTTTACAGGAAAATATACGCTCCACAAGGAAGCAGGGACTTACCATTGTATCGCTTGTGATTTGCCACTTTTTCGCTCGAGTGAAAAGTTTGACTCTGGTTGTGGTTGGCCCAGTTATTTCGCCCCAATAGATTCCCAGGCTCTAGAATCTGTTGAGGACTTATCCCATGGAATGGTGCGAGTGGAAGTGAAGTGCAGTCAGTGTGAGGCTCATTTAGGACATGTGTTTGACGACGGCCCACCGCCAACTCATTTACGCTACTGTATCAATTCGCTTGCTTTAAACTTTAAAGAAAGAAAGTCTTAATAATAGTAAGGCGAATAAATCGTTTCGTAAGTCGTGCAAGTGGTGCTTCTTCCTGCTGAATCCCTCACGGTAGCTACCACTCTCCATGTTCCAGGGTAAATGAAATAGACATAGCGATAGGTATAGCCATAAGAGTAATCGACTGAGCTATCTACTCTTAGAACGGCTGAACTCGAATAAGAGCTATATTGAGATTCCACAGCACTTGGAAAAGCTACTAATTCAGATAACCAATAGCTACCTTGGTAACCAGAAGCAGACACCGAAGCTAAAATCCAAGTGTAGGTATTTGTGGGATTCGGGGTCATTGTAAGCTGACAAGTAAATTGGCTTGGAGTGGAAGGAGAAATGTAAATGGTCGTGCTTAAAGAAGCTCCTCCGTTACACAGAACGCCAGTGCTGGCAGATCGAGCAAGGGCCGTCACCCCCTTATAACCTGAATAGTAAAACTTGATATAAGGATATTGTGAGGGAACTCCACCCACTACATAACCATCTGTTACTGTAATGTTCGTTACTGTCAGAGCTTCCCCAGTAGAAGCTTGGATGCGGAAGGGTACTGAATCCTGTGGATAGTAAGTCCCCGAGCTATAAGTGATAGAGCAATTCAAGTAAGAGGGTTGAGCTGAGAAGGTTACGGGAATAGAGCTGGTTGCCGATTGACTTCCATTGACTGCAGTAACGGTGACTGTTCCGGTGCGAGTGATAGTCGAATCCACAGCAGTGACTGTTGCGACTGCGCCCGATGAAGTGAGATTCAGTCCGGAGCCCGTGATGCTGAAAGTGTAAGTTGGAGTGGCACTAAACCCACTCGGAATAGCGGTCACTGTCATGGCTTGAGTTGCAGGCACTGATGAGGATGGGCTTGCAACCAAGCTCACCGAAACTCCTGCTTCAACATTTACTGTTTGAGCACAGTTGGCTTGATTCCCCGCAGAGTCTGCAATGTAAAAGATAGCTGTGTTAAGACCTGCACTTGTGTATTTCGCACCAGCAGTCGCTTGGCTTGGGGAAATAACTGAGAGTAATGAAGTGAGGACTCCGCTGCCCCCAGGAATAAATTGTCCAAAATAGTAAGTTTCGCTCCCACCGCTTGCAGTGGCTGTGAAAGTCACAGTCTCATTGATTGCGGGCGTAGTGTCTGATGTTGTAATGGAGCATGCTAAAGGATGGGTCTCTGCTACGGGTGTTACTGTAACTGAAAGCCGGCAAGTGGTAGAAACTCCAGCACTGTCAGTAATGGTGAATCGTGTAGAAGTCACTTGGCTTGTACTTCCAGAAACAGTCAATGTTTGAGGAATGGTATAAGTCGTTAGGAAAGTTCCATTGACTCCAGCAAGAGTGTAGGGACCAGCTCCTCCGGCCACTTGAATGGTTACAGGGAAAGACTCACCGGAAGTGACTGCAGTAAGCGAAGTAGATGCAGCGCAGGTGAGCGTTCCTGAATCTATCGTAGTGACGTTTCCAGTAATGGTGATGGGAGGTGTTTCAATTTTGCATCCTGAGACAAGACTCAGAGCTGATAAAAGAATTCCAAGTTGACTGATTTTTAAAAAACGCATTTTAAAGGCCCTCCACAAAGACCCAAACGACTAAGCCAATGGCCCAAAGTCGTCTCACATGTCAAAAATGCAAGTTCAAGGCCCAATTTTTTTTTAAAAAGTAGAGTTGAGTTTGTGAGGCAATTAAAAGCTTTTAGTGTGTATTCAAAATGTGATCGGAGGCACTTCTTCATTGGCTAATGACTGTACAGTTGGAAGAAAGAACCAGTCACTTCCCGTTCTCCCCGGAATTTATGTAAGTGGTTGATTGCGCATAGTGGCCGCTTAGGCCTATGGCCGCATATCGCCTGCCCATTTCCGAGTTGCATTAAAATGCTTAGCTCTGAGATTTTAGTCGGGGCGGCGGTTTTCTTTTCCTGGGTTGATAAAGGATCAGTCCCAGTGTCTCAAGCTGGTTTTGATAAATGTAGCGGTGCAAGTTGAAGAAATCCCTTCCCCAGTGCACGATTCTTTTCCAAGCAGGTCTTAGCCAAAAGCCTACTTTATTTTTCTTGCCTCTGACGGCTCCTGTGATTCTTTGAGCGATTTGCCCAGTCAGGACTCGTAAAAAATCATGCAAGCTTTTTTGAGTGGGGGCTTTAACTAAGAGGTGGATGTGATTGCTATTAAGAGAGTTGTTGTAGACTTTTACTTGGAACTTTTCTGCTGTTTCACAAAGAAGGTGAGAAATAAGTGTTTTGTTTTTTCTAAGTCTTAAGACGGGGAGTCTTGCCCGTAATACCAAGTGCACTGCTTGTTTCGTGGGGTTCATGAAAGAGTTTGTATCATGACTTTTTTGAGGGCTCTTTGGTGAAGCGCAGAAGAGACTTTTATAGGGGTATTAAAATCGTCGGAAAGGCATCTGGAAGCTGAAATTTCCGTTTTTTTGAAATTTCAATCAAACAAACCGTTTCTCCTCAAACCTCAGTCACTCTGAAGAATCAAAAAACCCGTCAACTCTCCCAGGGGAGCATCTTAAAGGCTCGGCTTCAGAATTGAGTAATGAGCCTTGAGTCATGCACAAAATCATACGAGCTCTGCAGCTCGCTTACAAAGCTATATTTATGGAAACCTATCGTGACTGGGAAAC
>OGVY01000050.1_pt1 | contig 18476 bp, 29 predicted proteins | sample 1575871 | NCBI WGS metagenome assembly OGVY01 (sample SAMN07581536, study PRJEB24739) | freshwater metagenome
AAGCAAAATCCAAGGAAGAATGTCGTGAGAAGTTCATCCCTTTTGTGCAAAGGATGTGGCCGGGATTCATTTCTGGCAGACATCACAAGATCATGGGTGAAAAGTTTGAGGAGATTGTCTCTGGAAAACTGAAAAGGTTGATTATTTGTATGCCTCCTCGTCATACCAAGTCGGAATTCGGGTCATATCTGTTTCCTTCATGGTTTTTGGGTAAGTTCCCGCACAAAAAGGTGATTCAGGCTTCCCACACCGCTGAGTTGTCGGTGGGATTTGGTCGAAAGGTTAGAAATCTGGTGGATTCTGAGGACTACCACGAGGTTTTCCCGAATGTAGGTCTCAGGGCTGACTCCAAAGCAGCCGGACGCTGGAGTACATCCAAGGGTGGAGAGTATTTTGCTATCGGCATAGGCGGTGCTGTGACCGGAAAGGGTGCTGATCTCTTGATCATCGACGACCCCCATGATGAACAGGAGGGTCAGTCCGCAGATCCGACCATCTTCGACCATGCTTACGAATGGTACACCTCCGGACCCCGTCAGCGTCTCCAACCGGGTGGGGCTATCGTCATTATTTGTACCCGTTGGTCCAAAAGAGACTTGGTGGGACAAGTCCTGAAGGCTTCTGCCATGCGCGATGGGGTCGATGAATGGGAAGTCATTGAGTTCCCGGCCATCATGCCTTCGGGTCAACCCCTGTGGCCGGAGTTCTGGCCCCTTGCGGAACTGGAAGCCATCCGCAACGAAATCCCAATCCATAAATGGCAGGCCCAGTACCAGCAAGACCCAACTTCCGAAGAAGGCGCACTGATTAAACGCGAGTGGTGGAAGGTCTGGGAACCCCGAAATCCCCCACAGTGTCAGTTTTTGATCCAGTCATGGGACACCGCATTCCTGAAAAAGGAACGCTCGGACTACTCTGCCTGTACCACTTGGGGGGTGTTCTACCATCCCGATCAGAATGGAGCGATGCAGCCCAATCTCATCCTGATGGATGCTCTGAAGGAGAAGATGGAGTTCCCGACCCTCAAGAAACGGGCCTATGAACTCTATCAGTACTGGAAACCGGAGTCTTTGATCGTCGAAGCCAAGGCTGCTGGAACACCCCTGATTTTCGAATTGAGAGCCATGGGGATACCAGTATCTGAATACACTCCCTCTAGGGGTAACGATAAAATCGCTCGCGTCAATGCGGTGGCAGATTTGTTTTCTAGTGGAAGGATCTGGAGACCTCAAACCAGATTTGCTGAAGAAGTGGTGGAAGAATTTGCGTCTTTTCCAGCAGGAGAGCATGATGACTATGTTGACTCAGGAACTCAGGCCCTTCTGAGGTATCGGCGTGGGGGTTTTCTCCCTCTTCCATCAGATGCTAAAGATGACCCTGTTTATAAACGTAAAGTGGAGTACTACTAATGAAAGGCAAGACTGCGATGTCTGAAAAGATGGAAGCCCCGAAATCACGCAAGATGCCCAAGGACAAGATGTCCAAAGGCAAGCCCGTGATGGTGGGCGGTGCCAAGCGTCCGATGAAGATGTACGGCGGTGGTTCGTTGGGAACCAAGGGTACTTCTCGGGGAATGGGTGCTGCCAAAAAGGGCGGTAAGTTCACCGATCTCTAAGGGGAATCGAAGTGGCTGTTGATCGTGCTCTGATGCCCTTTATTAACCAAGGGCAAGGGATGGAGATTGTAGTGGCTCCCCCTGAGGATGATTCCATTATGGTGGAGTTGCCCGATGGTGGAGTTGAAATTCAACTTGGACCAGATCAACAGATAGCCTCCCATGATGACAATCTTGCTGATTACATCAGCAAAAATGATTTAAACAAAATATCCTCAGAACTTCTGTCTTTTTTCGAAGCAGACAAAGACTCTCGTAAAGAATGGGAACAGACCTACATGAAAGGTCTGGATCTTCTAGGATTGAAGATTGAACAACGAACACAGCCATGGGACGGAGCCTGTGGCGTGTTTCACCCCATGCTCTCTGAAGCGGTGGTGCGGTTCCAATCCCAAGCCATTCAAGAGATTTTCCCAGCCAGAGGCCCGGTTGAAGCCAAGATTTTGGGTCAGCCAACCCCAGATCGCATGCAACAGGCCATGCGTGTTCAGGACTATTTAAACTATCTCTTGACCGAGAACATGAGTGAGTATCGCTCCGAAACGGAGAAGATGCTGTTCTCGTTGGCCATTGCAGGATCGGCTTTCCGCAAGGTGTATTTCGATCCGAATCTTGGCAGACCCACTTCCCTATTCGTTCCCGCAGAGGATTTTGTGGTTTCGTATGGAACCCCGGATCTCTATACCTGCGAACGCGCCACCCACGCGATGAAGAAGTCCCCGAACGAAGTTCGCAAACTTCAGGTGTCGGGGTTCTATTTGGATGTGGATCTGCCGCCTCCGGCCCCAGATATCACCAGCATCCAGAAGAAGTACGACAAGATGACCGGCGATGCCGCCATTGATCTGGATGATCGATATACCCTGCTGGAGATGATGGTCGATTACGACCTCCCCGGCTTTGAGGACATGATTGACGGGGAACCCTCAGGGATTGCATTGCCCTATGTCGTGACCATCGACAAGGGTTCCCGAACGATCCTCTCTATCCGACGCAATTGGTACGAAGGTGATCCGCTCAAAAAGCGCCGGCAGCATTTCGTGCATTACACCTATTTGCCGGGTATCGGCTTTTATGGGTTTGGATTGGTACACATGGTGGGAGGACTCGCCAAATCGGCAACCTCCATCCTCCGTCAACTTGTGGACGCTGGAACCCTTTCTAATCTTCCGGGAGGACTGAAAACTCGCGGTCTGCGCATTAAAGGCGATGACACCCCCATCATGCCGGGTGAGTTCCGCGATGTGGACATTCCGTCCGGAACCTTAAAAGAAAACATCACCTTTCTTCCCTACAAAGAACCCTCTGGTGTTCTCTATAGTTTGCTTGGGAACATCGTTGAAGAAGGCCGAAGGTTTGCTTCACAGTCCGACATGAAGGTGGCGGACATGAACAACGAGGCCCCAGTGGGAACCACTCTCGCCTTGTTGGAAAGATCGATGAAAGTCCAAAGCGCCGTTCAAGCGCGTTTACACGCATCGATGAAAAAAGAATTGAAGATCCTTGCCAATCTCGTCAAAGACTTTGGTCCACAGGAATACCCCTACGACATCCCCGGCAAACAGTTGACCTCCCAAGACTTCGACGACCGAATCGATATTGTCCCTGTTTCAGATCCTAATGCCGGGACCATGGCCCAGAGAATCATGAAGTATCAAGCGGCCTTGCAGTTGGCGGGAACCTCTCCCCAGATGTACAACATGCCGCTCCTGCACCGTCAGATGCTGGACACACTCGGTATCCCCGATGCACAAGAGATCGTCAAGACTCAGGAGGAAGTGCCTCCGACTGACCCGGTGACCGAGAACATGAAGTTGCTGAACAATCAGCCGATCAAGGCATTCATCTATCAGGACCATGAAGCGCATATCCAAACGCACATAGCCTTCATGCAGGACCCGAAACTGCAGCAGATGGTGGGTCAGTCTCCCAATGCCCAAGCAATGCAAGGTGCATTGGCCGCTCACATGGCCGAGCATTTGGCGTTTAAATACCGCATGGAGATCGAAAAGGAACTCGGGGTCAAACTGCCTCCTCCGGGGGAACCCCTCCCCGAAGACATCGAATACCGCATCTCCCAGTTGGTGGCCCCTGCCGCCAATCAGTTGTTGCAACGCGACCGAGCCGAAGCCCAGATGCAGAAGCAGATGCAAGAAGCCCAAGACCCGGTCCTGCAGATGGAGATGCAGAAACTGCAACTTCGCGCACAGGAGATCCAGCAGAAGGCCCAAGCCGAAATGGCCAAGATTCAGGCCGATATGCAGAAGGCCCAGATGCGGATGCAGTCCGAACAGGAACGACTCAAGGCCCAAGAGCGTATCGAAGGTGCGCGTCTCGGGGTTCAAATCGCCAGCACCAATACCCAATCCGAACTTCAAAGCAAGGAAATCGCTTCTCGGGACCAAATCGAAGGCGCAAAGTTGGGCGTACAAATCGCAAGAGAACTCATGAATGCAGAACGCAAGCCAACACAATCTCGCTGATTTTTTAAGAAAATCAATCCGCAACCAAATGAATGAAATGGCTGACCATGTCGCCGGAGGGGGTTGCGTTGATTATTCAGATTACAAGAGGTGTTGTGGTGTTATACATGGTTTGGCTTTGGCAGAAAGAGAACTACTTGACTTAACGAAACAAATTGACGACGATTAAACATCTCCGCATGTTGCGGTGCGCGTGACTCCGAGTACGTTTAAATCTCGGTGCGAGGAAAAATGACTGAAAAATCAGCGAGTCAGTTACCAAAACCTACGGGTTACAAACTACTCATTGCACTTCCAGACCCTGAGGAAAAAACCGAAGGGGGGATTATCAAGGCTTTCCAAACTCTTCAAGTTGAAGAAATTGGAAGCATCGTCGGTTTTGTCATAGAGACAGGACCTGATGCATATAAATCCCCCGAAAGGTTTCCCTCAGGACCGTACTGCAAAAAAGGCGATTGGATCATGATGAGATCCTATTCCGGTACGCGCTTTAAGGTTCATGGCAAAGAGTTTCGTTTAATCAATGACGACTCTGTAGAGGCGATTGTTGAAGATCCAAGGGGAGTGGTTAAAGCATGAGCGAGTTACAGTCTTCGAAAGAAGAAAAGTTTTTTGGGGTTTCTTATCAGGTTGTTCCTCCTGAAAAGGAGGAAAAGAATGTTCCTGTCTCCGATGAAATTGAACTTGAGATCGTAGACGACACCCCGAAAAAACCTGTTAAAGCGGACTCCTCAGAGGATAACGATGAGGAACTTTCTTCTTATGGAAAGAAGGTTCGTGACCGCATCAACAAGTTGAAGTACGAACAGCATGAAGAGCGACGACAGCGTGAGGCTGCGGAGCGCATGCGCGAAGAAGCAGTTTATTTTGCACAACAACTTGCACAGAAGAACCAACAGTACGAAAACCTCATCCAGCGTGGTGAAAGCGCACTCGTACAGCAAATCAAATCCAAGGCGAATATCGCACTTGAGCAAGCAAAAAGCCGTTACAAAGAGGCCTACGAACAGGGTGACTCTGAAAAGATCATCGCTGCACAAGAAAGTCTGTTGAATGCACAGACGGAGTTTCGGGAGGCTGAAAAATACGAACGTAATATTCAGTCTCGACCAAAGCCCTATCCGCAAGAAACCGCTGTTCAACAACCCGTTTATCAGCAGCAACCTGCACCTAGAGTTACAGAAAAAACTATCGCATGGACCAAGCGAAACCCTTGGTTTGGGAACCCCCAAAACCTAAAGATGACCGCTTTGGCTTATGCCACACATGAAGAATTGGTTCGATTAAAAGGCGTACAGCCTGAATCGGACGAATATTTTAAGGAAATAGACGATACAATGCGTTCTCATTTCCCAGACTACTTTGGTTCGGATGAAGTGCAAGTCACTGTTTCTCCGTACCAAAAGCCTCCATCCACGGTAGTTGCACCCTCCAACAGGAGTAACGGAGCAAAACCGCGCAAAATACAATTGTCTGCCACACAAGTTTCTCTCGCTAAGAGACTTGGTTTAACACCTGAGCAGTACGCCAAACAACTCATCAAGGAAAGTTCAAATGGCTAATGAGCGCAACATTCGTATTGATCGGCAAGCCGAGTCTCGTCCAAAAGATACTTGGTTGCCTGCATCATCTCTTCCGGTCCCTGAACCGAAAGATGGTTGGGTATTTCGATGGATCAGGACTTCTTCTCGTGGACTCGCAGACAACACCAATGTCTCCCGTCAGTTCCGTGAAGGCTGGGAACCTGTCAAATCAGAAGATCATCCTGAGTTGAAGATCATGTCTGATGTGAATTCTCAGTTCAAAGGGAACGTGGAAGTCGGAGGATTGCTCCTTTGCAAGGCCCCTGAAGAAAGAATGCAAGCCAGACAAAAATACTATCAACAGATTTCTGATAAACAGATCGAAGGCGTTGATAGCAATTATTTGCGTGAAAACGATCCGCGTATGCCGCTCCTTAACCCGGAGCGTTCAACGCGCACCACTTTCGGACGTAGTTGAAATTAATCAACTTGTTTAAAATTATTATGAGGTAATTCAAAATGGCTTCTGGAACTAATGTTTCAGCCCCCTATGGGCTGAAGCCGATTAACTTGATTGGTGGCCAAGTGTTTGCGGGTTCGACCCGTGCGCTGCCCATCCAGTACTCTTACGCCACAAACATCTTTTACGGCGATTTCGTGAAAGTTGTTCGTGGAACTGTCACCCGTGCTTCGGTTTCCACTGGAACCGATTCTGCTCAGTTTGACGGTATCTTCTTGGGTTGCGCTTACACGGACCCTGTCACCAAGACCAAGCGTTTTTCGCAGTATTGGCCTGCTTCCACTTTGGCCGGTGACGCGATTGCGTATGTGGCCGATGATCCGGACACCGTCTTCAAGGCGGCGGTCTGTTCGTCTGGAACCACGATGGCTTCGGGTGCTGTTGCCATGGTCGGTGCAAACCTTTCGATGATAAACAACACCGGCAGCACGAACACAGGCAACTCTGCCAACGCTGTTCTTGCTCCGACGGCTACCCCGGTCAGCACGGTCCTCCCGGTGCGTTGCATTGGTGTAGTTGAAGATACCGCATACAGTTACACCGCGACGGGTTCTTCCACTGGTGCCAGCATCACCCTGACGGGTTCTGGTCTTCCGGCGGCGATTCCTGTGGGAACCAGTGTGGCCTACTACGCTTCGAATGGTCAGTTGATTCAGACTGGTTCGTTCGTGGATACAGCGGCTTCTGCAGGTGCTACGACCGTAGAGTTGAATGCTGCGATTGCGGTTCCCGGTGGTGTCACGACGATCCCTGCGTCCTCGACGATTGTGTTTACGGTGTACCCGGAGATCTTGGTTAAAGCCAATCTTCTTGTGCATTCGTACTACAGCAGTACGTCTGGGCAATAAGGTCACGGATTAGGAGATTAGAAAATGGCTATTTCACGCGCACAAATGTTGAAGGAACTCCTTCCGGGGCTTAACGCGCTCTACGGTTTGGAGTATGCCAAGTATGAGGATGAACACACGCTCATCTACGAGACCGAGACTTCGGAGAAAGCCTTCGAAGAAGAAGTCAAGTTGTCGGGTTTTGGTACCGCCCCGGTGAAAGCCGAAGGCGCTGCCATCGCTTACGACAACGCTCAAGAGGCGTTCACCGCTCGCTACAACCATGAAACGATTGCCATGGGATTTTCGATCACTGAGGAAGCCATGGAGGACAACCTCTATGACCAACTCTCTGCTCGTTACACCAAGGCTCTCGCCCGTGGTATGGCGAACACCAAGCAGGTGAAAGCGGCTGCGCTCTTGAACAACGGTTTCACCACATTCCAGTCGGGCGACGGTGTGACTCTGTTCAGCACCGCTCACCCGCTGGTTTCTGGTGGAACAAACTCCAACCGTCCCACGGTGGGTGCAGACCTCAATGAGACCTCGCTGGAAGACGCAATCATCGCGATTGCGAACTTCACTGACGAACGTGGGCTTCTCATTGCTGCCCGTCCCCGCCGTCTTGTGGTGCCTTCGCAATTGATGTTTGTTGCTGAACGCTTGATGGAGACCACTCTCCGTACTGCGACCGCTGACAACGACATCAACGCGATTCGCAACATGGGCGCTATCCCGGAAGGCTATTCGGTCAACCACTATTTGACTGATACCAATGCCTTCTTCATCGTCACGGACATCCCAAACGGGATGAAGCACTTTGTGCGTACCCCGATGACGACCAGCATGGATGGCGACTTCGATACCGGAAACGTCCGTTACAAGGCTCGCGAGCGTTATTCGTTCGGTGTCTCTGATCCGTTGGGTATCTACGGTTCTCCGGGTTCTGCCTGATATATAGTTAGGTTGTACCTAGAGAAAACTCGGATAGGGGCTACAGGAGTTAGAACCTGTAGCCCCTTTCGAACTAAAAATTTATAGTAAATCAGAATTTTGAAGGAGTTTTATAATGGCTCAGACAAGTTTTTCTGGACCGGTTGTTTCTGATGGAGGTTTTGAGGGAGACATTGTTGGCAATGTTTCAGCCACTATTGTCACCGCTACAACTCTCGTCATCGGGACCACAACGATTACCACGGGCAGTGTTTCGGGTACAGTGGCTACTCAATTGGGACGCATCCCAGTCAGTATCGGTGGAACCACGAGATACATCGCGCTGTATTCAAGCCTGACTCCGTAAGATTCTTTGGGGGGCGAAAGCCCCCTTCATTTAATGGGGAATCAGAATGCAATACGATGTATGGGCGGTCAGCCCTGACTCTAACGACGACTACTTTTTTCTTTCTGGTAGCGCCAGTGGAACACTTAGTCTTTTGGCCAACGATGTTGGTTTAAACGGAACTGGATACAAGGTATCCATTACCTCAAGCGGTGCAGACGCCAACAAGACTTTCACCATCAACGGAATAAAGGTTGGTGCCATTGGTTACGATGGCGCTGTAACAGAGTCTGTTACTGGCCCTAGTGCGGGTATCGTTTACTCTACAAACTACTATACCCGAGTCAATTCGGTTGCCATCAGTGCCACATCAACCGGAAACATCAAGGTTGGATACGGCGGTGATTTGGCTTTCCCACGAACCCGAATCAAGGGCGTTTATTTCGTCAGCAACGGTTCAAGCGGTTCCATTGTGTTCACCGCAAAACCAAGCAATAAAGTTCTGCTTAACTTGGCTGTTCCCAGTGGAACTCTGTCTCAAGACATGATTATTCCGGGAGAAGGAATACTGACGACCAAAAGCGCCAACAGCGATTTCGCTGTGATGACGCTTACAAATCTCACCAACGCTACAATTATTTGCGGATAACACATGGGATACAAGACGCCTGCTTGGCAACGCAAAGAAGGCAAATCACCTTCTGGTGGTTTAAATGCCAAAGGACGTGCTGCCTATAACAAAGCAAATCCGGGGAAGCCCGGTCTCAAGGCTCCACAGCCTGAAGGCGGTCCACGCAAAAAATCGTTTTGTGCGCGGATGACTGGAATGAAAAATAAATTAACTAGCGCAAAAACCGCAAATGATCCAAACAGCCGAATCAATAAATCACTTAGAGCATGGAAGTGTTGACCCATGGAAATGATGATTTGGAACATGATACTGACTTTCATTGTCGCTATCATAGGTTGGGTGGTTAAAGACAAGTTTTCTGAATTGCAAAGACTTGGAATTCTTCTTAATAAAACCCGTGAAGAAATAGCGCGTGATCATGTAACAAGGGCTGAAGTCAGAGCGGACTCTCAAATGCTCCTTGATCGATTGGATCGTTTGGAGCAAAAGATCGATAGATTGGCAACCAATATCATGACGAGTGAAAGACGTGGCTAAATCTAAAAGCAAAGTGAATGCAGCAGGTAACTACACCAAGCCTGAGATGCGTAAGGCGCTGTTTAACCAGATTAAAGGCTCCGCTGTACAGGGAACCAAGGCTGGCCAATGGTCAGCCCGTAAGGCGCAACTGCTGGCCAAGAAGTACAAAGAGAAGGGCGGCGGGTATAAGTCATGAAGTCACCGCAGCAATCCTTAAAGGCTTGGGGTGATCAAAAATGGAGAACAAAAAGTGGTAAACCATCTAGTCAAACGGGTGAAAGATATCTTCCAGAGGCTGCGATCAAAAGCCTCAGTTCTGAAGAATACGCTCGTACAACGGCTGCAAAAAGGAAAGGCAAGTCTCAAGGCAAGCAGTTTGTCGCGCAGCCGAAAGGCATCGCGAAAAAAGTAAAACCGTTTAGACAGCAAGGTAAATGATATGGCGATGTCACGAGCAAACATGTCCCAGCAAATTGAAAAGCCGGGCAAAGTTGGAAAAGTGATGCGAGAGTTCAAAGAAGGAACTCTGCATTCAGGTAGCAAGAAAGGTCCTGTGGTTAAAAAACGCAAGCAGGCGATTGCCATTGCGCTATCTGAGGCTGGCATGAGCAAGCCTGAGAAAAAGTCCATGGGTGGTCGTATTGATGGCTGCGCGATGCGCGGCCTCACGAGGGGTTAATCATGATGAAAGGCATGGGATTGCTCTCTTCCCTGATGGGAAGAAAGATGGGCAAGATGAACGGTAAAGACTCCAGTGTTTCCATAACCATTGAAAAAGAAATTGGAAACTCAGGTGAAATGATGGGTGGTGGTATGACCCGATATTCCCAAGGCGGCGGTTTGAAGATGGTTGAAAAGGACGGACAGAAAGTTCCGTTCTTTGCCGCTGACGGCAAAGGCAAAATGATGGCTGGCGGACCAGTCAAATACGCCAAAGGCGGACGTATCGACGGTTGTGCAATCAAGGGTAAAACAAAAGGAAGATTTGTTTAAATAATTATTTACGGAGTTTGTAAATGAAAAAATTATCTCAAATGACAGATAAAGAGCGTTACGGAGAAATTGGCGCAGAAATTAGGCGTCTCGATCCGGAGGCTTACAAGAATCGCCCCAAAACCCTTGAGGGGAATTTAAGTTTGCTTAGACAACTGCGAGAAAAAAGCAAAACTTCAGAAGAAACTGCTCCACCTCGCAGGGGTCCTTCGACTCGTGGCGGAAACCGCACCCCAACCGTTACTGTAACGGCAAGGCGGGGAGAAACTCCCGGACAGAGATACAGAGGTGAGTACGGAGAAACTAGTGAAGCCTTGTCCAATTTGACTCCGAAACAAAAAGAAGAAGCATTGAAATTTGGTGTTGGCACCGCGCTGTCCATGGTCCCTGTAGCCAGAGCGATTCGTGGTCCGACGTCATTTGGTCAATCAGGCAGAGTTAATGTCCGTGGGGCGACTTTGGCTGAACGGGAACGTAGTGCTTCTGCTGCGTCTGATTATGCAGAGCGTATGAAATTACTGAAAGAAACTGCAGAAGGTCTCGCCCGGTTGTCTCGTGGGTCGTCTTACAAAAGTGGCGGTTCTGTAAAGAGTTATGCTGGTGGCGGTCTGATTGATGGTTGTGCGATCAAAGGTAAAACCAAGGGCGCTTATCGTTAATGGCTACGAGCGGCACAGCGACGTTTAATCCAGATTTCGCAGAGATCGTAGAAGAAGCCTACGAACGCGCAGGTCTGGAATTGCGGACAGGTTATGACCTGAGGACCGCTCGTCGCTCCATGAATTTCATGGCGCAGGAATGGCAGAACCGGGGCATCAATCTGTGGACGGTGGAGACGGGAACCCAAGTCCTGACTCCGGGCACCTACACCTACACGATGCCTGCCGATACCATTGATCTCATTGAGCATCAGTTGCGTATCTATGATGGCAACACCACCCAGCAGGCCGATTACAGTCTGGCCCGTATTTCGGTGTCTGACTACGCCATGCTCAACAACAAGTTGACCCAAGGCCGTCCGCTGCAGATTTATGTGGATCGCCAGAGGGATGCCCCGATTGTTTACTTGTGGCCGGTGCCGGATAACGTCCAAACCTACACCCTTGCCTATTGGTACATCCGTAGAATTCAGGATGTGGGATCTGGCGGTGCCAACACCATGGACGTACCAGCACGGTTCCTTCCCTGTCTCGTTGCAGGTCTGGCGTATTACATCGCCATGAAGAAACCGGAAGCCGCAGACAGGATTCCGTTCCTCAAGTCAGAGTACGAAGCCCAGTTTGAGTTGGCCGCAGGCGAAGACCGCGAAAAAGCCGCTTCCCGATTCCTGCCATTCATGTCTAACGTCACCGGAGGATAGCGGTGGTTCAGCCGTTTTCCTCCGGAAAACATGCGATTGGATTCTGCGATATGTGCGGATTCCAGTTTAAACTGCATGACTTACGGAAGGAGATCTACGATCAAATTTGGACCGGAAACCTTGTCTGCGAAGAATGTCTGGATGTGGACCAGCCCCAGTTGCAGTTGGGCAAGGTTCCCATGGATGATCCGCAGGCGCTCAAGGATGCCAGACCAGATCAGTCATTGATCGCCAGTCGAAACATCCAATGGGGATGGAATCCAGTGGGCGGTGGTGAGGCGTATGATGACCCCCTGACACCCAACTTGCTGGTCGCGGCTGGTGCTGTTGGAACCGTGACGGTCTCTACGAGTTAGTTTAAACATGAATTATTCACAACTTTCAACTTTGGTTCAAGAATACGTCCAATCGACAGAAACGTCGTTTGTGAGCAATATTCCCAATTTCGTTCAATTGGCCGAAGAACGAATCTATAACTCTGTTCAGATTCCCGCTTTACGGCAGAACTCAACCTCTAATGTTTCGGTTGGCAACCCTTACATGTCACTTCCATCTGATTGGTTGTCCACGTTCTCGTTGGCGGCTATTCATCCCACCACCAATGTTTATTCGTTCTTAATTAACAAAGACGTTAACTTTATTCGAGAGTGTTACACCCAATCTGCAACCCAAGGTTTGCCTCAGTACTACGCGATCTGGAACGATGAAACCATGCTTTTGGGTCCAACCCCGGATCTTACATACACATTGGAATTAAATTATTATTATTATCCGCCGTCTATCGTAAACGTAGGAACCACTTGGTTAGGCACCAACTTTGAAACTGTTCTGTTATACGGAACACTCCGGGAAGCCTATACCTATCTCAAAGGAGAAGCCGATATGGTGGCTTCATACGAACAGAAATACCAAGAGGCATTGGCCCAGATTGATCGCCTTGGAGACGGTCTGGATCGTCAGGATGCCTATCGTTCAGGTCAAGTAAGACTTCCGGTGAGAACATGAGTTTCAGTGCAACATCAGAATTAGGTCAAGTGTTTGTTCAAACGACCCACCATCGTGGACACACCGTTGAAGAAATTGCAGAACGTGCGGTTAACCGCATCCTCAGTGTTGACTCCAAAGAAGCACTGCAGCATTGGTTAATAAAGTATCTCACTGAAGCCCAAAAGGCTGAACGTGATTTGATCTGCAAGAAACTTGATCAACAGGGTTACACGAAAATTTCAAACTTAATTGGAGATTTCTAATGGCTATCAGTCAAGCAATGACTACATCGTTCAAAGTTGAAATCTTGAACGGAATTCAAGCATTCGGTTCAGCAGTGATTCGTGCAACGGCTGCACCTGATGTATTTAAACTGGCTTTGTATACTTCGTCTGCGACACTTGGTGCATCGACTACCGCTTACACCACCTCTGACGAAGTGTCGTCTTCGGGAACCAACTACACCGCTGGTGGTGCAACACTTACGGTTTCTCAGGCACCCACTTCTTCTGGGACTACTGCGTTCTTGGACTTCGATGATTTGACATTCGCAAGCGCCACACTGACTGCTCGTGGAGCATTGATTTACAACTCAACCCAAAGCAACAAGTCGGTGGCTGTTTTGGACTTTGGATCAGATAAAACTTCTACCGCTGGAAATTTCACGATCCAATTTCCAACTCCGAATTCGACTTCTGCAATTATTCGTATTGCTTAATCGGGTGTTTAAATGGCACTCGTACTCGCAGATCGTGTTCTAGAAACCACTACCACCACAGGTAGCGGGACTATTACGCTTGCCGGTGCCAAAGCCGGTTATCAGTCTTTTTCTGTCGTTGGTAATGGGAATACCACCTATTACACGATTGCAGGAGTAACTGAATGGGAAGTCGGTATCGGTACCTACACGGCTTCGGGCACTACGTTGTCCCGAGATACTGTGCTGTCTTCCAGCGCAGGTGGGGCCAAGGTCACTTTTTCTGCTGGGTCTAAAGATGTTTTCGTAGATTACCCCGCAGGTCGTGCCGTTTATGGTAATGAAAGTGGCGTCGTTGTAATAAGCAATTTGACGGCTACTTCGGCAACTATTACGACACTTAGTAGCACCTCCTCCAACATCACAACCTTGACTGGTACGACATTTGGTACCACGGCTACAACGCAACTTCGCGGCGCTAGTGCGACCATAACGACTCTGACTGGCACTTCTGCCAACATCACGACACTCATCGGCACAAACTTCTCTGCCACAAGCCTGACGCTGACCAATGCTCTTGGTAGAGCACAAGGTGGTACTGGACTTTCCAGTGCGCCCACCAACGGTCAACTGCTGATTGGGAACGGTACAGGTTACACACTTGCTACGTTGACAGCAGGCTCAGGAATTACGGTAACGAACGCATCGGGTTCCATCACTATCACTAATTCAAGCACTGGCGGCGCACAAGATTACATCGTCCAGTCTTATGGCATCGTTTGAGGTATACACATGGCTACTACAGCACAATACGCAGCAACAGTTTTAACTGCACAGGTTCAAGTTTCTACTGGTAATACACAACGAACTGGATCAGGAACTATTAGTACCTTGGTAGTTGGGGCGTCAAATGGCACTCGTGTTGACGATATTTATATCACTGCTACTGCGAGTACGACTGTAGGGGCAGTAAGGCTCTTTGTTGGAGATAACGTAGCACTACCACGTTTGTGGCAAGAAATTCTTGTTCCAGTAGTTAATCCAAGCACAAGTGTTCCTGTGTGGAGTTGTTCATTACTCAATCAGTCTTTGCTACTTAAAAATGGATGGATTTTAGGAGCAACAACAAATAACTCAGAATCTTTTAATTTTATTGTGACTCGCGCTGGAGACTTCTAATGAACTTTGGAGCGTTTCAAGGTGCAGGGCTTGGATTTCCTTTGTTTTGCTCGAATATGTCTACGCAATTCCCAAAAGGTAATGAACAACTTATAACTTCTTCAAAAAGTTGGGTTGTACCCGGAACTGGAAATTATGTATTTTTTGCTATTGGCGCTGGGGGATCGGGCGCCAGTATCAGTAATGGGCGCGCGGTTGGCGGCGGCGCAGGTGGTCTTGCAATAAAATCAATTTATTTAAAAGTTAATTCAGTAATTGTTGTCACTATAGGTGCAGGCGGCGCTGGTGTTAGTGGTGCCGCTGGTAATAATGGTGGTGCAACAACCGTCTCCGGTCCCGGAATTTCTTTGTTTGCTGGAGGTGGCCTTGGAGGATCAACACCTATTTCAGTGGCAACTAGAGGCGTTAATTCTGGAGTTAGCGGCGGTTTCGCTTTTGGTGGCGATTATAATCTTCAAGGCGGTGGAAGCGGTTCGGTCGAGCATCAGGCTAGTCTGTTTAGTGGCGGGGCTTGGAGCGGAGGAGGCGCTGTTGCATGGTTTGGACAGGCTTACAACAGCGGTAATGCATCCAATGGTGGTGATAATGAATATCATCAAGCATTCAGTGGTGGTGCGGGTGTAGGAGGCAATGGTGGTAATGCAACAGCATCTGGCGTTAATTCCGTTGCTGCTGGCGGAGGTGGAGGCTCGTTTGGTTCGGGCGGGGCTGCAACATCAACTGCAGGTGCAACAGTAAATGGTGCCGCAAGTTCTGACATTTCTATATTTACTGGTACCACTACCATAGCAATTCCTTCTTTATTTTATGCAGTAGGTGGAGGTACTGCTGGCAGTGCCGCTGTTAACGCCGGAATCGGTGGCGGTACTGGTGCTCGTACTGGAACAACAACTTCCGGTGCATTTGCTGGTACTGGCGCTGGATCAACTGGTGTTCCCGGTATAGGTGGCGGTTCTGGTGCTCACACTTCAACGACGGCTGCTGGTGGTAGTGGTGCAGTTATCATTGTATGGGGTCCATAAAAATGATTTACGAAATTTTGGATAATTCCGGAAGTATTATTAATACCATTATTGCTGATGAATCATTCGTGGAAAAACATTATCCGGGACATTACCGACTAGTTGGACCTGAGCCACAGACTTATATTGCACCTGTCATAACAAAGGCTTCATTCCGTTTTCGTTTAACTGATGCTGAATATGTTGGCATTCTGTCTTCCGCTAAGACCGATATAGAGGTTGCTGCGTGGGTTGAGACATTCAACATGGTCAGCAGTATTGACCTAGACAATCAACGCACCAAGGATGGTGTAGCAAATCTTGTTAGCAAGAACCTTTTGAGTCAGGTCAGAGCAGATCAAATTCTTACTAATCCAGTTCAACCTCAAGAACGACCATAGTTTAAATGCTTGGCTTCACTCCATTCTCAGCCGCTCCATTCTCTGCGCTTGAAGCGGGGAGTGTTGTCGTTGTTGTCATTGGAGTAGAGGCTACTGGGCAACTGGGCGATGAGATTGTTATTGCCAGTGCAGTCATTATTGAAGAAGGAGTCGAAGCGACAGGACAAGTTGGTACAGTAATAGCATTTTCTACTTTCGTTGCTGAAGTCACAGGGGTTGAGGCGACTGGATTTATCGGGACTGTTACTGTATCGGCAGACGCTCTGTTTGCTGTTACCGGCGTTGAAGCGACGGGTGAACTCGGTTCCGTACTGGTTGCCGCCAACGCCGATGTCTTTGCGGTAGGGGTTGAAGCCACTGGGCAGACTGGAGATGTCTTTGTCACCGGTATTGCGAATGTGCCGGTCACGGGCGTTGAGGCGACAGGCGAACTCGGCTCAGTCACCATTGTTGTCAGTATTATTGCCCCAGTCACCGGGGTTTCGGCTACAGGTCAGATAGGAACAGTCAATGTCACGGGTAATGCGGTTGCATTAATTACTGGAGTTTCTGCGACAGGTTCCGTTGGACAAGTCACAGTTTGGGGTAAAATTGTGCCGGTACCGACTGGACCGTGGACACCGATTAGCACGGGTAGTTCTGATATCTGGACACCGATAGCGGCGTAGGCAACCTTACAGGCACTCACGGCATGAACGACTACTACCTAAAAGCCGACACCGAAACGGCGCTGTACAACGCGCTAGAGGCCGCAGGGGTCGTGCGTAAAATTCCGCAGGAAGAGCGGACATCCGACCATGATTGGGTGGTGACCGACGGCCACAAGTACGCGCTGGATGTGATCGGCACGATCTACCGGCCCACGGGCGAGGTCATTGAGCAGGAGGGCATGGAAGTGCAGATCACCGCACCGCTTGACGGATTCCACGCTAATTTGCGTGTCATTAACATGAGCGATTTTGATGTTAATGAAATCGCAGAAATCTTAATCGAAACGCCGGACAATCCAGCACGAGGCTGGGCGTAACTAAATTCTGAGGTTTAAAAATGCCTAGTACATACAGCACTAATCTTGCACTTGAATTGCCCGGAACCGGCGATCAGGCGGGTACATGGGGTAACACCACCAATACCAATTTGGGAACCTTGATTGAACAAGCAATCAGTGGCTACCAGACTCAGGCTTTAACCTCCGGTGTCACTCTTACTCTTACCATTCCAAATGGTGCAACGGGTGTTGCACGAAATATGTTTCTTGAATTCACCGGCAACGGCAGCACGGTAATTGTTCCGTCCAACAAGAAACTTTATTTTGTCTACAACAACTGCACCTCCGGCACCATCACGATGAAGGTCGCTGGACAAACAGGTGTCACTATCGCAAACGGCGCAAAACAAATTCTTGTTTCAGATGGAACAGATATCGAAGAAGCAACAAGTTATCTTATAAACAATGCGGCTAGTTTAAGTGTCACCAATTTTACGGCTACCAGTGCGACGATTTCTAGTTCTGCAAAAGTGGGGTCAACGACTAATGTTTATTCAACTAATGTACCTTTTCAAGTAAAGACGACAGGGGCAACAGCGTTTGCAACTTTTTTTAAAACAGAAGTAAGCGCAATCGACCCTGTATCAGGATTTTGGAATAACGCTGCTACTGGAGATAATCAATTTTTAGTATTTGCTACTGAGACCGTTTACACACCTCGCGGGTCGATTACCTACAATCGTGCGGGTGGATTGGTGGCCTATAACACTTCCTCTGATCGTCGAGCAAAAACGATTTATGGCCCTGTAACCAACAGCGGTCAACTCATTGATCAACTCAATGTCTACCAAGGAAAGATGAACTGGGCGACAGCGATCTACCCGATGATGATCGCCGACGAAGTTCAGCAAGTTATTCCGTTTTGTGTCACCGGAGAAGCAGGAGCCGTCAATCCTGATGGATCGCCAAAATATCAACAAGTTGATTATTCGTCAGTGGTTCCGCTTCTTATTGCAGAAATTCAATCACTTCGCGCTCGTGTTTCTGCGCTGGAGAATACTTAATGCCACTTCCAGCCGCACTTCTTCCTATCCTTCAGCCGTTACTCAGTAACGGTTTAAACCTTGTTGCCAACGCAGTGCTTGCCAAAGGCAAAAAGGTCGTGGAAGAAAAACTCGGGGTGGAACTGAAACCTGACATGTCTTCAGAAGACATTGCCAAGGTCAAGATCGCGGAGATGGAGCATGAAGAGGAACTCCTCCGGCTGAAACTGGAAGAGAACAAACTTGACCTGCAAGAACTCGACATGCGCTTGAAAGATGTGGACTCAGCGCGGGATCGTGAGTCAGCCATTGCGACGAGCAAGGAAGCACCGCTTCTCAACAAGATCGTGACGCCCGTCCTTGCATTGGGTGTTATTGGGTTAACTTTTGTCCTATTCGGCTTTGTGATGTTCGACAGCGCCCCGGTAGA
>OGVY01000051.1_pt1 | contig 18387 bp, 19 predicted proteins | sample 1575871 | NCBI WGS metagenome assembly OGVY01 (sample SAMN07581536, study PRJEB24739) | freshwater metagenome
GTTTCCCAGTCACGATACAATACCGATATCATAGGGGGTTAGCCCTTTTAACTCAACTTTTGTATCAGCTCTTCAAGGGGATTCCAAACCAAGCATTTGACACGAGCGCTAGGGGTTTTGTCTCTTCCATAAATCAAACGTAAATGTGATAATGAAACACAAGGGGGAAATCAGAGTATGTGGCACTGTTACTACTGTCGGACAGTACTCTCACTCGAAGTTCAAAAAAAGAATCGCCTCTGTCCCTCTTGCGGCAGCGATATCCACTCTTGTAAAAATTGCCAACACTACGATGAGAATTTGGCTTCAAAGTGCAAAGAACCCAACAGTGAATGGGTAGCGGATCGAAGCAGTCAAAACAGCTGTGCCTTTTTTGAGTTTCTAAAAGAGTCTAAAATTCCCACCGATTCCTTAGAATCCCTCTCTGAGGTCGAAAAAGCCAAAAAAGCTTTCAATGACCTCTTTAGATAACCCTGCACCCAGCATTTCTTGACAATCTCTTAGGAACTCAGTATCCACTGGCGTTCAACAAAAGAGTTGTAGGTTATGGCAAATACTAAGAAAACAGGTCCTCAGGACAAAGAAACTTCGAAAAAAACAAACGCTCCCAAAAAAGCCGTTCCAACAGCAGAGGCCAAAGCAGGTGCTAAGCAGTTGGAATCAAAGAAGAATTTAAAAAAGCCTTCGTCTGGCCCAAAGCGAGCTCCTCTGATTGAAAAGACTTATTACGCAAAAAAAGGAGAGCTCGGAAAAAACTGGAAGCTAGTCGATGCTTCGGGGCAAACCTTGGGCCGTTTAGCTACTCAAGTGGCAGTTTTACTCATGGGGAAGCATTCCCCAAACTACACCCCCAATAACGACACAGGAGATTCAGTGATTGTGATCAACGCTGAAAAAGTCCGCATGACTGGGGATAAGTGGAATCAAAAGCTTTACCAACATCACACCAATTTCCCAGGTGGATTAAAAACAGTCACAGCTAAAGAAATGCTGGAATCTCATCCGGAAAGATTGATTGAAAAAGCGGTTTGGAGAATGATGCCAAAAAGTCGAGGCCACATGGCTCGTCATTGGTTCTCAAAACTTCATGTTTATCCGGGGGCACAACACCCTCATGCAGCTCAAAAGCCTGTGCCTTTTGAATTAGCTCAAACCACTCAAGGGAGATAAGAGAGCATGGCTAAAACAGAATTCATCCAAGCTACTGGCAGAAGAAAAACAGCAATTGCAAGAGTGAGATTGGTTCCGCAAGGAGATGGTTCCATTGAAATCAACGAACAGTCCATGGAGCAGTACTTTCCTCGTGATGTCCTTCGCATGCAGATTCTTCGGCCCTTAGTGCTCGCTGAAAAAGTCAAAGGAGTCTCTCTCTATGGGACGGTCCACGGAGGTGGAATTGCGGCACAAGCTGGGGCCTTAGCTCACGGAATTAGTCGGGCACTTCTTAAATTGGATTCCAATCTGCGTCCTGTTCTTAAGAAGGAAGGGTTACTCACTCGAGATCCAAGAATGAAAGAACGGAAAAAATACGGGCAAAAAGGAGCTCGAAAACGGTTCCAGTTCTCGAAACGTTAAAAGCAAGCTGGTTATTTTGAAGGCCGAAAGGCACGAGGAGTTCTCTTCGTGCCTTTCTTTTTTAGAGGAACGAGTACCTCAAAAAGCCAAAGAATCCTCCTTCCCACTCAGGGGAAGTTGGTAAATAGTTTCGGTTCTCAATTCTTTGAGCCTTTAATTGAAGATCTAGTTCAGTTGCCCGAAACCGTTTCACTGCCCCCAAGCTAAAACTCACACGCGTTTCTTTTAAAAGTCCTGAGAGTTTGGAGCGATTTCTTTCTTCTAAAGAGACCCCCACTTCGGGCCGCCACTTTTCAATGACTGGTAAACTAAAATCTAAATAAAATGCTTGCCCTGAGTTCCCCACCGGGTGCCCCAGAGAAGATCCCGAATAGGTCCAACCTTGAGAGTAATGAATGTCAGAATAAGCGTTATCGCGAATATTGACCCATTCGAACCGGATATCACCAGCTCCCACTTTTGGAAACCAAAGCCCCACCAAATAGCTCATGTCTTGAATCAACCAGTTTTCCAATCTCCCCAATTTGCCAAAAAAGAGTTGGTTATAGAGTTTGAACCCTTGGCCAGGTCCCCAGAGAGCCAGATGAGAAGCGGTGCTTTGGTGGCCTTGAGAACTTGAAAGGGCCTCGGAACCTTCCCCTCCTCTGTGCATGAGATTGAGAAAACCTAGCTCAAAAAAAGTAAAAGGCCTTAACCCAATTTGAGTTGCAAACAATTGAGACCCTCTTCGACCCAACTCGCTTTTGTCCGACCCTATCCACGTTTGAAAAGTCACAGGACCCAAAAAACTCAGCGGCTTAATCCAGTGGGGCCTTACTGCGAATTTCACCATATCGACTGGTTTGTGAGCTCCAGACAAAATGAGGTTGCCATATTTGGCTTCTCCAAACCGCTCATAAACACGACCAAAAACGAGCTCTGTTCTTCGGTAGCCTGCTTTTACATAGCCGTCTTGCAAGTAAAACTTATTGAAAAGACTAGAAGTGTTCTGGTGGGCTAAAAGAAATCCCGGTGTCACCGAAAGAGCTAAGCCCCAATCACCGTGACTCACCATTTGAGAATTCAAATTCATTTCCGAGTATATTTGAGAACCTCCGTAGGCTCTTCGGCCCTCTCTGAGGGATTGAAAAGGATCCACCGAAGCTTCCTGACCTAATAAATCTAAAGGCTTTTCCGAGGAAACAAGAGCAAACACTCTTGCCTCGCTTTGAAGGTAAGACCGTCCTAAAATTTCTCTTTCCTCCAAGAGCCAGTCCGGACCCGAACAATTCGCTTCAGAATAAACCATCAAAGCTTCTAACAAATCTCCATGGCTCTGCGGTTGAAAAGCACGAAAAGTTTTAGCCGAGCAACTATAAGCCTCAATCCGGTCGACGAAGTCGGCATTAGGCAAAAGGGGAGGAACATAATTTGAAATGGCACCCAAAGCATTCTGGGAGAGAAACCAAAACAGGAAGCAGTGCAAAATTTTATTCCTGGACATAGAGAAATGATACTCTAACTAATCCGTTTTATCTGCTGCAAGCTTTGAGGAGTCCCGTTAATATAATGAAACATGAACTCTCAACCTAGATGGCGGTCTTTGATTCAGCTTGGATTGGGTCTAGGCCTTACAGGCCTTTTTAGTTACATGATGGCTCCTTTTATTTTGCCGATACTTCTAGGAGCTGTCGCTGCTATTTTAGCTTTTCCCCTCTATGTTTTTTTTAAAAAGCACTTTTCCTCTCAAAGCTCGAGCCTCATCGTTACAGGAATCCTGACGACAGGGATTCTTCTACCTGTACTCCTCTTGTTTTATTCGGCAACTTATAAACTCTTGGAAGTCATCAATCGCCTCAAACTTTTAAAAGATGGCCAAACAGTCGAAGACCTAGCTGAAAATCCCCTCATTCGTAAAATCATATTTTTCTTGGGTAATTTGGTTCCAGTGAATCGGGACTTTCTCAGGGAGCAAGCTTTAGGTTTTTTAGCTTTTGCTTTAGAGAAACTCTCAGGTCTGATTGCTAGCTTTATTTCAAGCATGCCGGGCCTAATGGTTTCGGGGGTGATTACGTTGCTCTCAACTTTCTTCTTCTTGAGCGATGGACACAAGTTTTTACGGTTTTTGGGAAGTCTTTCCCCTCTCTCTCCTGAGAAATCTGAAGAGCTCTACCACTCTTTTGAAACTTCCTGTCGAGGAGTGGTGATTGGTCTTTTCATGAGTGCTTTGGTTCAATCTTTGATGATGGGACTTCTTTTTTTCATTTGCCATTTGCCCAATCCAGTTTTTGTTGGATTAATTACTTTGATAGCTGGAATGATTCCTTTTGTGGGTGCTTCACCTTTGTGGATTGGGGCTACTTTGTATTTGGCAGGACAGAGCCAGCTCGTAGCAGCCACAATCATGTTGATGGGTGGAATTGGGACTTCTTTAGCAGATAACGTCGTCAGACCTTGGGTCATGAAAGGCCATGCTAAAATGCACCCTTTTCTCGCTTTAGTTAGCGTTTTTGGAGCCATTCATTTATTGGGGCCGACTGGGATTTTTCTAGGACCTATTATTGCGGCTGTTTTCGTGTCATTTCTGAGAATTCTGATTGGAGAACTCAGAAAAGAAAAACTGATTACTCTCCCTTAGGAGGGAAAGGATAGTTTTGTTTCTTTCTTTCATGAAGTATCGCTGGTTTCGAAGATCGTTTTACAACTTGGAGCGATTCCCTCCCTTTTTTAAAGCTTGCCTCTCATCAGATGGATTGAGTTCAGCTACAGGAAGAAAGCTTATATTGGGAAAAGCTCGAAGGCTCTTTTTAAGTTTGTGTCCCCCTTTATGCCGTTACCTTCAAAAAAAGAATAAATTATCAGGAGGCTGCATCTCCTGTGGAGCAAGTTGCAAGCTTCTTTTCCAATGTCCACACTGGGATGATCAATCGCATCTCTGTGGTGTTTATGAAGACAGACCTAATATTTGCAGATACTTTCCCATCACTCCCACAGATATAGAAGATAGAAATTTAGTCCTTCCAAGCACTGCTTGTGGCTTTAAATTTTCCAAGGAATAATATTAAAGATCGAGTTCTTCCACTCGAATTGAAATTCGTAGGTTAATCGAACGTATCCATCGTTTTCTATGAGTTGATTTGGAGGATTTGGAAAAGGCTCCATTTCCCAAAAAGCTTTTTTGGGAGCTTCATCGAGCTCTTGGATTCCAGAGCTGTTTAACACCTGAATGCCTTGTACTACCCCCTCTTCATCTAAAGTAATTTTTAATCGAGTAATGTAGAGATTGGATTCGATTTTACGCCGCCCCGTAAGATAATCACGAGCCACTCTTTCAGCCGCTTCCACCCAGGGATGATAAATTTCGTCTGCGATTCGGTTCACAAAAGAGGCGTAACGCACTTTATCCGTGTTTAAAATAGTTTGATTGCCAAAGGGAATCTCTTTGGAGAGTGCATGAGGACTGCGTCCAAAATCCAAAAATTCTCTAAGAGCGAGAGATTTATTTTCTGCCGTCTCTCCCTCTTTTCCAAGAACCTCTGCAGATTTCTCACGAAAAAATCCTTTTCCCTCTTTAAAAGATCCCGTCAAAGGGCTCTGAGTTTGCTGTTCCACTCTTTGATCGAATTCTCCAGCATAGTCAGCTTCTTCTTGGGACTTTTTGCCTTCCTTTGCTTGAGAAGTTTGAACTACCGGTTTGCGGAGTGTTTCCAAATCCTGGGGACTTAAGACTTCGATAGCTTGATCTTTTAGATGAAGAAGTTTCTGAGTCAGCTGAGGCCTAAATGCAGGAAATACCATAAGGAAACCATGTAAGCTAAACGAAAAAAGGATCCAAATGGGCAAGAGCTTTTTGGCGTCGCACCGTCTCATCTCTTGAGAATGCCACTGAAAGAACCGAAGCGGTAGGGTTTTCTTATTAATGCAGAGTGGAATAATTCACTTTGACCAAGCATAATCCTTTGGCATCGGCAGTAGGTCCAGCTCTCCGTCTATCGCTAGCGGCAATGATTTGGGGAATTTCATTCGCGTCAAGTTTTCCCATTCCAACATCTAGGAGAGTCCCAATGATAGCTCGGACCATTTGCTTCAGGAATCCGTTTCCTTCAATGATAAAGCGATAAACTCCATTATCTTCTTTCACTAATTCAAATCGATGAATGGTTCTGACAGTAGTGAGAACCGAAGCTCGAGCTCCCTGGAAAGATTTAAAATCTTTCTCTCCAACAAACCAATGCATAGCAGATCTGATCTTTTCCCAGTCCAGTTCTCTTGGGAAAAAACTCACCGTTTTATCGATTGCACTAGGACAAGACCGCTGCATTAAGCGATATTCATAGACTTTGGACACGGCCATTTTCTGTGCATGAAAAGAAGAAGCAACTTTTTTACTTTCCAAAATCCGAATGCTCAAAGGAAGAGAGGAATTCAAAAAGGCAGCCCACTTTTCCGGAGGCATTTTCGGCTCAGTATCAAAATTAGCCATTTGTCCTTTGGCATGTACTCCAGCATCGGTTCGGCTCGCTCCGTAAAGCACTACTTTTCTGCCTGTGAACTTCCTCAGGATATCTTCTACAGTTGCTTGGACTGTTGGTTTGTGCGACTGCCTCTGCCAACCGGAAAAACCAGTCCCATCATATTCAATTTTGAGAAGAATATTATCGAACTTCATGGAACTAGCTCATTCGTCGGTACTTAAAGAGCGTGTCTAGAATTTGAATGGCATTCAGAGCAGCGCCCTTTCGAATATTATCCGTAATCAGCCAAAAATTGATTCCGCTCTTTACAGAATGATCTCTTTTGATTCTTCCAACAAAAGTTTCATTGCTCCCAGCTGCTTCTACACACGTAGGGTAGATCTGATGAGAAGGTTTATCCAAAACCTTCAAACCATTAAAATCATTAAAAACTTCTCTTATCTCAGCCACATCTTGAAAAGGATCTTCAAGCTCCACATTTACACTCATTCCATACCCGAAGAAAGTGGGGACTCTCACACACATCGCCGATATTGCTAATTGAGGTAATTCTAAAATTTTTCTGGTTTCTCGAACCATTTTTTCTTCCTCGGTAGAGTTCCCATTAGCGAGTTCAGAGCCAATTTGTGGCAAACAATTAAATGCGATTCTATGGGGAAATATTTCAGCTTCTTGTGCTTGCCCATTCAAAAGAGAAATCGTTTGTTGAGAAAGCTCTTCATAGGCTGCCCGACCTGCCCCTGATACCGATTGATAAGTAGAAACAACGACTCGTTTCAGACCAAACTCCTCAGACAGAGGTTTTAGCGCCATGACCAAAGGAGTTACCGTACAATTGGGAGTTGAAATGATTTGCCCAGAAAAATTTCGAAGAACCTGTGGATTTACTTCGGGAACGACCAATGGCACTGAAGGGTCTAGTCGATAAGTACCTGAATCATCCACTACTAAAGCACCTGATTTCACGGCTAAGGGAACATATTTTTCCGTAATGGCGTTTGGCACAGAAAAAAAAGCGACTTCAATATTTTTGAAGGAATGGGGTTTTAATTCCTCAACTTTTTGTTCCTGTTGCTCTTCGCCTACTCTGACCGACTGGCCAGCTGAATCAGCGGAAGCAAGAAGCCGGAGATCTGAAATTTTTATTTTATATTCGCTAAGGAGATCTAAGAACTCAGTCCCAACAAGGCCCGTAGCCCCAACCACTGCTAGAGATCTGATGGATTCTAAAAAGGCTAAGTTCATAATTCCTCTCTTCTAACTGTTTTTGCTCCGTGAGGTTGTTTCCGTAAAATCTTACTCAAAACTTCGTTAATGGGTCCCCAAACAATATAAAGACCCATTAACACAGCAAGAGCTACTTCATATTTCCAAGCAAAGGCCACAAATACACAAACGATGAGAACTAAGTAAACAAAACTTCTGGGATGTCTCAAATCAAAATCTTTAAAACTTCTAAATCGGACAGTACTGACCATCAAGGCCCCTAAGAGAAACATCAGACCCATCATGATCCATTCAAGATAAGCAAATTGAAGCTCTTGGTAAGCCAAGAAAGTGGCGGCTACCATGTTTGCAGCAGCAGGAATGGGAAGCCCAACGAAATAGCTTTTTGGGAGCTCGTCCGAGTAAGTGTTAAATCTTGCTAACCTTAAAGCTCCACAGGCTGCAAAGAAAAAAGCTCCGGCCCATCCTAAACGACCGTAAGGCTGTAAAACCCAAACATAAGTCATGACTGCAGGAGCCAATCCGAAAGAAACGACGTCCGCAATAGAATCATATTCAATCCCAAACTTACTTTGAGTCTTGGTCATTCGAGCCACTCGACCATCCAGAACATCAAAAAGCCCAGCCAAAAAAATAGCAAAACTGGCTCTCTCAAATTGGTGAGAAAAAGAATTAATGATCGCAAAAAACCCACAGAAGAGATTTGCTGTAGTGAAGACACTAGGCAAGACTAGAATGTAGTGCCGATTTTGATCGCGACTCATTTTAATTTTCCTTTAACTGAGCGAGGATGGTTTCTCCCCCAATGACTTTGTCACCTTTCTTGACGACCAATTGAGTCCCAAGGGGAAAAAACATATCGCAACGAGAGCCAAATCGGATCAATCCCATACGCTGTCCCTTTAAAATAAAAGAGCCCAAAGTGGGATAACAAATAATTCTTCGTGCAACCAACCCAGCGACTTGAACCAAAACCAGCTTTTGTCCTCGAGCTGTTTCTATCAGTAAGGCATTTCGTTCATTCTCTTCAGAAGCTCTATCTTCGGAAGCCGCTAAAAACCTTCCTTTGTGGTACTTCATGTCCCGCACGGTGCCATCCACAGGAACTCGATTCACGTGAACATCGAACAGAGACATAAAAATGCTCACTTTAAGCATTTCCTGTTGCGAGAATTCAGGTTCTTTAGCTGTTCCTACATAAATGACTTTCCCATCGGCTGGGGAGGCCACCAGAGAAGAGCCAATGGGAGGAAGCCTCTCAGGGTTTCTGAAGAAGTAAGCACTGAAAACAGCTAAAAAAAGGCTCAAAGCAGAAAGAGGCCACCAGCCCCCCATGTAGAACCCTAGGGATCCTGCCAAAAACACAAAAAGAAAGGGCAAGCCTTCCTTAACTATGGGGACACCATCATTTCTCAAGCGTGGTCTTCCGAATTAAAATGATGAGAAGCCTCTTCCATTTGACCTTCTTCCATGTCTATTTGGACAACAGTAGCACTAGCAGAAAGATCAGGAAGAGATTTCATTTGTTTTTCAACGGTCTCTTTTTGAATCAAGCCCCTATCCACATAGCGATCTTGCGTTCGTTTATCATTCAATTTCCACTTCCATGTATTTTCGCTCATTTGTTTCCTCCTAAAGTATTATTTTTTTCCGTTTATTTTTTTAACTCAAACTAGTTTCAGAACTGCTTTCCAGGCTTTGGCTTTGGATGGGAACTTGGGGCGCCACTTGGCCATCTTTATTTTCAGCTAATAAAGACTTTTCTTCAAAAGGCACTGACTTTTCAGCCTCGCCCGAAAAGACTTGAATTAAATCCGTAAATTCTTTTCCCTCCAAAACTTCTTTTTCCATCAAAACTTGAGCAATGCCTTCGAGAAGTTCTTTCTTGTTGCTGATAAGCTTTTTCACTCGATCATATGATTCTTTTAAGATTCTTGAAATCTCTGTATCGAGTTTTTCGGCAATCGATTCACTGTAATCTTTAGAAGTCGAGAAGGAGCCATTCGATGTAGGAATGAAAGCTGGTCTCTCGGAAGCGAAGCTTCTTTGGCCACACACTTCACTCATTCCATACTCCATCACCATTCTTTTAGCGATGTCAGTAGCTTTTTGAATATCATCTTGGGCGCCAGTGGAAATCTCGTCGAACATTTCTTCTTCAGCAACACGTCCCCCGTAAAGAATATCAATTCGGGCCAAAAGCTCTTTTCTCGTCATTAAATACCGATCCTCTTTTGGGAGGGTCATGGTAAAGCCTAAAGCCCCAAAGCCTCGAGGAATCACAGAAATTTTATGGACGGGGTCGGTCCCTTCACTAAAATGGGCCACTAAAGCATGCCCCACTTCGTGATGAGCTACTATTTTCTTTTCCAATGGACTCATCACTCTATTTTTTTTCTGAAGTCCAGCCACCACGCGATCGACTGCATCCTCGAAATCTGACAAATCAACTACTGTTTTATCTTTGCGGACTGCAAGAAGAGCTGCTTCATTCACGACATTTGCTAAATCGGCTCCGACAAACCCCGGAGTCCGGGCAGCCACCACTTTCAGATCGACATTTTCCGAAAGTTTCACGTTGCGGCAGTGAATAGCCAAAATAGCTTCTCTTCCCTTGATATCTGGGCGGTCCACAACGACTTGTCGATCAAAACGACCTGCTCTCATTAATGCGGGATCCAAGGTTTCGGGGCGGTTCGTAGCGGCCATAATAATGACCCCCGTTCGAGAATCAAAACCATCCATTTCAACTAAAAGTTGGTTTAGAGTTTGCTCTCGTTCATCATGCCCCCCCATCGGAGACACTGCGCTTCGCACTTTGCCTATCGCATCTAACTCATCTATAAAAATGATACAGGGACTTTTCTCAATCGCTTGGCCAAACAAATCTCTGACTCGAGCGGCTCCGACTCCTACGAACATTTCAACAAACTCTGAGCCGCTAAGACTAAAGAAGGGCACCCCTGCTTCACCCGCCACTGCTTTCGCTAGAAGTGTTTTTCCAGTTCCGGGCGGGCCTACCAGAAGAATCCCCTTGGGAATCTTTCCTCCAATGGAGCGAAATTTTTGAGGGGTCTTAAGGAAATCAATGATCTCTGCAAGCTCTTCTTTGGCTTCATCACAACCGGCCACATCACTAAAAACAACTTTCTTGGAATCCTCATTAAAAAGCTTAGCTCGGTTCTTCCCAAACCCCATGATGCCGGCTCCAGGCCCCATTTTGAAAGCACGAGCAAAGACCAGTCTCCACAGAACCAACAAAACCATAAACGGGAGAACCCAATGCAAGAAAACATTCTTTAAAACGACATTTTCTTGTTCGTATCTCACACCTTGGCTCTCCATCAAGGGAACCAATTGGGTATCCGTTACCGGAATAGTTACATAAAGAGACCGAGCTTCATTAGGAGATGAAGCCGTTCGATGGGAGGGGTCCTCAGCAAAACCTTTTAAAAGACTTTCAGAAATGAGAACTCTTTTGATTTCTCCATTTTTGATTTTAGTTCGAAAATCACTGTACGGAATTTCCTTCGCCGCAAAATCGGGCTTTGAGTAAACCGAAACCAAGAGAATCAGTCCCACTCCGAACAAAATCCACGACCAAAGGCCGTTTCTGGAAGACCAAGGAGGGAGTTTAGACTTATTCTTTTTGTCCTTTGGGGACACTTCCGGGCTCATAGGTTCTGGCATAAGTTGGTAGGGAGTAACACGAAGGGTTATCAAAGGCAATGAGAACCGGGTTAGTTCTTTTGAAATCAATAACTTAAAAGCCAAGGCACCGTTGAAACAATGTCTTTTGAATGAGAGTCAGATAAAATGCGGTAACTCTTTAGAATGAATAAGAAATTTAGCGTGTAGAAGACAAAAAGAAAAGAGTCCCTAGAATCCCTTTGAGCTTGAGCGGCCACGCGAGCCCTTCTCTCCCCCATCCGTGCATCCAAAAAAAGGAGGGTTCCCGTAGCGCTGCTTTTCGCGCAGATCCTAACATTTTTTGAAGTTTCAGAATCCGGGAAAGAGTCAACCAATAGCGTTGTTGTTGCACCAAAGTGTTTTTACAAAACTCCGGAGATTTTCCTTCTTCAAAAAAACCAGAAAAAAATGAAGCGACTTGGTCCCAACAGTACTTGAATTCAAAAAAACCAAAGGAATCAATGAAAGCTGCGTGAAAAGTTTTCACGAAATGGTTTTCATTATTTTGAAGACGCTCTCTTTTTTCAGAGAACTCAATTCCCAACGTTTTAAGATTCCAGCGAGCAATATTGTGATCTTTCTTTTTATAGATTGTTACACCCTCAAAGAGGATAGGCGCGAAGTCTAGGTAAGCTTGATCGCCCACAAATCCATGGTCGGGATCGAAAGTGCATTTCTTAAGGCATTGCTCAGTCCACCACCGTAAAAACTTTTCACTTCCTGGTCTCACACCAATCATTCCTGCATTGTAAAGACCATCTGCTCTGCTTTTCGGAAACTCGTCATTCCAGTGCGGAAAAAGAACCACATTCCCTCCTTGAAATGTTCCAAGCAAATCCGCAGAAGGACCAAAAAAGAATACGTCTGAATCACAGTGGAAAGTAGCAGCTTGAGTGAGTTGAAGCACTTTCTCTAGCAATCGAGGCTTCGAGGAGAAAGCCCTAAAGCCGATAGGCCTCTTCGAAATTATTTCTAATTCTTCTGGCTTCCAAAGTTCTGCCATTTCGTAAACCTCAACTCGCGCTCCATACCTTTTTTTAAGAAAGGGCCGGACCTTTTCATCGAGGGCAAGGACGTGGATTCCCGGAAGCTCCCCTTTTTGATCAAAAATATTTTCGATCATTCCCACTAAGAACGGAAGATAAGAAAAATCGCTGATGGAAGTTAAATGAAAGGATTTTGGGGATCCAGTATCGTCTGGTTGTTGATGCGCAGGTTCTGAAGCTAAAAATGGGGGAGTAAGTTCCGCACAAGCTTGAGCAATTTCACTCTCACTTTTTTCTTTTATATTTAATTCGGGGATACCCCAAGCGTTCCCTTCTGTTTGGCAATCATTAAGCTTAATAGCACACACTCCATTGGCATGAGCCACGAGACAGGGCTCCCAAGAACGACTCACAACGACTGTTGCATTGACGAGGGCATTCCATTGCACCTCAGGATAAATGGGAGAAAAGAGCGTTGAAACTCCCGGGGGGGCACCCGATTCGAGACTTGCTTCATCCGAGCACCAATAGAGGGTCGGAATTTTTTTATTGAGCTCTTTCCAAAGCCTAAAATTGGATTGTCTTGGGCTTTGAGATTCCGGCACGAAAACCATGCCTTTTTCGGAAAAACTAAATTTATTTTTTTTCGCATCCAAAGCTTCGGACAAGGGAAAAGATTCAGGAACCACTTGGTATTGAGCGAGCCACTGTTGATGTGATGGTTCTAAGCTATCTTCATTTCCTAAGAGCACCCACTTGTCGAATTTAGAAAAACTGTACCTGGAACCCCGTTGGGGCTTATCCAAATCAAACCAAGTGACTTCACAGTGGGGATTTTTTTTTAAAAATCCACACAAGCGCAAATAGTGATTGAGGTAGCCTCTCATCCGAATGGAGAAAAAAATTGCGAGCTTCATAGCATTTAAATGGTTCTGAATTTTCTCGTAAAAACTAAAACCAGACTTTTTTTGACGGTTTTTAAAACCCGCATTTTGCTAACACCCTGTTTTTGATCGTAACGCAAATCCAAAGGCACTTCGGTGCATTTAGGGTTTAATCTGCGGAGTTTGAGAAGAATATCCACCATCACTTCGAATCCCTCTCTGTCTATAAAAGATTTTCCATACTGGGCGATGCCATTTTTGAGAAGACTTGCTCGGTAGGCTCTATAACCACAAGTGTAATCTCGTACATTTTTCATTGGAAAAAACACTTGAAACAAAAACCTTGCCCCATAACTAAGTAAAACTCGCAAAAGGGGAACTCCCACCACTTGCGCCCCTTTCTGATAGCGTGAAGCAATTACAAGTTCACTTCCATCTTGGATAGCCTGAACCATCTGCTCCATGTGTTTGGGAGAATGGCTATTATCTGCGTCTAGCGAAATAATGACATCGTTAGGATTCGCGTGATTGGCTGCCCATTCAAGACCATCTCGAATAGTCGCTCCCAGACCCTGATTTTTTTCATGAGAAAGGAGTGTTATTTTCGAATCTTTGTTCATTTCAGATTTTATGAATAATTCGGTTTCATCTTGGCTTCCGTCATTCACTACCACCAATTCAAAATGAAGGTGTTGCTGCAACAGAGTGGCTCTAAGATCTGGGAGAAGTAATTTTAAGTTTTCCGCTTCATTGAAGGCAGGCAGAACGATAAAAACTTTCGGTTTAGTTGAGTAAGATGCGCTTGCAGAAAGCATAGATTGGCTCCTGCATTTCTTATCGGTGAAATGTGAAAAAATCTTCACATTTCATGCTGCGGCGCGGAGGCCTTCTTTGAAGTACTTTTCCAGGATTGAATGGATTTTCTGGGAAGCCGTTCCATCTCCGAAGGGATTTTTGGATTGGGCCATTTTAAAATAAGTGACGGAATTCTCCTGAGTGAGATCTCTTAAGGCTTTTTGAATTAAATCAGGATCCGTTCCCACTAGCTTAGCGCACCCAGCGTCAATCGCTTCGGTTCGCTCTGTACTTTCTCGAAGAACTAAAACAGGTTTTCCAAAAGCGGGAGATTCTTCTTGAAGCCCTCCTGAATCAGTCATCACAAAAACCACTCTTTTCAGAATCCAAACAAGATCCCTAAAACTGAGCGGCTCTAGGAGAGATATATTTGGCCAGTCGGCAAAGTACTTTTGAGCAACCTCTTTTACGTGGGGATTGGGATGCAAAGGATAAATGGCATGATAGTTCGGATTTTCTTCGAGAAATTGACGGGTAGCGGAGAAGATTCTCTTGAGGGGCTCACCAAAATTTTCACGTCGATGAACCGTCATAAGGAACGATCTCTTTTTTGGTAAATCCAAAACGGTTTGGGAAGGCTGCTCCCTTTGATTGGCAGTTTGGAGGAGAGCATCGACCCCGGTGTTTCCAACTACGTGAATTTTTCGAGAATCAATCCCCTCGTCACAAAGGTGTTTCTGTGAAAGCAGAGTGGGCGCAAAATGCAGCTCAGCTATTTTTGAAATGAGAACACGGTTCATTTCTTCTGGAAAAGGAGAGTATTTATCAAAAGTCCTAAGACCTGCTTCCACGTGAGCCACGGGTACTTTCAGGTAAAAGGCGCACAACGCTGTGGTAAAAGCGGTTGTAGTATCTCCTTGAACAACGACCATATCAGGCTGGCTCTTCTCGATAACCTGCTTCAGGTTTTTCATGAGATTTTGATTCAAAGTGAATAAATCCTGATTGGGCTCCATAATCCCTAGTGAAAAGTCCAGCTCTAAATCAAAACAAGAGATTGTCTGAGTTAAAAGTTCTTTATGTTGGCCAGTAGAACAAACAAGAGGCTTTAGACATTTGCTTTTTTTTAACTCAGCTACCAGCGGAGCCAGTTTGATGAGCTCCGGGCGAGTTCCAAAGACAACGAGGACGTTTTTCATGGATTTAAACTGCTCTGAATTAGGATTAGAATACGATCGGACGTTTAGTAGGAACTCTTAAATTGTAACCCTAAAAAGGTAGCACGCTATGACACTCCGTTCTTTAAAATTAAAAAGCCATTATCCGTTCTTTTTAGCCAACAAAACGGAAATGGGTTCCGAGTTTTTCGAAGTCACAGATAAATTTTCACAAAAACCCATCGCTCAAGTCGCTGCAGCTTCTATTTCAGACATTGAAAGAGCCATCCACCTGGGTTTGAACGCTTCTCCAAAAATGGCCCAGCTTTCTCTTTTTTCCCGAAAGAAAATACTGAGGCATTGTGCCGAACGAATTTTTGAGCGCAAAGAAGAGTTTGCACAGGTTTTGACTCTGGAAGTCGGTAAAACACTCCGAGATGCGCGGGGAGAGATTGACCGAATGATCGAGACTTTTTCTTTGGCTTTTGAAGAAACTGGAAAACTTTATGGGGAGGTCTCATCCCTGGATCGAACTCCAAGAGGGATTGGATACCAAGGCTTTTGGAAAAGAGTTCCCGTGGGCTTGTGTTCCTTTATTTCCCCTTTTAATTTTCCTTTGAACTTGACTGCTCACAAAGTAGCCCCTGCCATTGCCACAGGTTGTCCGTTTATTTTGAAACCTGCCAGCAGAACCCCCATTTCGAGTCTCCTCTTAGGAGAAATTCTTGCAGAAACAGAACTCCCTGAAGGAGCTTTTTCTATTCTCCCCTGTTCCAGAGCAAACGCTGATCTTTTCACGGTTCATGATTCGTTGAAGTTAATTAGCTTTACCGGATCTCCAGATGTCGGATGGAAAATCAAAGCCCGCTCTGGAAAGAAAAAAGTCGTTCTTGAGCTTGGGGGAAATGCAGCCTGCATTGTGGATGAGACAGCTCAAATAGATGATGCAGTTCCTCGTCTTATTCTCGGAGCTTTTTCTCAAGCCGGACAAAGCTGTATTAGTGTCCAACGGATTCTTATTCATGAATCTATTTATCCTTCTGTAAAAGAAAAACTGATTGCCCTTTGTCGAGCTCTTAGAACGGGAGATCCTAAAGAAGAAACCACAGATATCGGACCCCTCATTTCAGAAGAGGACGCAGTTCGTTTGGAGAACTGGATCAAAAAAGCTGAATCTCAAGGAGCCCAAGTTCTTTGTGGTGGAAAGCGAAAAGGTGCGGTGTTAGAGCCAACACTCTTAGAAAGAGTTCCCCCCACTGAACCCCTCAGTTGTGAAGAAGCTTTTGGCCCTGTGGCACTTTTGGAACCTTATCGGGACTTTTCAGAAGCTCTCTCGAAAACTAACGAGGGACGTTTCGGTCTGCAGGCTGGCCTTTTTACTCAAAATCTCAATCGGGCAATGCAAGCTTGGGACATTTTAGAAGTGGGAGGAGTTGTGATCAACGAAGTCCCCTCTTGGCGCTCTGATGCACTGCCTTACGGAGGGATTAAAGACAGTGGACTAGGCCGTGAGGGAGTACGATTTGCGATGGAGGAAATGACTGAAATTCGATCGTTAGTGATGAGACAAGGAGTGGATCACTAGCCAAATAAAAGAGTTCCTTTCTGCTCTTCCCCTGATTCTCAAATTTAAATATTCTTTTTTCTTGTTAGAGCGAGTGACACGCAGGACGTCTCCTTCTTTCAAAGAAAACAGTTGGTCATTCGATCTTTCAATGCATTCTATCCCCCCAGCCAACAAAAAAATAAGATGTTCATCACCTACAATCGGCAATTGGGTTTCTTGTCCCCCCAAAACAACGGCCGGATAAGATTTCCCCTTGATTCTTTTTTCTTTTGAAACGAGCTGTAATTGCTGATTTGAACCTAAATCCACTTTAACAATTAAATCTTCTCCTTCTCCTTGCCTGGAATTAGGCCCGTCTGGATAGCTCTTTAATAAATAAATCTGCCAAAAAGCCTCCTGAATAAGACAAAGAGTTTTGCCCCGGGAGAATTCCTCATGTGAAGGATCTTGAGAAAAATGATAGGTCCGAGTAGTCAACATAGAAAACCTTGTTTAGACTAGGATACCAAAATAATGGATGCTCACAAAAAACAACTAAATGTTCTGGGGACTTCCTTGGAACCGTGCTGCGGAAAGTATCGAACAGGTTTTTTTCGAGATGGCTATTGCCGAACGAATTCTCAGGATCTCGGAAGACATGTGATTTGCGCTAGAGTCACTCAAGACTTTCTGGACTTTTCTTTTGCCCGAGGAAATGATCTCATGACTCCTAGACCTGATTATGATTTTCCAGGGTTAAAAGAAGGGGACAGTTGGTGTCTTTGCGTCCTTAGATGGAAAGAAGCTTATGAAGCTGGAAAAGCCCCCCCCAAGTTGATTTGTTAGCTACTCATCAGTCGGCTTTGGAAGTCGTTTCTCTGCAACAGCTCAAAGAACATGCGGTCTTAACATGAAGTCAGCCTGGATTACTTTAGGAAACCAACTTTTCCCTGATCACCTCACCAAGGAAACTCGGCCCGATAGAGTGTTTATGGCTGAGGACTTTGAACTCTGCACGCACTTTAAATACCACAAGCACAAAATTATTTTGTTCTTGGCGGCAATGCGAAAATACAAGAATGAGCTCGAGCACTTTGGAAGCAAAGTACACTATGAGTTTCTCTCCACAAAAAATAGCAAGCTCACCTACGAAGAAAAGCTCAAGGCTTTTGTAACCCAAAACAAAATTGAGCAACTGTTTTGTTTTGAAATTGAAGATAAATTCATGGAATTGCGATTGATTGATTTCTGCAAGCGACTGCGAGTCCCTTTAGAAATTAAAAGCTCTCCCATGTTTCTCACATCGCGTGACCAATTCAAAGCGTATCTGAGCTCCACAAAAAAGCCCTTCATGAAAACTTTTTATGAGCGACAGAGAAAACAATTCGGAATTCTTCTGGATGCAAAAGGACAACCTCTTGGCGGCAAATGGAGCTTTGATACCGAGAACAGGAAACCTTTGAAGAACTCTTTTTCGGCACCTCCTTTACCAAAGATCACACTTTCTCCTGAGACTCTTGAAGTTTGCAAACTTGTAGACAACCTTTTTGCAGGTCATCCGGGCGAAAGCGCTTCTTTTTGGCTTCCCACTTCGAGGACAGAAGCATTGACTTGGTTGGACTCCTTTGTGGAGGAGCGGCTCTCTCTTTTCGGAGACTTTGAAGATGCTATTCCAAAGGAGTCTGATTTTGTTTATCACTCAGTATTGACTCCTGTATTGAATTTAGGCCTCATCACTCCACAGGAAATTCTTGATAAAGTTCTCACGAAACCAATGATAAAAACCACCCCTTTGAACTCCTTGGAGGGATTTGTCCGACAAATTATTGGTTGGCGCGAGTTTATTCGGGGAATTTATCAAAATTTTAGCGAACAAGAAGACAGTGGTAATTTTTGGAACCACCAACGAAAACTCAGTTCCCATTGGTATGAAGGAACAACTGGATTAGAGTGTTTATGGCTGAGGACTTTGAACTCTGCACGCACTTTAAATACCACAAGCACAAAATTATTTTGTTCTTGGCGGCAATGCGAAAATACAAGAATGAGCTCGAGCACTTTGGAAGCAAAGTA
>OGVY01000052.1_pt1 | contig 18326 bp, 13 predicted proteins | sample 1575871 | NCBI WGS metagenome assembly OGVY01 (sample SAMN07581536, study PRJEB24739) | freshwater metagenome
TGGAGAGACGATGGGTCTCATCAATGAAAAGGGTGTCGCCTTCCTGGAGTCCGGTGAGCAGACCGGCGAGGTCACCCGCTTTTTCGATGGCCGGGCCGGAGGTGGTGCGGACCGTGGCCTTCATTTCGGCCCCAAGAATGTGGGCGAGGGTGGTTTTGCCGAGGCCCGGTGGACCGCTGAGAAGAAGGTGATCGAGGGGCTGGGATCGGGCGCGGGCGGAGTCGAGAAGAATGGAAAGCCGCTCGCGGAGCTTGGGTTGGCCGGCGAAATCAGCGAGAAGGGCCGGGCGGAGGGATTGGTCGATCGCATCCCCCGGGCGGGCCTCGGCGTTCAGCTTTTCGACGGCTTTCGCGGGCATGAATCAAGATGGGCGGAAAAAGATCGGTTTCAAAGCGTAAGCTGCAGTTTTTCCAGAAGACGAAACCTCCGCGATCTTCTAGCGTGCGGCCCATGCAACCTGCCTGGGCAGCGGTCTTCGACTGGGACGGTGTTATCCTCGACAGTTCCCGGCACCATGAGGAGAGCTGGGAGCGATTGGCACGAGAGACGGGCAAACCCCTGCCGGCGGGACATTTTCGGCGCGGATTTGGGCGACGAAACATCGAAATCATGCGGGACATGCTGGGGTGGTCGCAGGATCTGCAGGAAATTGACCGGCTGAGTCGCCGCAAGGAGGAGTTGTACCGAGAGGTGGTGCAGGATTGGGGCATTGATCCGCTGCCTGGCGTGGAAGTTTGGTTGGAGAGATTGGCAAGCGCGGCGATCCCCTGCGGGATCGGATCGTCCACGGAGGAAAAAAATGTCCGGCTGGGATTGCGCAAGCTCGGGCTGGAAAAGTATTTCCAGGTAGCGGTCACGGCCGAGCACGTGAGCCGGGGCAAGCCGGCCCCGGATGTGTTTCTCGAGGTTTCCCGCCGGCTGCATGTGGAGCCTGCGCGGTGCGTGGTGTTTGAGGATGCGCCGGCAGGAGTGGAGGCTGGTCGGGCGGCGGGGATGAAGGTAGTCGGTGTGACCACCACGCATCCCGGGGGTCACCTGAAGGGGGTGTGCCGGGAGGTGGCGCGGTTGGACGAGTTGAAGGTGGAAGATGTCGCCGGCTGGGTCGACGGGTCCGCTTGAAGGAAGAGGAGGGTTTCCCTAGAACGAGTTGAATGCAGGGAGTGCAAATGGCGGTCGGCCGGCTCGGCGGTTTGCTGGTTCGTTCGTGTGAGACTTCCGGAGGGGTTTTTCTTCTCCTGGCGGACACCCTCCGAAGCCTTTTTCGTTACCGGATCCGTTGGGATCAACTGCTGGAGCAGATGTATTTCATCGGGATCCGTTCGCAGGTGGTAGTGCTGACCACGGGGGCCTTTACCGGAGCGGTATTCGCCGCCCAGGTCTGGTTCCAATTTAAGCGGTTCGGGATGGAGTCGGCCATCGGGCCGACCGTTTCGATCGCGATGTGCCGGGAACTGGGGCCGGTGCTCGCTTGTCTGCTCTTGGCCGGACGGGTGGGAGCGGCGATGGCCGCGGAGCTCAGCTCGATGAAAATCACCGAACAGGTGGATGCGCTGCGGGCGCTGGGGGTCTATCCCACCGAATACCTGATTGTGCCCCGCTTCCTGGCTTTGGTGATTTCCGCCCCGGTGTTGACGGCGCTGGCCTTGGTGACCGGGATCGGCGTCGGGTATTTTGTGGCGGTCCAAATCTTCGGGGTGGATGGCGCTTATTACTGGGACAACACCATCAAATACACCGATCGCAAGGACGTGATGATCGCACTGATCAAATCGACGATTTTTGCCGTCATCATCGCCTCCATTTCCTGTTACAAGGGGATGAACTGTCCGCCCGGGACGGCCGGGGTCGGCAAGACCACCACCGAGGCGGTGGTGAACGCCTCGTTGGCCTTGTTGATCAGCAATTTCTTCCTCACCGTGCTGCTGAATGCGGTGCTCTATTCCAACTAACCGCTGTGCTGGAACTGAAAGACATCCGCAAAAGGCTGGGAGGACAAGAGGTCCTGCGCGGCGTGAACCTCAAGGTCGCTCCCGGGGAGAAGGTCGTGGTGATTGGCCGGAGCGGCTGCGGCAAGAGCGTGATGCTTCGCCATATCATGGGGTTGCTGCAACCGGATGGGGGTGAGGTTTTTTTTGAGGGCAAAAAGCTGACGGGCCTGGGAGAGGAAGCGTGGAATCCTTATCGGCGCAAGATCGGGATGCTGTTTCAGGGGGCGGCGCTGTTCGATTCACTTTCGGTTTTTGAAAACCTGGCCTTTCCCCTGCGGGAGGAAGGAGAGAAGGATGAAAAGGTGTTACACCAAAAGGTGGCCGAGTCCCTGAAGATTGTTTCCTTGGCCGGGACCGAGCAAAAGATGCCGGCGGAGCTGAGCGGCGGGATGAAAAAACGGGTGGCGCTGGCGCGCGCGGTGATCCGGCGGCCCGACCTGATGCTGTATGACGAGCCGACCACGGGTCTGGATCCAGTGGTGGGGGACAGTATCAACCGATTGATCCTGCATTTGGGAAAGATGTTCGGCATGGCCTCGATTGTGGTGACCCACGACATGGTCAGCGCCCGGATGGTGGGTGACCGGATCGCCTATCTCCACGAGGGAAAAATTTATTTTCAAGGGACACCGGAACAGGTGGACCGCTGCGAAGATCCGCTGGTGCGGGACTTTGTGCGCGGGCATGCTTCGGAATGGATGTGATCGGCTAAAAGGAGGAGGGTCATGAAGGAAAGCAATCTGGAAGTGAAAGTAGGGTTCTTTGTCCTGGCCGGCCTGGCCGCCGTGGCCATGTTGATCGTGGCCTTCGGTAAATTCGGCAACTACCTCAAGAAAACCTATCCGGTCATCGTGGAGTTTCAGGATGCACGTGATATTCTAAAGAATTCCAAGGTGCTCTGGCGCGGGGCCCAAATTGGAGTCGTGGCCGACACCCCAGCCTACCACGCCGGCGAGGATTACGTGGAACTCACGCTGAAGATCAATGCGGGCATTGAGATACCGACAGGTTCCAAATTCCGGATCGACCAGTATGGAATGTTGGGAGACCGATTTGTCCGGGTGGTGCCGCCGGAGAAGCCCGATGGCACATTTCTCGCCTCCGGCGCGCGGGTCAAAGGGGAACAGGAGGCCGGCCTGAACGCCATGCTGGCCTCGGCGGGACCGGCCTTGGATGAAATCCGCTCGGCAGCGCGGCGGGTGGATGAGTTTGCCAAGGCTGCAACCGGGTTGGTGCAGGAGGCGGAAAAAGGCAAAGGGCCGCTCTATACCATCATGAAGGACGAAAAAATGGCGGCCGATATGAAGGCGTTGATGGCCAACCTGCGCAAGCACGGGGTGCTGTTTTACAGCGACGATGCTGGCAAGGGCGACGACGAGAAGCCCAAAAAGTCCGATAAGAGCAGCTCGCCCAGCCGCGCGATTCGGTGAGCGGAGCGGCCGGAGCCATTTTGCTGGCGGCCGGGCAGGGCCGGCGTTTGGGGCACGATAAATCCATCACGGAAATCGCCGGGCAACCGGTGCTGGCACATCCGTTGCGTCCCCTTTTGGAAACCCCGGGGATCGGCATGGTGGTGGTGACCGTGCGGACCGATGTGCTGGAGCCAGCGAAACGATGGCTGGCGGGGACCCGGCTGCCGGTGGATCGGATCCGTTTCATTGCGGGGGGAAAAGAAAGACAAGATTCGGTTTGGGAGGGGTTGGAGGCCCTGGGCCATGCGGTCGAATGGGCGGTGGTGCATGACGCGGCCCGGGTCCTGACCACTTCCAAGTTAATTGAAAAAGTGATGGCGGGGGCGCGAACCACGGGAGCCGCGGCGGCGGCGGCCAAGATGTCCGACACGGTGCGTGCCACCGATTCCGCGGGAAAGATCCTGCGGCTGGTGGACCGGGAAGGGTTGTGGAGGATGGAGACACCCCAAGTGGTCCAGGCGGAGGTATTGCGTAAAGGACTGGCGATCGCCCGGGAGAAGAAAATCTTGGTCACAGACTGCCTGGCCGCGGCCGAATTGGCGGGGGTGCAGGGAGTCTTGGTGGAGTCGGGGGAACCGAATTTAAAAATTACCGTTTCGTCCGATTGGGCCCTGTCGGAAGTGTGGTTGAAGCAGTGGCGCTGACGGGATTCGAACCCGTGTATGGTCCTTGAAAGGGACCTGTCCTAGGCCTCTAGACGACAGCGCCGTTGAAGATCGCAAACCCTACCCGAGGAGTCTCTGCGGCCAAAGTTGATTTTGACCTCTGACCCCAAAGCCCAAAAAAGAGGCCCACAAGAACTTCTGGCCCAGAGAGTTAAAGGACCTCTGACCCCAAAAATTAATATATTCATGTATCATGATATAATGATATAAAACTCGACATCCGAGCGGGGAGCTTTTAGGATTTTTCGATGGTGGCGAGTGAAAGAGTCCTGTGGAAACGGCGCCAGCTCGAACAGGCGCTGGGGAAGCGGATCGTGATGATGGACGGGGCAATGGGGACAATGGTTCAGCGTCATCAGCTCAGCGAGAAGGATTTTCGCGGGGACCGCTTTGCGTCCCATGCCAAGGATCTGAAGGGCAACAACGATATTCTGGTTCTTACCCGACCGGATGTGATCGGGGGAATCCACCGGGCCTACTTGGAGGCGGGGGCGGAGATCATCGAGACGAACACCTTCAATGCGACCTCGATTTCCCAAGCGGACTATGGACTCGAATCGGCCGTGCGAGACATCAACCTAGCGGCGGCGAGGCTGGCGCGGAAAACCACCGATGAATTTTTAGCCGCTCATCCCGAGAGACAGGCGTGGGTGGCGGGGGCGGTGGGGCCGACGAACCGGACGCTCTCGATGTCGCCGGACGTGAACCGTCCCGACTATCGAGCGGTGACTTTTCGCCAGCTGGTGGAGGCCTATGGGGAGCAGGTGCGGGCGCTGATCGAGGGAGGGGTGGATGTGCTGTTGCCGGAGACGACCTTCGACACCCTCAATCTCAAGGCGGCGTTGTATGCCATGGAGGAAATCTTCGATGAGATCGGATACCGGTTGCCGGTGATGATCTCGGTGACGATCACGGATGCCTCGGGAAGGACTCTTTCTGGCCAAACCACAGAAGCCTTTTGGCACTCCATCCGGCATGCGCGCCCCTTCAGCGTAGGGATCAATTGTGCACTGGGCCCAAAAGAGATGAGGCCCTACATGGCGGCTTTGTCCAAGGTGGCGGACTGTTTTGTCAGCTGCTATCCGAACGCAGGTTTACCCAACGCCTTTGGCGGTTATGACGAAACACCGGAGCAGATGGCGGAGGTGCTGCGGGAGTTCGGGCAAGCGGGTTTTCTGAACATGGTCGGGGGGTGTTGCGGCACCACCCCCGAGCATATCGCGGCGATCGGCAAGGGGGTGGAGGGGGTAGCCCCACGGGTGGCGCAACCGCCGCCTGCAGCCACGGTGTTGAGTGGCTTGGAGCCTTACACGATTGGTACCGGGGGATCGTTCACTTCCATCGGCGAACGAACCAACGTGACGGGATCACCGAAATTCGCCGCTTTGATCAAGGATGGAAAGTTTGACGAGGCGGTGGCGGTGGCCCGGCAGCAGGTGGAGGCCGGGGCGAACCTGATTGATATCAACTTCGACGAGGCGCTACTGGACGGTGAAGCCAGCATGCAAAAATTTCTTCATCTGGTGGCGAGTGAGCCGGAGATCTCCCGCGTGCCTTTGGTCCTAGACAGTTCGAAATGGTCGGTGCTGGAGGCGGGGCTGCAGTGCGTGCAGGGGAAGTCGGTGGTCAATTCGATCAGCCTGAAAGAGGGCGAGGGGCCGTTTCTCGAGCAGGCCCGGAAAGTGCGGCGGTACGGTGCCGCGGTGATCGTCATGGCATTCGATGAGGAAGGTCAGGCCGCGGATCGAAAGAGGAAAGTGGAGATTTGTCGTCGAGCCTACCAACTCCTGACTGAGAAAGCGGGTTTTGCCCCGGAAGACATCATCTTCGACGTGAACATCCTGACGGTGGCCACCGGAATCGAGGAGCACAATGGGTATGCGGTGGAGTTCATCGAGGCGGTACGGGAAATCAAAAAAACCCTGCCCGGTTGCAAAACCAGCGGCGGGGTCAGCAACATTTCCTTTTCTTTCCGCGGGAACAACCCGGTCCGGGAGGCGATGCACTCCTGTTTCCTCTATCACGCCATCCAAGCCGGTCTGGACATGGCCATCGTCAACGCTGGTCAACTGGCCGTGTACGAGGAAATTCCCGCCGACCTCAAGGAACGGGTGGAAGATGTATTGCTGAACCGCCGGACGGATGCCACCGAACGGATGCTGGAGTTTGCGGAAACGGTGAAGGCCGGGGGCAAGGCAGTGGTGAAGGACGAGGCCTGGCGCCGAGGAACGGTGGATGAGCGCTTGCTCCACGCCCTGCTGAAGGGAATTACCGACCATATCGACGAGGACACGGAGGAGGCGCGCCAGAAGTACGGGCGGCCCCTCGATGTGATCGAGGGACCGCTGATGGGCGGGATGCGGCATGTGGGCGATCTCTTCGGGGAGGGGAAAATGTTTCTCCCTCAAGTGGTCAAAAGTGCGCGGGTGATGAAGAAGGCGGTGGCTTACCTAACTCCTTTTATGGAAAAGGAGAAAGCCCTCGGAGCCAAATCCCAGGCGGGCCGGATCCTGATGGCGACAGTCAAAGGGGACGTGCATGACATCGGCAAAAACATCGTCGGGGTGGTGCTGGCCTGCAACGGCTACGAGGTGATCGACCTCGGCGTGATGGTGCCTTGCGAAAAGATCCTGGCGGAGGCGAAAACCCACGGCGTGGATGTGATCGGGCTGAGCGGTCTGATCACCCCGTCGTTGGACGAAATGGTGTCGGTAGCCTCGGAAATGGAACGGGAAAAGTTCCAAGTGCCGCTCCTGATCGGGGGGGCCACGACGAGCGCCGCGCATACGGCGGTGAAGATCGCTCCGGCCTATTCCGGCCCGGTCGTGCATGTCATCGACGCTTCCCGGGTCGTGGGGGTGGCCCAGCAGCTTCTTTCGCCTCAAAAAGAAAAAGAGTTCGTGGCCAAGATCCGAACCGACCAGGAAAAAGCCCGGCAGGATTTCGAAAAGCGACGCTCCGCCCAGAAGTTGCTGCCCCTTGCGGAAGCCCGGAAAAACGCCGCCCGTTTTGACTGGTCGAAAGACCCGGAAAAACCGGAGTTTTTGGGGATCAAGGTTTACGACGATTTTCCGTTGGCGGAACTGGTCGAGTATATTGACTGGTCGCCCTTTTTCCATGCCTGGGAACTGCGGGGACGGTTCCCCAAGATTCTGCAGGATCCGGTGGTCGGGGCCGAAGCCAAGAAGCTCTATGAGGATGCCCAGGCCCTCCTGAAAAAGATTTTGGCCGAGAAAAGAATCCGGGCACGGGGGGTCATGGCTTTCTTCCCCGCCAACGCGGAGGGAGACGACATTCTTTTGTACGAGGATGAAACCCGGAAAAAGGTTCGGGCTCGGCTCCATACTTTGCGTCAGCAGAACGCCCGGACGGACGGGCAACCGAACCGTTGCCTGGCCGACTTCGTGGCACCGGTTTCCAGCGGAAAGAAGGATTATGTGGGAGCTTTCGCGGTGACGGCGGGGCACGGGGTGGAGGAGTGGGCAAAGGAGCTTGAACAGAAACACGACGACTATCAGGCGATTCTCCTCAAAGCCCTGGCGGATCGCTGTGCCGAGGCTTTTGCGGAAAAAATGCATGAATTAGCCCGGCAGGCTTGGGGTTTTGGTCAAGGGGAAGGGCTTTCCAAAGAGGATCTGATTGACGAGAGGTATCGTGGAATCCGCCCAGCCGCCGGTTACCCGGCTTGTCCAGACCACACTGAGAAATGGGGGCTGATGGCCCTATTAGAGGCGGAGAAAAACACGGGGATCCGGCTCACAGAAAGCTGCGCGATGACGCCGGCAAGTTCGGTGAGCGGCCTTTATTTCGGCCACCCTGAGGCGAGGTATTTTGCGGTGGGGGCGATTGGGAAGGACCAGGTGGAGGATTATGCGGCTCGAAAAGGGGTGGCTCGGGCGGAGACTGAAAAGTGGTTACAGCCCAATCTGGCCTACGATCCAGCGGGCTGATTTTTCGGGCCTTTTTCAGCCGGAATCCCATTTTTCGCCCTATTCCATTGACCCTTTCGGGGTGGATTCTAGCTTGAGGGAATGATCTGGAAATTTTGGGCCGGTTTTGTCCTGGTGGCGGGAGCCGGGTTGATTCCGATTGAGGCACAAGAGAAAGAAAAGCCCAATGTTTCCTTCGGCAAGACCCAAGACCTGGAAATCGAGCTGGTGACGGTGCCCGATTCGGTGGGATCCGGGGGCAAGCCGGCGCCCACGGGGGCGGACGCGAAAGCTTCCCAGGAGGGAAGATGGCTGCGGATCGATGTGCCATTTGCCACAGAGAAAAAAATCACCCCGGAGGTAAAATTTAAATTTTTTTTGGAAGGTTACGAGGTGGTGGAAGGTGAAAAGGGGGCAAAGGACGTTGAAAAATTTGTGGTACTGACGGGGGAAGTGACTTACCGGGACGTGCCAAAGGGGGCGAAGCATTATGCGGGGATGTTTTTGCCCCCGGCCTCGACGCTGCGCTTTGCCGGACTCAAACCGAATGGGGAAGCGGACTGGAGCGGCCGAAAAATGAATTTACGGGTGGAGGCATCGGATCGAGGTACGCCGGTAGAGGAGCTCTTTGACCTCCAGGGCGATCGGGATAAAGGATTGAGCGGAAGGGGTGGCAAAAAAGATCCGGAATGGCACAAGGCAGCCGATGCCCAGGAGGTCACCGGGGGGCTCCTGCCCATCACCGAGACGCCTTTTTGGCCCAAAGACTACAAGCGCTATCCCCAGCTGAAGAAGCCTTAGAAGTTCAAGGATTGCCGGATGGCCTCTTTCCAAAAAATCCTCGCCGTTGACTTAGGCGCTTCGGCAGTCCGCTTGATGGAGATCGGGCCTGATGGTAACGGCCGACCGACCGTTCTGGCGATTAGTCAGGAGGAGGTAGCTTTCGACCCGGTAAAAACCTCAGACTTTTTTGCGATTTATGCCCAAGCCCTCGCCGCGGCGGTTGGACGATTTGCCAGCAAGACACGCTTGTGCCACCTCTGCTTGGGCGGGCCGGCGGTCTTTGCCCGGATTCTCAAGGTGCCGGCGTCCGACCCTGCCAAGGTGGGGTCGATGATCGGGTTTGAAGCGCAACAAACCGTACCCGCCATTGAGCAAGCCCTCTGGGATTACCAGGTCATTCCCTCGCCGGCACCAAGTGAAGTCGAGGCCTTGATTTTGGCCATCAAACGGGAAACGGTGGAGGAGTTATCCGCGGCGGCGGCTTCGGCTGGCCTAAAGTCGCAGTCTGTTACCCTGACCCCAGCCGCGCTGCTTAACGCCTTTAGCTACAACTATCCTGAAGCTGCCGGATGCAACCTCATCATGGAAATCGGGACAAGAGCCACGACGATTCTACTGGTGGAGGGGGCGAGAATCTTTGTCAGGGTTGTTCCCCTGGGTGGAGCGGCCATTTCTCAAGCCGTGGCGACGGATTTGCAGGAATCGTTTGCCGGCGCGGAGACCCTGAAACGGGCCAAAGGTTTTGTGCACCCTGGGGGAGCCTACGAAGATCCGGCGGATGCGGCAACGGCGCGAATTTCCAAGTTGGCCCGGGGTGTGATGACTCGTCTGCATACCGAGGTGGAGCGTTCGGTGACTTTTTTCCGGAGCCAGCAAGGGGGAGGCAAACCGGCCCAAGCTTGGTTGATGGGCGGGGGAGGCATGCTTGGCTACACCGATTTATTTTTTCGCGAAAAATTAAGAATTCCGGTTGGATATTTTCAACCCTTTCGAAGACTGGGACTTCCCGCTTCTGCCGAGGCACAGGTAGCCGCCCGAAATTTTTCAGTGTGGGGAGGGGCTGTGGGGACGGCCCTGCAAGCACTACCGGACTCACCTGTACGGATCAACGTGCTGGGTGCGATTGGCAAGGCCCAAGCCCAGAAAAGTCGGGATGTACCGGCGATGGTCGTGGCGGCGGTGGCCGGAGCCGGTTTCTTGCTTTTGCCGGGAGTGCATGGATTCTGGCAGGGGGCAAAGATGGGCGGGCGGTTGGCCGAACAAACGATTCAGGTGGAGGAGGCCAGCGGGGCCCTGCAAAAACTGGAAGTGGAAAGTAAAAAATTTCTCGAGGTGGTCCAGCGGGCGGAGTCGGCGCTGAAGTTGGAGCGGGAGCGTTTGCGTTGGCCTCAACTACTGATGGAGCTGAAACGCCACAGCCAAAAGCGGGTGTGGATCACCAATCTTCAGGTAGTGCCGGCTTCGGAGGCTTCCGAACCGTTGCCCCCCGGCGGAGCACCGACGGCACCCATCGTGGAGATTGGAGGAATGTTCGAGACCCAGTCGGAAAAGGCGGATGCAGAGGCGGTGGCTAATTTTCAAAAGGCTCTGGAGGCCGGCGGGGTTCTCCGGAATGTGGAAGTGCTAGAGCGTGAGACCCCGCAATACATGGATGGTAAAACCGACCAAGGCGCCTTGAAATTCCGGCTGAGAGCGGAGGGGCCGGAGGAGGTACAGGCCCAAGCGGCTGGTTCGGGGGGTGGGGGGTGAAGGCGGGCTTAGACAAGGGCCAGTTTATGGCGGTGGCCAGCGGAGCGGCCGCGGTACTGGTCGCGGGTGGACTGGCATGGTTTGGGCTAGGGGGGTTGGCCGAGAAACAGGCCGAGGCCCAAGCGTTAACTGAAAGGATGGGCAATCCGGCCTTAGCGGCGCTTTTAAACAATCCTGGGGGAGGGAGCCGGGCCTCTCGGGATGCTGCGGAGATCCAAAAACTCGCTAACGAACTCCAAGACGGAGATATCCCGGCGAACCAGTGGGCCCAAGCCACCAAGGAATTAGGCGGGGATGGTCAGGATTGGGCGAAAGACCCAGGAAAATGGAAGGACCGTCTAATTGCCGTCCAGAGCCAACTGCAGAAAGAGGCAAAAGCCGGGAGGCTCGGTCTGGCCTCCGATTTTTATCTGGGGTTGGACGGTTACCGGCAAAAGAGTCCAACTCAGGAGGAGGTCCCCGGACTGGCTCTGCACCTTTCGGTCGCGGAACGGCTGGTGAGGTGTTTGATAGAGGCGCGTCAGACCAAGGAGCAATATCCCACGACTTGTGAATTTCGCAGCCTTAGCGGGCCCGGTTCGACCCTAGAAAAAGGGGCGCAGGAAAAACCGCCCGCGCCAACCGGCCCGGGGGCCAAGCCGAGAGCCCCGGCGCCCGAGGCCGAGCGAATGACTTTTCGGGTGGAGATCCGATCCTCGCCAGAGGTGTTGTACGAGTATGTCAGGTTGCTCGTGGCCGACCCGGCCCTTTTTATCGTCACCGATCTCAGGCTGACCAATGAAAAGCAGACCTTTCCGTTGCGGTCTGAAATCGCCAAAAAATTCTCCGAGGCCCCCGTCCCAGCGGGTGGGAATCAGTCGGACGAAAAAAAAGAAAAGAAAAAATTATTGGAAATTTTGGCGGGAGAAGAGGGTTTGAACACGGCGCTTGAGATTGATTTTGTTGCTTGGAAAAAGCCCGAAGAGGCCAAAGCCGCCGGAACCACGGCTCCGGCCGCAACCCCATGAAGGCGTCCTCCTGGTTTTTTGCCGGACTCGCCGCAGCGGTCTTAGCCGGATTAATCTTTTTCGGGGTGGGCTTTTTTCGGCCCGGGCAGATTTCTGAAGTGGAAAACGCAGGGGGAACAGGCAAACCCTTGCTGGCGGAGGCAAAGAAGAAAGCGGAGGTTGTCCGGCAGTCCCGGGCAAAAGCGGCAGAAGCCGCAAAGGGATGGATGAGTTTGAAGGGCCAAGAGGGAGAGCATCGGGTCTTTGTCTCCGCTCAACTGGTTTATCTTCCGGAGAATGCGGAGCCGGTGCAGCCTCTGGATCCCAAAATGGTGACGGAGGATGGCATCGGGGTGGGTTGGAAAATCCAGCATGGCTTTGATCCGGCTGACCCCGCGGTGAAAGACGAGGACCCTGATGTGGACGGATTCACCAATCTGGAGGAGTTTTTGGCCAAAACAGACCCTACGAAAAAAGAGGATAGCCCAGCCAAGGAGAGCAAGCTGAAGTCACGCTCTGGTGAGCCGGTGGCGATGGCGGTGAGTTTTCCCGAGAAGAGCGGAGGTCTTTACTCCATTCGTTTTCAGGTGGGGACGAAGCGGCGGGAGTTCAAGGGAAAGCCCGGGGACAATTTTTGGGTGATGGCGGGGCCGGACGGAGTGGAGATTTATCGGGAGGAAGAAAAAGGGAAAATGGACGAGGCCCGTTCCAAAGCCAAGGAGGCAGGCCTAAATAGTCACGTCATTCCTTTGAAGTTTCTTTCTTACCAGGAAAAAGTGGAAAAAGTGAAGGATATGAAGGCAGGAGGGGTCGAAGTGGAAGTGGATAATTCGGTGGTCGTGCTGGAGAGAAAAGATGCCCTGGCGGGGCGGCAAAATCTGGTTTTCAGCACACCCCAGCGGCCCCAGGCCCTTACTTGGGATGTGGGGGAGATCCGATTTCATGCTCCTGTAGGGGGAGGCACGGAAATGGGGCCTTTCCGGGTCGGGGAAACCTTCTCCTTTGAAGGGAAGGAATTTTCCGTGGTTGGTCGGGAGGGGAAGAAGATTGAGCTCAGAAATCGGGCCGACGCAGCGAAAGATCCTTTTTGGGTTCCTGCGGAAAATGCCGGGCCCCCCGTTTCACCGGCTCCTTGAGGGCTGGGGATAACTGTTCGCAATCATTCCCAAGTTCTTCAATCACCCTGCCGGGGGCCGTTGACCCATCGTTGCGAAGCGAAATGATGCCATGGAGCTATGGTATCAATGCCTGTCCTCTTATGCGTGGCCCTGTTGCTCATGGGTACCCGCCCGGTCTGTGGGGAAAAAACCGATTCTAAAGTTGGAAACGATGCTGATGTTCGTGCCGCGACATCGGCAGAAATGGTGCAAAGAGAAATTGATCGGCGGAGGGAGACCACCTTCCGGCTCAACGAGATTTTGGATTTAGCGGACCGGATGTATCGTTCGGGCGAATGGGAACATGCCCAAGCCAAGTATGACCTCATTCTGACCGACACGGATCCCCAAACCCAAATGGGAGGGTTTTATCGGCGCGCACAAATCGGCAAAGCCCGGTGCTTGGCCGCCAAGGCCTTATCCAGGGAGGAAGAGGGAAAACTGACGGAGGCGGCTGGCCTGATGAAACAGGCGGCGGAACTGGATCCAAGCAATCGAAGCTTGGCCCGAAAAGCTGTCGAATTGGCGGAACAGGGGGGCCGCCAAGACAACCCCTATCCTGGAAATCTTGCCGTCACCGATGATCTTTTTCAGCGTACGGCAGAAATCAAAAGCCTGCTCGCGCTTGCTGATCAACTCACCGAAACTGGTCAATATCAGCAGGCGAGAAAGCGTCTGGATGACGTGTTGCGGCTGGATCCGTATCACCGCGCGGCCCGGAAAAAAATTGAGATTCTTGAGGAAAAGCGGATGGCGGCGGCGGATCGTCGCTATTTAGCCAGCCGGGAGAAGGCTTTGGCCAAGGTTTCCGAGGCATGGCTTCCGCCTCCCCCGGCCAAAGTCGACCCGCGCAAAAGCCGTCAAACCGGGGCGGCTGGGGATTCCAATGCAGCGGCGATTCTGAAAAAACTAGCCGAAATACGGATTCCCGAACTTACCTTCAACGAAAGACCCATCCGGGCTGCGGTTGAGGAACTACAACGTCTCAGCGAACGTTTCGACCCGGACAAGCAGGGTATCAACTTTGTGTTGCGGCTTCCGCCTCCCTCCCAAGGTGGGGATCCCGAAGCGGCTACAGTGAGCCTGGAATTAAGGGACATATCCCTGCAAACCGCCTTGAAGTATCTTTGTGAGCAGATTCGGGGCGGGGAAAAATTACGGCCAGAGGTGGAAGACAGTGCGGTGTTTCTGCTGCCGGCCACGGAAACCGGGGGGGAATTAGAGACAAGGAGCTACACTTTGCCTCCCAGTCTGATTGCAAATTTACCCGGCGCATCCAGCGACCCCAAAACCTTGGGAGATGAGGTGTTGAAAAATATTGGAGTGAACGTGGAGGTGGAGGGGGCATCTTCTGCCTGCTTTCGCGACACCGGAAAGATGGTGGTACGGAACACCCCCGGGGAGCTCAATAAAATCGAGGCGCGAATCCGGGATGCGCAGGGGGAACGGGCCCAAAGGCAGTTTGAGGTGGAAACAAAATTTCTGCAATTTTCTGAAAATGATCTGAAAAATTTTACCTTCAACCTGCAGGTTAACGGCAATACTTCGCTGCCTGCTCCCGGAACGCCTGGTCAGGTTTTTTCACCCTCCTCGGCCTCCGGCGGGACGGATGGGCTACGGGGTGTCTCCGGCCTGAATCAAAATGGTATCTCCGCCGTGTCCCTGCAAAACCTGTTGGATCCAACCTATCCGCAGGATGTCTCCAACCAAGTCGGTCTGAATGCGCGGGTTTTTGGTCGGGGGTTCGCGGCGATTCTCCAACTGTTGCAGAATGCCATCGGTCGGGATCTGGTGGCCGCTCCGCGGGTTACCTTGGCGGACGGAAAAGAGTCAAAAATCGTGATCAGCCGGGAAATGTATTATCCGACGAGCTACACCCAACCCACCGTTCCGAATAATGACCAAGGCGTGGGCGCGGGATTTATCCTGCCCAGCAATCCGACCGGTTTCGAGTCCCGCAATATCGGGGTCACCTTAACCGTGAAAGGGGAGTCCACCTCCATTCCGAAAGCCGTGGATTTAGATTTCACCAAATTGGAAGTGGAGGATTTCGAGGGCTTCATTGATTACGGGGCCCAGATCGCCACGGTTTCCAGCGGCCAAGGCGGGGCCCTCGATCCCAGCCCTTTGGTGACCACCATTGACCCCGTTCCTCAACCCATCGGCCAGAGCCCTTACTTAGTACCCATCTTTTCCAAACGCTCCCTGCAAAGTCGAGTGCGACTTTTGGATGGGGAAACCGTTGGGCTAGGTGGGTTAATCGCGGAAACGGTTCAGGAGGTGGACGACAAGGTGCCCGGTCTTGGTGATGTGCCCCTGCTGGGGCGACTCTTTCGTAGCGAGGCTTCCCAAAAAATAAAATTCAACCTTGTGATCTTCTGCACGGTTCGGATTATCGAACCCGACGGCTCCTTAAGTTTTCCGGAAGATGAGAATAATCCAGAGTATGCCCAAGCCGGTTCGGCCGAAATGATGCCCGCCAACCCATGAAGCGTCCTTTTTGCACATTCCTTTTGCTATTGGCGCCATGGCTGGTTTCAGCGAACTCTTCTCTTCAGCAACAACTTGCCGCCGAAACTCTCAAAAGAGAGCAATCTGTCCGGCCCCTGCAATTGGCTTTGGGCCAGTCTGAGAAGTTGGCAGAGCAGGGGGAGACCTTGCGGGCGTGGGAGGACTTGGACCGGGTTTGGCAGCAAACTCCAGAAGGCTTGCGCTCCACGGGCGTCGGCCGACAGGTGATACAGCGGCTTTCCATGTATGAGGCGAAACTGGCTTCCTTGGAGGCTTCCCAATCCCGCTGGCCCAAGGCCAGGGATTGGGCGTTGCGCTCGCTTCAGCATGATCCCGGTAACCTCGAGGCCAGCGGGGTGTTGGAAAAAGCGGACGATCTCCTTCGCCGAGGTGCCGTCGCCGGGCAGGAGGTTAACCCGGCTTTAAGTAACTCGTTTTTTGACAGGCTTCAGGGAGTACAAAACGGACTGATCGAGGCAAAGCAGCTGCGGGAAACCGGTCAGCTGGACCGGGCCGAAAGCCGGTATGAAGAGGTCCTGCGTTTGGATCCCTTTAACGCCGTTGCCACGGAAGGAATTCGAAAAATTTACGAGGAAAGAAATCTGGTGGCTAACCAATCCCGGGATCTGTCCAATCTGCAAAGGCGTCGGGAAGTGCGGGAAGCTTGGAATAATATTTATCCGAAAAAAACCGCCACCCAAGGTGGCAGCCAGGTGGTCGGCCCCCTGACCGCGTCTCCTACCTTCGATTTGGAACAGAAACTCCGTAATATCCAGATTCCCCAGGTGTCTTTTGAGGGTGCGGATCTCGAAACCGTTCGGCGGGCCCTGAACACCCTTAGTCGTCAATACGACACGGATGCAGGAAAGGCCGGAGTCAATTTTGTGGTGAGCGCCGATGTAACCGGTTCTCAGCTTGTGAATTTAAAATTGCGCGACGTTTCTTTGGGCGAAGTCGTCCGCTATGTCGCCCAGATCGCGGGGGTCAAGTCGCGGTTGAGTGAGGTCGGAGTGACTTTCAGTCCCCTGATAGAAACCCGTCCCGACCTAATTCCCCGGGAATTCACGGTGAGCCCCTCCTTTTTCCGAGGGGCAGGAGCTGGAACCGGAGAGACGGAAGCAGCGCCCCGTGGCGGGGCGGCCGGCGCGGGGACTGGATCCTCAGAGTCGGCGCAAAGCGAGCAGGCCAAACTTGAGGAGTTGGGTGTAAAATTTCCGCCTGGGGCCTTTGCCGTATACAACCGAAACACCAGCCGTCTCCGGGTGGTGAACAACGCCGAAATGCTTGATTTGATCGGACAGTTGATCGGGGCGGCGGAAGAGCAGACCCTGTTAATTCAAGTCGGGGTTCGTTTGGTTGAAATCAATCAGAACGACCTGGATAGTGTGACCGTTAATTCCTCTTTGGCAGGGTCTCCCCTGTCTGTCATCCCCTCGGGTCTCACGACCAACAACCAAGGGCCCGTCCCGGTCACGGGGGCGGGCTGGAATGCCCAGCTGAACCAAATCCAAGGCGTGGGCTTGCTCCCCAATAATACGCTGCAATCCTTCCTTCAGCAGGGAGTTCTGGCGGGAACTAACCAGGCCAGCAGCTATGCCCTCAACACCATGGAACTCGGCGGCACGATCCTTAACGGGATGCAGCTTCGTACCTTGATCACGGCCATTTCCCAGAAGTCCAGCGCGAATGTCTTGGCGAATCCTTCCATTATTTTGAAACGTGGCCAGGAGGGGGTGATCGAGATTACCCAGGAATTCCGTTATGTGCAGGAGTACAACGATCCCCAATCCAGCATCCGGACGATCATTCCGCCCGGGGGTGGGGCCTTTAACACCGGGGTGCCCGGACCGGAAACCGTCATCAGCTCTTTCCCGTCCCAAATCAGCGATCCCGTGCCGATCGGAGTCAAGATGGGCGTGAAGCCGGACATCACAGGCGACAACTCGCGGGTTTTGATGGAGATCAAGCCCAGCTTTGTCGATTTTGAGGGTTTCATCAATTATGGCACGGTTATCAATTCGTCGTATGCGGCCGCTTATTTTTCCAACGCCGTGACTATTCTGACCAATAACATCCAGCAGCCGGTTTTCGTCCGACGCGATTTGACCCTGCCCGCTATTGAAGTCAGCGATGGGCATACTTTGATGCTGGGAGGTCTTTTGCGGGAGGACATCCAGAAGATCGACGAAAAGGTCCCGATCATTGGCGACATTCCGATTTTCGGGCGCGCGTTTCAGGGGAAAACAGAGCAAGCTGTGAAGAAGAATACCCTGATATTTGTGACCCCCCGTATCCTGCAAGTCGATGGCCAGCCCCTGAATCCCACCGCCGGTGCGGCCACGACTGCCTCGGCGGCCGTTTCCCCTTAACCCTCAGCGCCGGATCAGGCGGTACTCAAAATCTCCAGAGATGGCCCGCGTGTTGCCGGCCGACCAGCCCAGGATATTCGCCGTGGAATATCCCAAGCCCCCGAAGACAAAATAAAAAACGGAGCTGGCCAAGTCCGCGGTTTCGGATTTGGCATACCAAACCCGGGGCCCCAGATCCTTGGTGCTGTGGGAAGGCAAATCAATGCCCCCCCGGCGTTCCGCCTCGCCGATCTTGATCTTTTCCAGGGATTCGTAACGCACCCAGACCGGTTTATTCTCCGGCTCGGCGTAACGGGAGGTCTCCTTTTTTACCTCGACGGGCAGGGATTGATCCCGGCGAACCTGATCCGTGGTCTGCATCAGGGGGGAATCGATCGGCAGCTGGAGAATTTGGCGATAGGTCCCCGCAGGCAGGACAATTTTTTCCCCGCTATCGGTGGCGGTAATTTCCAGATCGGTCGGTAGGTTGAGATTCGAGTTTTCCGGAGTGATGGCAGGTTTTTGATCCCGGTCAGGAAGCAGATATTCGGCCCGGGTGGGGGCTTCCTCCATGGCCGCGATGGAGTTACCCCGACTCGAGGGCCGGTGGAAAACCGGGGAGGATGCGTTGGCCACAACCTCATTCGTGCTCCCGGTTACGATCGTCTGCTGTTCCGAATAGGCGATGCCCCAGAGGATATCCGTGCCCCCATTTTGGGCCTATCGTGACTGGGAAAC
>OGVY01000053.1_pt1 | contig 18126 bp, 17 predicted proteins | sample 1575871 | NCBI WGS metagenome assembly OGVY01 (sample SAMN07581536, study PRJEB24739) | freshwater metagenome
GTTTCCCAGTCACGATAGGCAGTTCGCATCCCCGCCAAGTGTTGGATAGCGCCAGAAATTCCACAAGCAATGTACAGTTTAGGACTGACCGTTTTGCCGGTTTGCCCTACTTGCATGTCATGAGGAGCATAACCCGCATCTACTGCTGCGCGACTAGCACCGACGGCAGCTCCAATCACTTGGGCACAATCAAAAAGGATTTTAAAATTATCGGCACTTTTTAAAGATCTGCCCCCAGAAATGATGATATCGGCTTCGGTTAAATCTACTTTCTTCTGATCCGTTGAAATCACTTCTGTAACTTTTGCTTTTAAAGCTCCGAGTTCAGCAGGGACTTTATCTACAGAGGCCGTTCCCCCTTTAGCTTCTCCTAGCGGTAAGACATTAGGTCTTACGGAGAAAATAGCGGGACTTCCCGAAAAACTCATTCCTTGTGTACACTTGCCAGCAAAAACAGGTCGCCGCACGGAAATACTTCCAGAGATTTTAAACTCGGTACAGTCTGAAGCAATTCCCACTTTAAATTTGGCAGCAAGTCTTGGAAGAACATCCTTTCCCACCCAGCTAGCCCCCATGATCACTGCGGTTGGGTTTTGCTGACTTAAGTAAGCGTAGAGTGCGTGGGCCATGCCCTCATTCGAGTAATTTTTGAGCTCTGCATTTTCCAAAACCACCACTTTAGAAGCCCCACTTTTGGCAAGCTCTTGAGCAGCGCCTTCAAGTCCTCCAGTTCCCAGAAGGACACAGGTAGGCTGAGTTCCTTGACGAACACACTCACTCAAAATTTCTAAACTGACTCTTTTGACTTGGCCTTCTTTGTGTTCTGCAACAAGAAAAACTGACATGATTCCTCCTAAACGGATTAAATAGCTTTTGCCTCTTCTCGGAGTAAGCGCACGACTTCTTTCACTTGGGTTGCCGCATCTCCACTCAGTTTCTTTCCAGCTTGTCTTTCTGGGGGCAGAGCGTAATCCGAAGCGCTCGTTTTGGGAGTTTCGGAGCCCAATCCCAAATCCGAGAGCGAGTAGGTTTTTATTTCTTTCTTTTTAGCTTTCATGATTCCAGGAAGACTCGCATAGCGAGGAGTGTTGATTCCTTTGTCCACAGCAATGAGAGCTGGGAGGGGTAAGTCTAAAGCAAATCGAGTTCCTCCTTCGACTTCTCTTTGAACTTGTGCCTTTTCAGGGCTTACTTCGCATTTGACGACCATAGAAGCAGAAGGCCAGTTTAAAAGCTCAGCTACGTATCCTGGGGTGGCAGCTTGATCGTCATCGATCCCCTGTTTGCCAGAGAAAACGATCTGAGCATTTTCCTTCTTAATAACCTCAGCAAGAGCTCGGGAGACAAGATAAGTATCCAGTTCGCCGTCTATTTTAACGTGACAAGCGTTATCTGCCCCCATGGCAACAGCTGTCCGAAGCGCTTCAATCACTCGATCAGGTCCCACCGAAACAACCGTGACGGAACCTGTTTTAAGTTGTTCCTTGGTTTTGAGTGCTTGCTCTACTGCAAATTCGTCATAGGGGTTGATGACCCACTTGATATCCCCTTTTTCGATACTCTTTTTATCTGCCGTGATCCGAATTTTAGTTTCGGTATCAGGAACTTGTTTCAAAAGAACAATAATATTCATCTTTCAGGTCCTTTCTCACTAATCTTGTAGGAGATGGCGCGCAATCACGACTCGTTGAATTTGGCTGGTCCCTTCGTAGATTTGAACCAGTTTCACATCTCGCATAATCTTTTCGACTGGGTATTCCTTCGTGTACCCATAGCCTCCGTAAATTTGGACTGCATCGGTCGCAACTTCCATGGCCATATCTGCTGAAAATCTTTTAGCTAGGGAAGCAAAGTAACTTCCTTCTTTGTGTTGTCCTTTATCCAAAGCCCAAGCTGCCTGGTAGCAGAGGAGTCTTCCAGCTTCTATTTTAGTGGCCATATCCGCAAGCATGAACTGAATCCCTTGGAAATGAGAAATGGGTTGATTGAACTGCTTTCTTTCTTTGGAATATTTGATTGCGTATTCCATGGCAGCACGAGCAGCTCCGACGGCCCCAGCAGCGATAGGAGTTCTCGTTTTATCGAGTGTCTTTAGAGCGATTTTAAAACCGTCTCCTATTTGCCCGATCATATTTTCTTTTGGAACTTTGACATTTTCAAAAGTGATAGCCCGAGTATCGGAACACCGTTGGCCCATTTTATCTTCATGCTTCCCCAAGGAAATCCCCGCAGACTTTGCTGGAACTGCTAAGCAGACTGTGCCTTTAGAACGGAGTTCTTTGTTGGTAGTGGCAAAAACGGTAAAAAGATCCGCATGACCCGCATTGGTGATCCACATTTTTGAGCCGTTTAAAATAAAATGGCTTCCCTCATCTTTGGCTATGAGAGCAAGAGAGCCAGCATCAGAGCCAGCCCCGGGCTCCGTTAAACAAAAAGAAGCGAGTTTCGGTTCATTCAAAAAAGGCGTCACCCAATGCTTGATTTGTTCTTCAGTCCCACCAATCAGAATGGGATATAAAGCTAGGGTATTGACGGCAATACTCGTGGTCATGCCCAAACAACCTGCCCCCATTTCCTCATTCATGATGACGTCCTCAACAATCCCTAAGCCTAGGCCACCAAACTTTTCGGGAACTGCAGGATTCATCAAGCCGTTTTCCCAAGCTTTTCTGATGATTTCGTGAGGGAAGTCTCCCGTGGCATCGTATTGATGGGCCTTAGGAATGATTTCGGTTTGCACGAATTTTCGAACAGTGTCTCTGAGTGCGATTTGTTCTTCAGAAAGAGAAAAATCAATCATGGGCCTCTCCAAAATAAACGGTTACTGACTGGTCAAAGGTATGCGGAACAAAAAGAGATTTCAAGCTTTTCTCTCGCATTTAAAACGTTATGATAGACCCATGGGTTCCGCTCACAGAACAGGGCTATTAATTATTTTAGATGGGTTTGGAGTGAATCCATCCCCAGAGAGTAACGCAGTCGCTTTGGCTAGAATGCCAATCTATCAAGGGCTCCTCAAAAAGTACCCTCATACTCAAATAGAAGCTTCGGAAAAAAATGTGGGGTTGCCCAAAGGTTTTATGGGAAATTCTGAAGTGGGGCATCTCAATATAGGTGCGGGTCGAGTGGTTTTTCAGGATTTTTCATTGATTAGCCAGGCCATAGAAGACAAAACGTTTTTTCAAAATCCAGCTTTTGTAAAAATGCTTACCGCTTTAAAATCCCAGGCTTTAAAAAAAACTTTGCACTTGATGGGACTTCTCTCTGACGGGGGGGTCCATTCACACTTGAGCCACTTATTTGCGTTGCTAAATTTGGCAAAGGCGCAAGGAGTTGAGTCAGTCAAAATTCATTGTTTTATGGATGGGAGGGATACTTCTCCTATTTCAGGGGCCAGTTTTTTAAAAAGTCTTCAAGATTTCATCAAAAAAGAAAAAATCGGACAGATTGCGACGATCATGGGACGTTTTTATGCCATGGATAGAGACAATCGTTGGGAGAGAACCCAAAAAGCCTACGAAGCTATTGTCGAAGCAAAATCCGACTTCCGATTTGAAGATCCAGAGAAATTCTTGAGGGACTCTTACCACAAACAAGAAACAGATGAGTTTCTTTTGCCAGCTGTTTCTGAAGGGTACTCCGGAATAGAGCCGGGTGATGGCGTGATTTTTTATAATTTCAGGGCCGATCGTGCTCGACAACTGACGCGTTCCTTAACTCAAGAAGATTTTCAGGGGTTTCTGCGAGGGAAAATACCTCGTCTGAGTGGTTTTGTTTGTATGACCCCCTATGAAGAAGCTCTAAAGCTTGAGACGGCTTTTCAGAAGCCAAAAGTTCCGATGACTTTAGGTGAAGTCGTGAGTTTGATGGGTTGGAAACAGCTCAGAATTGCTGAGACTGAAAAGTATGCTCATGTGACCTACTTTTTTAATGGAGGGGACGAAAAGGTTTTTCCAGGAGAATCGCGAGTCTTGATTCCTTCTCCAAGAGAAGTGAAAACTTACGACTTAAAACCAGAAATGAGTGCGGAATTGGTTACGGAGAGACTTTTAAGTGAACTCCAGACAAATCAGTATCAATTTGCTGTCGTGAACTTTGCAAATCCCGACATGGTGGGGCATACCGGAAACCTCAAAGCTGCTGTGAAAGCGCTTGAAGTTCTTGATGGCTGTTTGGGAAAAATCTTAAAGTGGATCGAAACTCACTCGGCTTTTGGAGTCCTCACCGCTGATCATGGTAATTGTGAAATGATGCAAGATGCAGATGACCAACCGCTTACTTCACACACGCTTCTTCCCGTCCCCTTTATTTTGGTAGATCCACAGCAATTAAAGGCTAAGCTTTGCGCGTCAGGCAAACTGTCTGATATTGCGCCAACATTTTGTGATTTGTGGCAGATAAAAAAGCCCAATGAAATGGCGGGTCAAAGTCTGATCTTAGCCTAAGCCTTATCCATCAAATTAGAGTATAATAGTAAGAGTAGGTTTTCTGTCTTTTTCTAGCATTTTCAGTACCTAAACAAAAGAAAGCCGTTCCCATGACGCCAAGTAAATTGGGAGCTCTTTTAGTGGCTAAGGGGCTGATCACTCCAGACCAACTCCAGTCAGCAATTGAGCTTCAATCCAAAGAGAAAAGTCGATTGAGTAGTTCGCTAGTGAAGTTGGGGCACGTGAATGAAAAAGTCTTGATTACTTTCTTGAGCACACAATACGGTCTTGAGGCCACTTCGCTATCAGAACTCGATGTTTCCAGGGACGTCCTTCGTCTAGTTCCAAAAACACTCTGCCTGAAGCACAAACTGATTCCTATCAGTGTTCAGGGAAGTAGAATTAAAGTAGCTCTTTCCGATCCAACCAATATTTCTGCTGTGGATGATGTAAGGTTTATTACTAATTTAGAAGTGGAGATTGCTTTAGCAACCGAAAGTGAAGTGCTTGAGGCTGTAGAAAGATTGTACTCTCAGGATCCCGACGGTCCGGTAGATTCGGATTCCGGGACCTTTGGTGACCCAGTTCGTCCCGGAGAATCAGGCTTTGAAGAAATTGCAAATTTCCAAGAGGACTCTGCGGAAGAAACTAATACCTCAGTGGCAATCAACCCCACTGCGGAAGCTATCGACGCTCAACAAATCGATAGCAAGCCGGTTATCAAGCTGATCAATAAACTTTTTTTAGAAGCCATTCGAAAAAAAGTAAGTGATATTCATATTGAGCCCTATGAAAAGTTTAGTCGGGTCCGTTTTCGAATTGATGGCTCTCTCCATGAAGTCATTCAATTGCCCCTTCAATTTCGCTTAACGGTACCTGCAAGAATTAAAGTGATGGCGCATTTGGACATTGCTGAAAAACGTCTTCCTCAAGATGGGCGTTTACAAGTTCGGACCAAAGAGAGGGCTGTGGATGTTCGTGTCTCTTTGGTGCCTACGCTTCACGGTGAAAAAGTCGTGCTTCGTCTTTTGGATCAGGGCGGAAATGCGCCAGAGGTGTCGCAAGTTGGAATGGAGCCAAATCAACTGGAGCTCTTTAAAAAAGCCGCCGAGCAACCCTACGGCATGGTCTTAGTGACGGGGCCTACGGGAAGTGGAAAGACCACCACTCTTTATGCTGCTCTTTCTTCGCTAAATAGTCCGGACGTGAACATTTCTACTGCTGAAGATCCTGTGGAGTACACTCTATTGGGGATCAATCAAGTCCATGTGAAAGAATCCATCGGGATGACTTTCGCGGGGGCTCTTCGCTCATTTCTGAGACAAGATCCAGATATCATTATGGTGGGGGAGATTCGAGATCAGGAAACAGCTGAAATTGCAGTCAAAGCTGCACTCACCGGCCACATGGTATTTTCGACTCTTCATACGAATGATGCTTCAAGTACGATCAGTCGACTGAGACACATGGGACTTGAACCCTTTTTGATTACTGCAGCGGTTTCTTTGGTACAAGCTCAGCGGCTTGTGAGAATTCTTTGTTCGCATTGTAAAGTGCCCGACCCTGCCATCACTCAAGAAATTTTACGTCAAGCTGAAATGCCCGAAGAACTTTTGGCTAAATGCACTCCGATGAAAGCTAAAGGCTGCGAACGGTGCGGAGGAACGGGGTTTAAGGGTAGAAAAGGTATTTTTGAAGTTTTAGCCATTACCGAGGAAATCAGAAACCTCATTATTAAAGGGGCAAACTCGGACGACATCAAGCGGGTAGCAGTAGCAGGGGGGATGTTAACTTTAAGACAATCCGGCAATCTGAAACTTTTGAGAGGAGAAACAACTCTTCATGAAGTTCTTAATAACTCTCGACCCGATGGAGAGCTCGTTAAATTATGATCAGTTTAAATCGACTTTTAAAAGCCATGCTTGAAAACAAAGCCACCGATATGCATATATCTGTTGGATGTTCACCGTCTTTTAGAATTAATGGCCGTCTCGTGCGGGCCAAATTGCCTTCGATTAATTCCACCGAAGCGAAAGAAATTTGTTATTCTGTTCTTACAGAAAGACAAAAGGCAGTTTTGGAGAATGACAAACAAATCGATCTTTCTTTTGGAATTAAAAATTTAGCGAGATTTAGAGCGAATATTTTTTATCAGAGAGGAGCTTTAGCGGGCGCTTTTCGCCACATTCCTTTTGATATTCCTAAAGTGACCTCCTTATTTCTCCCTCCTGTTGTTCAGGACCTTGTCCACCGCCCCAAGGGTTTGATTTTGGTGACTGGACCCACTGGCTCAGGAAAAACTACGACTTTGGCCTCTTTGATTGACTATCTTAATGACCATCAGAGTTACCATATTCTTACCATTGAAGATCCAATTGAATATATTCACTCTCACCGAAAGAGCATCATCAATCAAAGAGAATTGGGCTTAGATACTTTGTCTTTTGACTCTGCCCTTCGAGCTTCTCTTCGAGAAGATCCAGACATTGTGGCTCTGGGAGAAATGAGAGATCAAACGACTGTGGAGACTGCTCTAGTTTTGGCCGAGACCGGGCATTTGGTGTTTTCAAGTCTTCATACAAGTGGAGCGTATCAAACGATTAATCGAATTATTCAAAGCTTCCCTCCAAACTATCAAGACCAGATTCGAATGCAACTTTCCTTAACCTTAGAAGGGGTGATTTCTCAGATACTTCTTCCAAGAAAAGACAAGCAAGGGCTTGCTCTTGCTGCAGAAGTGATGATTCCTAATCCTTCAATCCGTAATTTGATTCGAGAAAATAAACTTCATCAAATTCCGTCAGCAATGGTATTGAATCAAAACGAGACTGGAATGATCAACCTCAATCAATCTCTGGAACGACTAGTGATAGACGACATCGTGGAGGAAGGGGACGCCATTGCTGCTTCGCCCGATCCTGGAGAATTGGTGAGTGCTCTGGGACTTTCCCAAGTAAAAAAAGCCTCCCATAGAGGAAGAAAACTGTGAAGTATAAATACAAGGGAAGGACTAAGAAGGGCAGCTCAGTTAGCGGAACGATCGAAGCCCCTTCAATCCAGAATGCGAAGGATTTGTTGAAGAAAATGGAAATCAGACCTCTCCAGCTTCAATTGGAAAAATGGAATCTTCAAGCAAATCTTAATATTCAAATCGGTTCGGTTATCGATCTAAAAGGGCTCATTGTTTTTACGAGGCAACTCTCTTCACTCATTAATTCAGGAGTCACCGTGGTCATGGCTCTTCAGATTTTATCTGAGCAAGAAAGAAGACCCCGTTTCAGAGCTATTTTAATGGAAGTTAAAAACCATATTGAATCTGGGGGAGGGTTTGCAGAGGGACTGCAAAAGCACTCAAAAGTATTCTCGGATTTTTTCATAAGGGTGATTGAAGCTGGGGAAATGTCAGGTTCCTTAGACAAGTCTTTAATCCGCATTGGCCAACAATTAGAGAAGCTCAACAATATTCGAAGAAAAGTCATCGGCGCTATGATTTATCCTGTATTAACGTTGGTAGTAGCAGTTGGAGTTGTTGCTTTTCTTTTGATTCGAGTCGTTCCTGAAATCGTAAAAATGTACCAGGGCAGTGAACTTCCAAGTATAACGGTTTTTGTTATTTCGCTTTCAAAAATGGTTCAAGATCATTTTTTTGGGGTTTTTGGGTTCCTGATTCTCTCTGTGGTTGGCCTCAGAGCGAGCTACAAAGTCCCCAAGATCAGAGCGGCAGTTGATCCTCTTCTTCTCAAAATCCCCATCTTAGGACTTCTCTTTTTAAGATCGGGAGTGGCCATTTTCGCAAGAACGCTATCCACTTTGATTGGTAGCGGAGTCCAGCTTTTAGCCGCGTTTGAAATATGCGAAAGAGTCAGCTCGAATTTCGAAATAAAGAACTGCATTAGAGATGCAGCCTCTTCTGTAACGGAAGGTCGAACAATTAGTGAAGGGCTGTCCAAGCGAAAAGTGATTCCTCCGATGGTGATTCATATGATTAATATTGGAGAAATGACTGGAAAATTAGATGATCTTCTTTTGAAGATTGCAGATATTTATGATGAAGAAGTGGACGATGCAGTTGGGATGATGACGACGCTTCTTCAGCCCATGTTGATGTTGTTTGTGGGGGGAATCATTATGGTGATCATTCTCGCAATTTACATGCCCATCTTCAGTATGGCAGACAAAATGGGAGGCTGATGCTTCAGTGGGCTCTCAAACGTTGGCCAAAGTATTTTGCTTCGGGGCGATCTAGGGAAGGGAAAAGCGAACTTCAGTGGTTGATGTTTGTTCGTTTGGCTCTGGGATATTTTTTGCTCTTCATGGTGGCCCTCCAATCTTTGGGTGAAAAGCGGCTTCCAACATATCAAATTGGGTTAGCTTTTTTTATTCTATCCATTCAATTTGGAATAGGACTTTTTCTCTCTGCTATTCTTAAGCACTTGCCGAGCTCAAGGGCTTTCGGTTTGGCTTTAGTCGTAAGCGACTTGATAGCCATTACGGCATGGCTTGATCTTTCTGGCTCTCCCAGTAGTGCTATTGTTCTTGTCTTTTTAGTTCTTATCCTGACTTCGTCACTCATTTATTTTTCATTTGGTGCTTTTTTTTCAGCCAGTGTAGCCTCCGCTGGCTTTGGGTGGGTTATTGGGTGGGGCTTAGGATGGAACTTAGAGAATGGTGTCTCTTGGCTGGTCTACTCTCTTCTTTTTTTTGGTGTGGGGGCAGTGGGGGGCTATTTGAGTGAGGAGCTTAAGAAAACGAGTGAAGGGCTTCAGGATAAAAGTCAGGAGATCGAAAAGCTCACAAAACTTTACGAGGGAATTATCGAGGGAATGCCCACAGGCCTTCTGACTGTTGATGAAAAAATGCGTGTGGCTTTTTTGAATCCTGGCGCAGAGGCAATTCTTTTAAAAAATAAAACGGAAGCCATTGGACGTTACCTTAAAGAAGTGGAACCGGACCTTCTTCCGTTTTTTGAACAGATTGAAAGTGAAAAGATCGATGATGAGTCTGATGATCTCAAAAATCCAGGAATGGAAACTGAGCTGACTGCGACTGGTACGGAATGGCATCGTTCTGTTTTCTTAAAGGCAAGACTTTCTCAACGACAGGCACGACTCCAACAGACTATTGAACTGGGGGTGGGGAAAAATCGAAGACTGTTGAGAGGGGATGTGGCTGAGATTGCTATTAGTGGAGAAATGGGGCTTCTTTTTGGACAAAGCGAAGGGATAGGAAGGGTTCTCCTATTTCAAGATGTGACAAAAATTATACAGCTTGAAGAAAAGCTCAAGCAGCATGAGAAACTAGCAGCTGTGGGCCAGCTTGCGGCCGGAATTGCCCACGAAATTAGGAATCCTTTGGCTTCTATGTCGGCCAGTATTCAAATGTTACAAACCGGTATTGATCCCCAATCCATGAACGCTGAGAACCAGAAGCTGATGGAGATTGTCGGCAAGGAAATTGACAGGCTTAACGGAATGATTTCTGAGTTTCTAACCTTTGTAAGGCCAGAAAATGTTCAAATGGAGCCCGTGGACTTAAAGGACCTCTTAGAGGGGATAGTCTTTCAGGCTAAGAATCTAAATGAAAAAGGTACAGAAATTGCTTTAGATTCCTCTCAGCTTAAAAGTCTTAAAGCCCTCGGCAGTGCCGAAAAATTAAAGCAAGTAGTTTGGAATCTTCTTACGAATGCCATTCAGGCAATGGACAAAGCAGGAACTATAGAAGTGGGATGTGATCAAGTAAGTCCCCATTGGGTTTGCTTTTGGGTACAGGATCACGGACAGGGGATGACGGAAGAGGTTTTACAGCATCTCTATGAACCTTTCTTCACGACGAAAGCGAAAGGAACCGGTTTGGGGCTGGCAACGGTTTATAAAATCGTGGAAGCTCACCAAGGAGAAATTCACGTCCAATCGAAACCAGGGCAGGGAACGCGATTCGAAGTCCATCTTCACAAAGCTTAAAGGTTGGCTGAGGGGCAAGACTGGGATATCTGACATTGATTGCAAAGAGGCTTTCTTGCTTTGCAAATTTTCCTTCCGTGAAGAATCAGTGTTCCATTAACAAGAGCCCAAAAAGCTTCAGGTAAAAGAGCTTTCAGATCCCTCTCAATAATGAGTGGATTCTTAGAGCGAGTCCAACCCAAGCGAAAACTGACTCGAGCCACGTGGGTATCTACTGCAATGGCAGGCTTATCAAAAGCTTGGTTCAAAATCACACTCGCCGTTTTTCGACCAACACCTGAGAGCGAAATGAGATCGTCCATTTGGTCAGGCACTTTACTTCCAAACTTGCGTACTAAATCTTGGGCCGTTTTTATAATAGCTTTCGTTTTGTTTTTATAGAAACCACAAGAGTGAATGATTTTTTCAACCACCAAAGGAGAAGCTTTCGCTAGAGTTTCAGGACTGGGAAATTGGGCAAATAACTTTGGAGTTACCGAGTTGACCCGAGCATCAGTACACTGAGCGGATAAAATCACTGCTATCAGGAGCTGGAACGGATCCTCAAAGTACAGCTCGGTTCGGGGGTTGGGATAGTCGGTACTTAGCTTTTCGAAGATTGCCAGAGCTTTTTCAGTTTGTTTGCGACTCATGGACAATTTACATTAGGGGGGGCAGGGCTTTGTGTAAAGTTGGTTGCCAAACTCCCCCTGAAAAAAGTATGGTTAAAGTTCAGGCCGCAGTGGTGGAATGGCAGACACGCTGGTCTTAGAAGCCAGTGCCTTTGGCGTGGGGGTTCAAGTCCCTCCTGCGGCACCAACTCTCCCTAGAAATATCCCCAATTACCTAAAGTCATGGCGCGCCTCGCCAAGTGTTCTAGTCCCTCCTAGAGAAAACCTCCAAAAACTCCGAAAAGAAGGGGGGTAAATCTCAAGATGAACAGCAAGAAAAATAATCTGTTATTCCTTCAGTTTTTGGGGCTCTTCTTCATCTGCTTTTGCGCTTTTCCCTCAACCAAATGGGCTACCTCTGGTTTTTTCTCAAGACTTGATGGCTTACTGAGCAATTTGAAATTCCAAGTTCGAGGTCCCAAAAAGCCGACTGGAGAAGTGGTAGTTGTGGCTATCGATAGACCCACCATCGAAACGTTGGGCCGTTGGCCTTGGAAGCGAAATATAACGGCTCTTCTCACCGAAGCTCTTTTCTCATTAGGGGTCAAAAATGTAGGTTTTGATATCGGCTTTATGGAAGTACATGCCGATGGGCTTGTTTATGACCAGGAACTTGAAGAGACTTTAAAAAAGCACTCGGATCAAATTACTCTTTCTTGGTGGACTCACGACTTTTGTGATGCCAGTTGTTCTTTAGAGAATCAAAAAACTTCTCCTCCCAATGCGGTTTCCCCCCTTTTTTCACCAAAAGAAATCCAGCAGTTTGAGAGCCCGGAACTCAATCATAAAATGTTTTCTGAGTCAGTGAAAAATCAGGGCTTTGGAAACGGCACTAAGGATTCCCATGGCCAGCCAAGACAAGCCCAATACTTTTTGAGAGATTTTAAGGGGGTGTACCCCTCTTTCCCTTTGGCTCTGATCTCCCAGCGCTTGGGCCAAAGGCCTGAGACTCTCGTGCCCGGGGTGGATTCTCCGATTGATTATTTAGGACCCTCAGGCGCTATTCCTCGTTTCTCCGCTCTCGAGCTCATGCAATTAGCGGGGGAGAGAAATCTCGCTTCGGAAGGTCACCCCCATTTAAAAGGCAAAACTGCGGTGGTGGGATTAACAGCCTTTGGCCTCGTAGATGAACAAGTGTCTCCTTTTGATAGGGCTATTCATGGTTTAGAGATCCAAGCTACCATTGCAGACCAAATTCTTCGTCAAAGCTTTCCACAAGAGAAAAAAATCCTTATCTGGGGTGTGATAGTGATATTCTCTGTTGGTCTTTTGTTTTTAACCTCTTTTTTGAAAACTAAAGAATTGATTGGGATGTTCGTTGGTGTTTTTTTTCTTGGACTAGTCGTCGATTTTAAAATTCTTTTCCCTAGTGGGATCTTTGCTCAGACGGTTCTTTTCTACGCCAATGTTTCGCTTTTAGCGTTCTCCACTCTTTCTCACCGTTTCTATGAAGAGTTCAGACAAAGACAGTTTCTTAAAAATGCTTTCTCTAAATACTTAGCTCCTGACGTGGTTGAGATTCTTCTCAAACAACCAGAGGCTCTGAGTCTGGGAACTCAGAGAAGAGACATCACGATTCTTTTTTGCGATTTGAGGAACTTCACGCAGCTGAGCGAAAAAATGAGTCCCAACGATTTAACTCAAGTGTTAAATGAAACTTTTTCGGTGCTCACCCGAGTGATCTTTAAGCACCAGGGGACAGTCGATAAGTACATAGGAGATGCCATTATGGCTTTTTTTGGAGCCCCCGTAGAAATACCTGATCATGCAGCTCGTGCTTGTGCTGCTGCTAAAGAAATGGTTGTTGAGTTTAAGAAGCAACAAATCGAATTTAAAAGTCGCTATGGAATTGAACTCGGTTTTGGGATTGGCATCAATACTGGGATTGCAAGCGTGGGAAATATGGGGACGCAAGAGAGATTTAGTTATACAGCTATTGGAGATTCTGTGAATATTGCCTCCCGAGTGGAGTCCTGCACGAAGGAACTGGGTGTCACACTTTTAACCACTCAAGCGACGCTTGATTCCATTAAAGTCTCAGGAAATCCTATCCCTAACCATCGGTTCATTACTTCTTCAAAGCTCAAAGGAAAATCCCAAAGTGTAGATTTATTTGAGTTGATTTAGTTTTTTTCACAATTACTACACAATTTTGTGGTCTACTAAAGTTTAGGAAATGAGGTACGTATGAAGCAACACCAGGAATGGGTAGACCACTCCGAAGCCCACCTAAAAAAAACGGAGCGACCCCATCTCAAACTCATTGTGAGCCCTCCGGCGGCCCCCCCAGAAACCCCCAGTGAAAAAGCCGTGAAATCCATCAGTGCAACCACTGAAATTGTTCTAGCCCTTTGTGCCCAAGGGCTTTTGATTATAGGGCTCTTCATGGCCTCTCAATATTTTGGCTAGAATGGGAAATCTATTGAGCTGGGAGGACATGAACTCCTTGAAATCCGGTGATGCGCCACCCGCTATTTCGTTGAACCCACGTTGTTGCTTCTGAATAACTCAAAGAAATGCTGGTGCCGGTCGTGGTATTATCTACCCGGTAGAGATCAAATGAGCCAGTTGGACTCTGACTGTTTCTTTTTCCCTGACAAGCATATCCTAGAGTTTTTTCAAAAGTGTTTGAACCACAACTCTGAGTGGTCAAGTAATTCATTCCACTCGAAGTACGACAACGCACTAGTGGAATGCCACACGAAGCATTTGAAAAAGTGGAGGGGACTTCTAAAAGCTTGAAGGCGGGAGTGCCTCCCAGAGGGTAGTTGTAGGTCGGAGTTCCTTCTCCATTTTTTCGAGTGAAAAAATAATTCCCGCGATTGTTCACCCCTCGAAAAACGCTGACTCGTTTTGCCCAGAAAGCTAAATTGTTTAAAAGCCAAGTCTTGCTGAGCCCATAGGGAACATGACTATGATAGCTTTCAGAAACAGTCGTACAACTTCCCCTCCAAAGAACGCTATTGGCAACGCCAAAGAGCAGCCTTCGTCCTTCCGAACTAAAAAACAAAGGCCCGCCGCTATCACCCGGGCAAATAATTTGGTTATTAGCTCGCTTTGAAACTAACGAATAATTGCTATCGCTAAATCTAGTCGGAAGGGAAGTCCCTTTCTTTTGGTTCCAGCACCGGAATCCGTTGCAGAGCTCCCACTGCCGGAAGTTTGGCTATTCCCATAGCCCACCACTTCTACTGTTTTATTGAGTTGCGTTTGGGTCACCGAATTCATGGAGACTTCACTAGGTTCAACAGTGGAATAAGATTGCGCCAATCGCAAGATTGCCATATCTCTGGTGGAGTATCGCCGGACGGAAGTGACATTCACCCAATTATTTGACGAAGCTAGCTTTGCATCTAAAGTAAACTTCAAAGGGATAAGATTCCCGTTATCATCTTCAACACAGTGGTTTGCAGTTAAAACGATATCAGAAGCAATCAAAGTTCCTGAGCAAATAAACTTATCTGCTTTGACCAATCCAACACTTGGATATTCTGAAGCGCTGATAGGATTGCCATTAAGGATCTCAATCGATTGTGGCAACTCACTCGATGTCGGTTCTTCGGTAGACTTTTGGCAAGACACGAGTAGAGAAGTCGAAAGTAACAAAGTCCAAAAAAAGCGCATACGTACCCCTCGGCCAATTCGCCGCAACCCCATTTGCAGGGGGGGTGCCAGATTACTTTGAGCTTGAGGGGGTTCCTTGGAATCTCCGAGCTAGGAACCTCAAGAGGAGAATTGAACGAGACCGGGACCAAATGCATGTAAATTCAATCTGTTAGACTGTACATCTCTTAAACGGCTTGAGACCAAAAATTGACAGACTTTATCGATCTTTGGAATCGGACGAAGAAAGGCGAAGAAGAGAAAGAAGCGGGGAAGTGGCAAAGGTGGTCACAAGAGCCATCACCACTAAAAGCGTAAAGAGTCGGGGGGTGATAAGCTTTAAATCGAGGCCGAGATTCAAGATAATCAGTTCGACGAGACCTCGAGTATTCATCAAAATTCCCAGAGCCGAGGAATCTCTCCATGAAAAGCCATTGAATTTAGCAGCCAAGAAAGTTCCCCCAAATTTGCCGAGTGTTGCAATAAGAATAACCACCCCACAAAGAGTCCAATCCTGAGCCCCTTCTAAAAGACCAATTTGAGTTCTCATTCCAGTAAAAGCAAAAAAGGCTGGAAGGAAGACAATTCTTACTAAGTCTTCTACTCGGTCAGTGAGTTCTTTAGCAACTCGGCTGTCGTGGGGAGTGATAGCTCCCAAAAGAAAAGCTCCAAAAATAGCATGTATCCCAATGAGCTCCGTAGCGAGAGCTGAAAGAAGAAGTGCTACAAAAAAAGCAGCGATACCCCCCTGAGTAAGCCTGTCGAATTTCTCAAGCCAGGGAATAAGTTTTCGCATGAGGGGCCCACCCAGAAAAAACATTCCAGCAATGTAAACCACTGTGAGCCCAGCCGTTCGAATGGCATTTCCATAAGTGTTTTGGGCAAGACTGACTAGAAGGGCGAGCATGCACCAAGCAGTTACATCCCCAATGGCGGCAGCCGTCAGGGACATCGTTCCGATGGAAGTTTTGCTGAGCTTTTTATCCGTAAGAATTCGAGCAAGAACTGGGAAAGCAGTGACTGAAAGGGATATCCCTAGAAAAAAAGCAAAATGAAGGAAAGGAACTCCCGGAACAGAGAGGTCTTTAAATAAATAAAGCGCTAAATAAGATCCTAAAATCAGAGGGAACAGAATCCCAGCATGAGCAATCGCCAACGCAGAGAAACCACTTTTTCTCAGCACTTTTAAGTCAAGCTCGAGCCCCACTACAAACATGTAAAAAACCACCCCAAGCTGTGCAATGACTCCCAGAAAAGGAAGAGTGTGACTTGGAATAATGGTTTGCTGAAGCTCGGGAGCAAAATATCCTAGAAATGAAGGGCCCAGAAGAATTCCTCCAACCACTTCTCCAATAACGAGGGGCTGACCTAAAAGCTGAAAAAGTCCTCCCATCACTTGTGCCATGATAATCACAACTGAAAGAGCCAATAAAACCTGTATGAGATCATTGATTTGCTCGTGAGCAGCGGGAGCTAGCAGAGCAGAGTAATCAGCGCCTTCAAGGGAAATCAGTTTCCCCTGATTGTAGATCCAAAAAAAGAGGCAGCCAGAAATAATTAAACTCAAAAGGTAGACTAAGACAAACCTACCTTTGGGCTTTCGCTTGGAAGGGGGATTCATCATTTTATTTTAACCGGAGCTCAGGGATTTAAGTAATCGACAAAGCGCTTGATACTCTCGGACCCGACCGATTCGGTATCGATCTCGAATTCCGTAGTTTTCAAGATCATTTACAGCTGAAGGGTGAACCAAAATGGCAAGACCCTCGGTTTTTCTAGAAACTTTTCGCTTGAGCTTTTTAGGAGAGCCTAAGGTTCTCAAAGTGGGTCTCCAAAGAGGTTGATAGAAAAGCCCTAGTCGAGTGGCAATTCTTCGGGCTCGTGCCGCAAGAATTGCTGAGTGAAACTGTCGCTTCCGAATAAATCGCAGAGAGGAGGGGATGATGGTTTCTCGAATCCTCCATTTTTTTAGCTCGGGAGCAATGGCTTTTAAAATTCCAGGAAGTAAGTGCACATTTTGGTGTCCGTCAAAATAAGTCACTGGGACTTTCAGTGTGCGAAGCTTTTCGAGTTGGCCTTTAAAAGCATCAGTCGCAGCTGCAATGCGAGCTTTTCTTAAAAAGGGATTCGCCCAAATAAGTCGAAGCCTCCAGAGTGGTTTGTAGTGGAAGCTAATGGGATCCATGAAAGGCGAAAAAGCATCTTGTTGCTCTTCGAAAAGAGGCGGGAACAGAGTCAAATTAAAATGGAGTCCAAATTGAAGGCCCTTTACTTGGAGAAGTTCATCGAGCCCATGCTTCACAAAGGGGCTTCCAGCCAAAACAGAAACGCGCTTAATCACGCCTTTCTGAGCCATGTCGAGAATAGCAGAGTTAATGCCAGGGCTCATCCCCCAATCATCAGCAGTGAAAGTGAGTTTAGCAAGAACCGGGTTCATCGAAATCTTATCGGAAGAAGGGGGGCGTAAGATGAGGGGGACTTGTATCGCGGAGTGGGGCCTGATAGCGTAATCCAATGACTGAGCCATTAGACATTCGTTGGAAGCAGAGATTTCAAAATTTTCTCCATGCGTTTTCTCAACTCGATGATGCAGTGAGTTTGGCTCGCTCAAGGCCTCTTTCTCCATTGGAAAGTCAGGGGTTGATTCAAGCGTTTGAATTTACCCACGAGCTTGCGTGGAATGTTTTGAAAGATTTTCTGGAGTATCAGGGGGTGTTCGGTTTGACAGGTTCCAGGGACACTCAGCAGGCCGCATTTCAAAAGGGAGTGATTAAGCGGGGAACCGATTGGATGGAAATGATTAAAAGCAGAAACCTGACCAGTCATACCTATAACAAGAAAGTTTCTGATGAAATTATTTTAAATATCAAGGAAAAATATTTTCCGTGTTTCAGTGAATTGAAAGAATATTTTCAAAAATTATGAAACCGAAAAGTGCTGATGATCAGTGGGGTTTGAGTGAAGAAGTGCAGACCCAATTGAGAAACTGTTTTCATGCAGAGCCTAAAATTCAACGCGTTTTCCTCTTTGGCTCGAGGGCGATGGGAAATTACAAACTGGGATCAGATATCGATTTGGCTTTGGATGCGCCGGAAATGTCTTTTAATGAATGGCTGGCATTTCAATTAAAGCTCGATGAGCTTCTGCTTGCGTATAAAATTGATACGATTTTGCTTCACTTCGTAGATCAGAATGACTTGAAAGAACATATCCATCGAGTGGGGGTTGTGTTTTTTGAGAGGGGTTGTGGTTCTTCTGGGACATTATCCTAGGGCCAAGCTCCCCAAGGAATGCGCCTCCATTTATCAGTGCTGGAGGCTGGGTCGATGCAGACGTAAAGAAAACCTGCATCTTGAGACATTTGTCCGAGGCTGCAGTCTGTGCCCTTACTGGTGGGTGCTGGAGTAAAAGTGACGGTCGTTGCGGCGTTGGCCGTCCCTACTGTAAGCGATGACGGTGCAACCCACGTGGGACTTTGAGCAGCGG
>OGVY01000054.1_pt1 | contig 18083 bp, 21 predicted proteins | sample 1575871 | NCBI WGS metagenome assembly OGVY01 (sample SAMN07581536, study PRJEB24739) | freshwater metagenome
GTGAATTTGATCCGGAAGATTTCACACCTAAAATTGTTCTAAAGTCTGACTCCAAAAAAGCTCGTGCTGAAGAAAAGGAAGAAGAGCCTGAAAGAGAGCTAGTGGTCAGCGACTCCGGTGAAGATTTAAGGATCTGACCCATTTCCAGTAAACAAACCGTGAGCTTAGCTTGACTGGGTTTGGGAGAAACATTAGAAGGGGTCAGTTTCTGATGTCACTGAAAAAAGCATTACGAAGGATCGGAGCGATGGCAAAAGCAGTTAAAAAGAAGTCCTCGAAGCCTGTGTCTAAGTCGGCACCCAAAGCTAAACCCAAAGCCAAATCGAAACCCAAAGCTAAAGTAGCCATTAAAGCAATGCCGAAAGCCAAAGCAGTTGCAAAGACCAAAGGAAACCTCAAAGCCCCTCCAGCAAAAAATATTGAGAAGGAAAAGTCCGCCAAAAAAGGGGGACCTTCGCCTAAAAAAGAGCTAGTGAGTGGCTCTCCAAAATCTAAGAAAGCTTCGGGAGCCTCAGCGCCAGAAAAACGAGCTCCCTTAGGCCCCATCGAACCGGGACGCTTGGGCCAGAAACGGGGCTGTTTAGAGTGTGGGACTAAATTTTATGATTTTGAACGCACCCCCATTACTTGTCCCAAGTGTTTTAGTGAATTTGATCCGGAAGATTTCACACCTAAAATTGTTCTAAAGTCTGACTCCAAAAAAGCTCGTGCTGAAGAAAAGGAAGAAGAGCCTGAAAGAGAGCTAGTGGTCAGCGACTCCGGTGAAGATTTTGAGAGTTTAGAAGACCTCAGTGATGATGATTCTGCTGTCGTAGGAATTGGTCCTGATAAAGACTCTGATGAAAGCTTTGACTAAGGCTTTTTAATGAGTTGTTTTTTAGATTCTTCTTTTTTGAATTTGCTCTGAGTGCTTCTCTCATAATGGCCATACATCAGGCGGACAAAAAGAAAAGTAAGGGCTCCAAAACCTAAAAAAAACCACTGAGGCACAGTGATACTTTCAAAATACTCTAAAAGCCATCTTCTTTGATTTTCCAAAAGGCTACTCTCTTTTAAAAATGAGTGGAATAGTTGCAGTTTGCCGACTTGGTTGAAGCACATAAGCGAGCCCAACCGTCGCTGCCACTCCCATCAATATCCACTTTAATGATAGTCGAGAATCGGGGGACAAGTCTTGTTTTTTTTGGGGAGAAGCTTGTTTCAACTGGGTCGATTCATTCTTGCCCCAAGTCAGCCCTAAGCTCAAATCCCAATTCTTAGGATCCCAATTTTTAAACTCTCTGTTCTGAGGAAAAAGTATTTTTCGAATTTCTTTTTTCTCTGGTAAGAGCAGGATAATTTCTTTGTCACCCCAATCAGCTGCCCCAAGCCATTGTTCCATTCTCATGCCCATTTTTATTTGTGTCCAATGCAAATCCTCCCAACGAATATTTTTTTCCTGGCAACTAATCAACTCTTCAAAAATGGTTTTGGTTCGGTGCGGTAGTTTGTTGATCAAGTAACGACCCCGCCGTAAGAACTTAAAATCTTCCGTCATTTTAAAGCCATTAATCCACAACTCATTGGAGTCCAGTCCTGTACTTCTTGGAATCTCAATGCCACATTCAGGTAACTGATTTCTTTCAGTGCTTTGGATTATCAAGGACTCAAAAACATGGCCTAGCGGGGTAGACGCCTCCCTCTGCCAAATGACTTTTCCTTGAGGGTGGAGATTCATAGCTTCCTCCAGGAGTTGTGAGGCCTTTTCTTTGTTTTTCCAAAGGAGCTCCCATGCTGCTTGCACCATTTTTGCTTCTTGTATTTCAGGTCCAAAGACTCCCCTGCTCAAACGAGCGAGAATTTTTGTCTGTTGGGCTAGGATTTTTTGACCTTGCTTTCCAATCCCACGTTCTAAGTGTTGCTCCTCTTTTTCAATCAAGTCCCACAAGTCCTGAGAGAGTCTCCTGAGTTCCAGGACCCATTGGAGACTTTGGAAAGCTTCTTTTGGAAGAGGCGTGTGGTAGGGGTGTTTAACAACTTTAAGACCCCAGTTGTTCTCCAAGTCAATCTCAAGTGCTTGCTCGGTTTTTCTTCTTTCAGCAAAACTGATTGAAGAAGCGGAATAAACCCACAAGAGGCCGACCTCAGGAAGCCGGGAATAGACAGTCTCTTTCCCTATCAATGAACAGGAAATAAAGATTGAAATGCAGGCAGAAAGCTTCTTGTGTTTTTTCGTTTTCATATTTCCTCCCACACTTCGATCTTTCCGTTAGATTTGGCTGGGTGATGAGCTCTTTTTTGGGGGGGCTGAGAGTCTTCCTGATCCTTTGGATTTCTCAGAAGCACTCGGAGCTCCCCTCTCTTCTCAGCTGATTGAAGTCTAGGGACTTCTAAAGGGAGAACAGCCAACAGAATCTGTGATAAATCCCCTTCGACTTTCATACCCAATACGAGACGGTTTACAATGAGCTCACCTTCGCTATCGGGACGATTGGGCCCCACTCCAAGAATATCGACTCGATCGCCAGCTTCGAGGGGGAGCATCTGAGAGATTGTCAGGGGGTAGGCGCGATAGCCTTTAGGAATTTTTTTTGAGAATACTGGCCAAAACGTGTCTTCAAGATTCTGTTTAGTAAGCGGTTTACCTTTCGAAAGGGATACAACAATCTCTTTACCTAAAACCTGATGAAGGAGATTTTCGTCGAAAAAGATCTTTTTATTCCAATCCGCTTTTTCAACAAGAGTAATGGTCAGATCATGAGGGGTCAGTTTGGTTCCCGGAGCCAGGTCTCTTTTGGCTGCAATGACCCTGACTTTTTCAAAGAAATGACGATCTAAATGCTCTCGTCCCTCCACTAAAAGAATGAGGGCACAGACTCCGAGGCTCCATAACTTTTTTTGGGTCTGCTGTTGATTCCACTTTCTAAACCAGCTTTTTAATCTTTCCATAACGGGATTCCATCGTACTGAATTCGGTTCTTTTGAGCGGCTTCCATTTTTTTGTGATATCCGACAACAATGGAAAGCAATCCAAACTGATAGAGGAGGAGACTCAGTATCAAAAAGAAGATGACTTCCACTAAAACGTTTCCTGATGAACTTGAAAAGCGGTTCCCCATAAACGAAAATTCCATTGACTGTTTGACAGAGTTTTTTTTTGAAATGAAACGCCCACTGAACGAGCTGAATGGGTTAAGTCCCATGCGCTTATTTTGAGTTTTGAGGGTGCAACCCACCAAAAGCGAGGCAGCTGACATATTGAGCAGGGGCCTTTGGATACCCCTAAAGTATTCTGCATTCCCAATCTGAAATCCTGTGACCTACCCCAAAGCTTTTGAGAGATCTTATTTTTGGTAAATCTCCATGAGCTTTGAGCCTCACTGAGACTCTTCAAAGATTTAGCTTGGATGATTCCTCGAAGTTGCAACACAAGGGCTCGACAGCTCACGGCTGTTGCAGGGATAGCACTGCAGACCATGGCTCGGTGAAGTTGCTCATGGAGGGTCTTAAGCTCACTTTCTGAAGCAACTAAACGATTGAGCAGGGTTCGCACTTCTCGGCCCAATTCAATGGCCGCATTGTCTAAATGAATTTGTCTTTGTTGCCATTGAATCTCAAGTTGGTAGAGATTTGCAATGCCGACGGACCCCATCACCAGAGGAACTGCCATCATGAGGAAAAGGGGAATGAGCATCGAACTCTGATCTCCTGGTGGTGCTTTACTTTTTTGTTTTTCATTTCAAAACGAAGAAGCTGGGGATAGCGCAAGTATCTTTCCGTGACTCCCCCTCCCCGCTCATGAAGATTCAACTGTCTCAAAATACGATATTCAAACATTTTAAAATGTTTAGGGATTGACTGTTTTATCCAGGTTTTTGCAAGTGCTTCATTGAAAGCTGCCCGTAGAAAACCGGCACTTCTTGATTGAATAGAAGACGCTTCTGCCCCAAGTGATTTCATTCTCACTTCTTCACAAGTTAGATGTCCTAAGACAATCCTAAAAACACTTCGACGGATTGCTTCGATTAAAAGGAGCTGCATGGTAACAAAGACAAAAAGCACCAGAATCGTCTCAATGATGAAATTCCCTTTAACACTTCTCATTGCCTAATTCCAAGACCCTCGATTTTTATTTTTCGGTTTGCTCGCTCCTTCGGTAAAATCTTCTAGGGTTCTTCCTTGAACCATGTGAGGTTCCACCTCAGTGAAATCTACTTTTTTCTTTCCTTGAATGGCGTGAGCTACGTTTGCATACAGCTCTTTTACATTTGCACCCACGACACTCACTACTGCGATTGAACTCTATCGTGACTGGGAAACTAAGACCAAGTACTCGACAAGTCCTTGTCCTGAATTTTTTTTTGTTTTCATAATGCAGGTACCTCCAATTAAAAACATTCGTAGCTAAAACAGGGCCAGGAGGCGGAAGCTCAAAACCCGGATAGGATTCCTGTGGTTTTTAAGAAAGAAGGACTCAGAGACTGTTTTTAGGATAAGGGCGGTGGTGGTTAAACCAAGTTATCAACATTGCGACTGCTTTGCAGGAACTCTGTCAGATAGTACCGAGTGATTTGCTCGCCAGAAATGGCCTTCTCCAAAAAGTACCAGGCGACTTCATCAAAGCTTGAAAACCGGGCTTCAAGGACACCAGAAAAAATCGGGCTAATTCGTAAATTCTCAGTTTTTTTTTCACAAGTGACTTGAATCAATCCAGGTCTGCTAAAGCTGATGTTGAGCCGGACTGAATTTCGCTCTAAATAAAAACAGTCCTCTCTATCAGGAATTTCCCCCCACAGAATCCCAAATCGAGGTTCCTTCATGTAAGAGTTAAAAAGCTTAGAAAGGCTCACTGACTGGGACTTGAGTTCACGTAAAAAAACTACAGTGCTGACTCTTAAGATTTCATCACGAGTACGAGAGAGGTCTAAGGAGCTAAGTTGTCCTGAGGAGATCAGGCCTTCTTGCTCCGCCAGGTTTTCAATCCATTTAATACTGCTATCGCTAATCATTGATTTAACAACTTTTAGATTGCTCCCCCGCCAAAAAGCCGTGGTCCTAATGCTCCTAACCCAAAGAGTTAGGTGGTCGCCTTAATTACTGCTTTAGGCTTCCTATTCAAAGATAGGCTTGCTCACCACAGTAAGGGAAGGCTCCCAAAGAATCTATTTGTAGGTCAGAGCCATTTCGTGACTCACGCACCCGACAGGGGAGCATTCCTATTATCTCAAAATATATTGGCCACTCCAACCATAAACGGATGGGAGTGGCCAAATGTAAGCCTTCGTAAATATTAAGCTTCTACTGTCTTATGTGCCGCAGGAGTTGGAACTTCTTTTGCACTGGGGGCTACTACTGTTTTACGCTCAACGCCCTCAAGCTTAGCACTTAACTCGCGCACTTGGTTTTCCAACTGACGAATGATGTCCATCTGATTGGCTTCAGTGCCCTTTGCTAAGAAAGCACTGAAGGACCCATCACCCGTTTGAATGATGTGCCTCAAAGTGGAAATGGGTACTGGGGTTTCAGAGCGCTTCTGCTTTTCAAAAATAATTTGGGTTAAAGTCGCTGCAGTAATGTCCTTCTGATTCCGATTATCAACAACAGTTACTTCTTCACCTTGCTGAATCATTTCAGCTATTTCATCCAAAGTTACATAGCAACTTGCATCGGTATCATAGAGCTTACGATTCTGATAACGTTTAATAATCTTGGCCTTCTCCATTTTTACCCCCAACCTGAAAGGTTAATAAAGTTTGTAAAAAGGGCTCCGTGCCCACTCTCTTGACTCAACTTTCTTCTCACTTTGGACCCCGTATCCAACCCCCAAAGCTAAAAAGTGTCAAGAAATGACGCGGCTCACCCAACCCCCCATCACCATGAGGTTCTTAATAAGCCCGACTGCTCTTGATGATGTAAGAGTATTTTTTTCCGCTTGGGCCAGACTGTCAACACTAATTCTGCGCCAGGTTAAATTATTGATGAAGATGCAATCGCTTCAGAATGAGGATGCCTTTATAAATAAATAAATACAAATACTTAGCTAAGACAGCTGTTCGGTAAGAAGGCTTTTCAAGTCTAAGGCGTTTTCTTGAACCATTTTCTCTTTTTGAGCTTCAAATTCAGCGAGAGTGGGAATAACTGGCACAGGTCTGTCACGAACCAAATTTTTAATTTCGCTTTCTTCAAGACTGGGAGGAAGAGAGGGCCAAGCCATCTGTTTTTCCTCCAAAAGTTTCCGAGTTTGCTCACCGAATAGCTTTACTGAACGTAATTGAACCATGAGTTGCTGCTGAAAGGCCTCGCGCTCCGCTTCCCATTCGCTTCTCCAATTTGAAGAGACGGATTCGCTTCTATTACCGATGGAAGAACCGTGCCCCTTTCTAAAAAAAACCCAAGCCACTCCCGCGATTGTTGCTAGATTGAACAAAATTTGGAACGAAATAAAAAGAACCATAAGAAGCCTCAGAGAGTTTGCTTAAACGCTGTTTCAGAATTCAGGATTCGAGCAGTGATAAAAATGACAACTTCATTCTGTTCCGCACTCGTTTTTTGTTGCGAAAAGAGAAGACCCAAAAGGGGAACATTTCTAAGAAATGGCACTCCTGCATTGGATTTGTCCTCTTGTCCAGCAACTATCCCACCCAAAACGGCGGTGTCTCCATTTTGTAAGATAATTTGTGTTTTTAACGAACGAGTATCTTTTGCGAGAGCCCCAGTTACTTGAAGGGGAATTTCTTGAAGCAAATTTGTTTCAAGCGAAATAGAACCATCGTTCGCAACAATAGGGGTGACGTCTAAAGATAGATTAGCCGTTTGAGTCAGAGCGGTGGTCGTTGCTCCAGCACCAGCCACTGCTTGAGGAACTTCAGTGGTTTTTCCCTGTAGAATGGAGCCTTTCTGTCCCTGTTGAACTGTAATCGTAGGATTGGCAAGAACTTTCACCATGCTATCGCTTTCCCCAAGACTCAAAGACGCATTTAAAGCTGCAAATCGAGGGGCAGATAAATTAATCGTTCCACTGGAGCCCCCCGGAGCAAAACTGGGACCATTGAATCCTAAGTTCACTCCAGAGGTTTGGCTCGCCATGGAGAAGGCACCTAGTCCTAGAGTTCGAAGGAAAGTCTTTTTCACTTCCACAAACTTTGCAGAAATGGAAACAGCCGGAGGTTGAGTGTCCAAGACCGTAAAGAGCTTTTGAACCCTATCAATCACTCGAGCAATATCTCGAACAATGATCGTATTCGATCGATCGTCGGTATCAACTTTACCTCTCTTCGATAAAAATGGCTGAGCCCTGGGGGAAAGTGTATTTGCTTTGGCATAACTGATAGGAATCAGAACGGTGCGGAGCGGCTCTACATCTTCCTGCTTTTCAATCTCCTCTCTCTCGGTTTTGAGAGTTTCTAAAGTAGCGACTCGAACGATATTCCCTCGCCGAATAAATCCAAGTTTTTTGGATTGAAGAATCAGATAGAAAGCTTGATCCCATGGGATATCTTCCAGACTTAAAGAACCGATATTTCCCTTCACATCTTCACCTATCACTACGTTATAGCCACTGGCACGAGCTACTAGTCTTATAGCTTCCCTGACATCGGTATTCTTTAGCTCCAATTTTTCAAGTGGAGCCCCTTTAAAGTTGTAATTGCCCGCAAGCAAATCCTGGTCCAAGGAATTTTCAGGAAGTTCGGAAGCCACTTTTCGACTGGGCTCTTCAATTTGGGGATTCATAAACTCTAATTTAAATGCCGTCCCAGAAAGTTTGACTTTGGGGGCCGTCCAATCTCTCATTTGGAGAACAAGATGTGTCTTGATGGCCTTACCCTTTCCTAGCTGAGCCACCGAATAACTGGCCAGCGGAGATTTGAATTCTTTTGTGTCGTATTGTCGTCTAAGAGCTTTTGATGAAACAGTTCTTTCAAAAACAAAAGAAAATCGCTTCTTTTTTTCGTTTGAGACCATTCGATACTGGGGCTTCTGTGTCATTTTGATCACTAATTCATGGCCCTCTTTTTGTGGGTAGAAGTCCACAGAAAGAATTTCGTTTCGCGGTGGAGCTAAGCTTTTCACGATTGCCTTTTTATGGAAAACTTCTTCCCCTTTTTTTGTGGGGCCAACCTGCGAAGCTATTTTTTGCTCTGGTTTTTTACGTTCAGGCAGTTTCGTTTTTTGAGCTAGCTTTTTTTGCTCTGGGAGAATCGGTTTCTCCTCAGACTTTTTTTTCTCTGTGAAAATCTTTTTCTCCTCAGGTTTTTTTAGAGTCAGTTTTGGGATGGGTTCAACTAAGGGCTTCTGTTCTACTAGCTCTGGCAACCCCAATTGCTCTTTGGCATCCCTTTGGGCTGGATTATCAAGCAGTTTCTCAAGTTCTCCCAACAAGTCATCATTGGCTTCATTGCTGCTCACCTCTCGAGAACCACTTTCTGGACTCGACTCCACACTAAAAGGGGACGATTCAAGGGAAGGAGGCTCGGGGGATTTTCCTTCAGCAAATAAAAACCTGCCCCCAAAAGCTAAAAACAGAAATAACAAAAGTTCAGAATGTCTTTTTGGATTTTTCATACTGCCTCCCTCATGGACTAAGGCGCTCCCGTTTCTTCCTCTTGGGAAAGAGAAAGGACTTTCTCTGAAAGGCCTTGAACCCCAAGATAATTAACGCCTCGTTCAGTCAAAATAACCTCTTTATCTAAAATACGACTGACAGTTGCTTTCCCTCTGCCCAGAACCGAGCCCTCTTCCAAAACGTAGTTCTTGCCGGTAGGATCCTCGATCAAAATCTGGTTCTTTTTGCCACCCTTTAAGATGGCCCTAAGTTGAAATTGCTCCAAAGTGTATTTAAATAAATCTGTTTCTGGAGAGGCAACATCTCGACTGATTTGTTTCGGAACTTGAAAGGGATCGCGCTTGCCCAAGGGAGAATAGGTGCCCCCGTTCTCTTGGCCGAAAAGCAAAGGGGCCCCTCCCAAGACAAACCAAAACCTCAAAATATAAAGCATCTCTTTTCTCATGAGTCAGATAGCCTGTAGGTTTTAAGCTTCACAAAAGTATCCGACACTAAGGGAGCTCCCGGCCGAGTATTCAAAGGGTTTTTTATGGCGGATAATCGAATCACATCAAATGTAACGACTCGCTTTAATTTCGATACTTGATCAAAAAACACGAGAGTAGGTATAAAAGCTCCCCTAATATTGAGTTCTACTGAAGTGCTCTTAAAAAAGCCCGTGGCGTCCTCTTTATTTTCTGGCTTAAAGGAAACTAATTCCACACCAGTGCCTTGAGCGAGAAGCGTAAACTTTCGAAGCAAACCAGTGAGATCTGTAGTCCTCGGAATGGATTCGAGAACGGATTCAAGTTGCAAGCTTTGTTCTCTAAAAGCTTGTTTCACTGCGGGAATGTTTTCAGCAAAACGTTTGACTCGTTCGACTTCACTTCTAAGTTCATTGATTTGACTTTCAACTTGAGCAACTTCGGCCGACATTTGATTAGCAATACCCGTTTGAAAATCATAAAACTCATAACCACCAAACAAAATCCCTATCATCAAGACAGCAAGTGAGTTCCTGACTTTGTTCTTGAGGATGAGCGTTTTGATGAGTTCTTGAATCATATCTACTGGGCCCCAGCAGTTTCCCTAGTTTGATTTTGTTTGCTACCGAACCCTTTAGGAACGGCTGAGAAAGAAAAGGTTTTGATTTCTTCTCCTTTTTCATTCCTCGATCCCATGAGATCCTTTAGTTCGATTTTTTCAAGGTAAATGGAAGCTCCCAATTTTTCCGAAAAATCCGTCACTTCTTCGTTAGTGAAAGCAGAGCCACTAAAAACAAGATTGGGCTCTGGGAGAGCATTTAACTCCAATTGACTTAACCAAACCCCGGGAGGCAAGGACTGTCCAACTGCATCCAGAATATTGACAGGGCCTCCTCGTGTTTGGAGAAGCTCATTCACAGAAGTCAGGCGTTGATTTATCAGAGCGCTCTGCTTTTCAAAGTTTTCCAATTCAGTTTTGTAGGACTGATATTTCTGGATTTCCTGTTCAAGGGAACTTTTAGCTTCCTGAAGTTCAGCTTTCTTTACGCTGATGCTTTGAATGGCGCGCTCCTTAAATTGTCCGACAAACAAATACGGCAAAAAGGAAAAGGCGGTCATCCCAACCAAAATCAAAAAACTAGTGATTTCAGACTTCGTAAATGTCGATACTTTTTGATCAGGAGCAGCAGCTTTTTTTTCCTTTTTCCGAGTTTTTAATTTTTCGGAAGCATCTTTGCCTAAATCGATCTTAATCATGACTGGTCTCCCCACTTTCTCAATGAAAGACCGGTTGCCACTGTCCCCAATACTGTGACTTCGTCTAAAGCCGTCCGATTTATTCCTTGTCCGGACCCAATCACGTGCTTGATGGGGTTTAAGGGATAAAGAGGCGCTGGCATTTTTTTTGTCAAAACCTCCATGATTCCCTCCATCTGAACAGCCCCCCCACAGTGAAAAATAGCATCAATCGAATTGTCGTGGCTTTGGCTCAGAAAAAAATCGAGGGTTCGAGAAATTTCATCGGCCAGAGAGTGCGCATAGTCAGTGAGAATATTTCTTACTTGGGGCTTGGTGCCCTGTGAAATTTTGATTTGCTCGGCCTCCTCCACTGTGACGCCTAGCCTGTCAGCAAGAAATTCGGAGCATCGACTCCCTGACGGTTGAATATCTCGGTGAAAAGAAGTTCTGGTTCCTTCAACAATCGATATTTTGGTCGAGCCCGCTCCAAAATCAACTAAAGCACAACAATGAGCTCCTTGTTCTTTGATCCAAGAAGCGTAATTGTGTTCAAAGGCATTTCCGAGAGCAAAGGCTTGAGTATCAATAATCACTGGCTCTAAACCAGCCTCCCTTACCATTGACTTGAGAGACTCAATGAATTCCTTTTTTGCAGCAACCAAAAGCACATCCATTTTGGGTTCTTGTGCAAGAGTGTGACTAGCAGGCCCTAAAATAGCGAAATCCAAATTCACTTCACTTGCATTAAAAGGGATATATTGCTCGGCTTCCCAATAGAGTTGATGCTCGAGCTCCTCTTCAGTCATCACTGGCACAGTGATCCTTTTACTCATAATTGAGCGACCAAAAGCTCCCACTGCGACGTTTTTTGAACTAAAACTCCCTACTGCAAAAAGCCGCTTAAGAGCGTCCACCACTACCGCCCGGTTCCTGACTTCGCCCTCTAGACTGATCGCCTCCCATGGAAGAGGAATACGATTGTAAGCAATAAGTTGAGGGACTTTTGTTTGGCTCACTTCTAAAGCTTTAATCCCAGAAACCCCAATATCTACGCCCACTAGTTGCTTCTTTAGAATCACGTCTAAAAACTGCATACAACTCCTACTTGGACCAGAAAATAAATTGTACTGTTAAAGAAGCTGAAAGCCCTTGTAAGGGCACAGAGGTGTTTAATTAATTATAACCGCAAACTCTCCCACGTCCTAGGTGAGTTTAGGGTTCAAATCGAGTGGACTCTGGATGGATTTCCAAGTGCTCAACGATAAGAGTATTAGCCATGACATCGCCGAGTCTAACGCCGGTGTCCAAAGAAAAAACTAAATAAATCTCTAAAATTATAAAGGGAGTTGCAGCAAATAGGACTAAAACCGAAAGAATGGGAACGCTCGCAAAAAGGATCACCAAGGCCAAAGGGAGATTACGCATAGCCGAACCCAACGCGGAGCATGAGGTGCCTGCACTCTCATCAATGGTTCTCAAGCCTATGATCTTCTTACCGATGCTCTGCCCATCCCCTAACGAATCTTGAAAAGCAGCAAAAAAACATCCCAGTAGTGGTCCCAAAGGGCTCCAAACTGCTTTGCTCACAAAGAAAATGACCAAAACCAAAATGACATCAATCAGTTTAGCAATGTATCGATGAAAGGGAGTGGATTGAATGGGCCCCAAAAAAATGGGTGAGCGGCGCGACATAATGGCTCTAATCATAAAATTGCTTCCCCTATTTCTTGACTCTAGTGTACTCGGATCTTAATAAATTAACTCAAATTTCCCTTAAATGGGCAACAACAGGAGTGAAAATGGCTAGCGGTTTAAATAAAGTTCTTTTAATTGGGCGTCTGGGAAAAGATCCTGAGGTGCGTTACACAACAACCGGAGGGTCGGTGGCCACATTCAGTATTGCTACCAATGAAAACTGGACTGATAAGAATGGGCAAAAACAGGAACGTACTGAATGGCATCGAATTGTTGCTTGGGGAAAACTCGGAGAAATCTGTGGTCAATATCTCTCAAAGGGCCGTGAAGCTTTTGTGGAAGGCCGTCTTCAAACTCGGGAATGGACAGATAAAGAAGGCCACAAACGCTACACAACAGAAATCGTAGCTGCCAATGTGCAATTTTTAGGAGGGGCCAGCGAGAAGGCTTCTTCTTCTTCCTCTGATTTTGCAGCTCCTAGCTTTGAAACTCCCGCAATGGACAATCAAGCTGGCGGAATGGTTGATGATGAAGTTCCCTTTTAAGAACTTTTTCTAGATTAATTCGCAGACAAGACTATCTGCCAAGAGCCGTCCTTTATCTGTTAATGAAAGGGTCGGCTCTTGGTATCTTAAAAAGCCAGTGTTAATAAGAATCTCTAGCTTAGGATTCAGCCGAAGAGAAACCCCATACTTTCTTTGAAATTCAGTCAGATTGATTCCTTCGTTCTTTCGAATTTCCAAAAAAAGTCCTTCCATTTGAGTTTGTTTTAATTCAGTAGACGTAAAGGGAACTTGAGAAAAATCTTCAAGCTTTTGATACTGGGACATTTCCGAGAGCTGTTTTCTGTGATGAAAAACCCCATCCCAAAAAAACCGGCTTGAGGCCGAGGGGCCCACTCCTAAAAAATCTCCACCTGACCAATAAAGAAGGTTGTGAGCACAACAAAACCCAGGCTTTGCATAATTAGAGACTTCATATTGCCTAAATCCCTTTTGCTCTAGCGCCGTTCGGGCTGTTTCATAAAGATCTGCAGATAAATCATCCTCAGGAAGCTTAGAAAAGAGCGGGTGACCTGGCTTTAAACTTAAGTTGTAATTGCTGATATGAGTGGGGTTGAGAGCTGCTGCTTTTTCAATATCTTCTTGAATCTGATCAGAAGTTTGTCCGGGAATCCCTACAATGAGGTCCAAATTGAAATTTGAAAAACCTGCCCCCTTTAACAGCTCGGCTGCTTCTAGGATTTTTTCAGCAGACCCCCTTCTCTCCAAAAGGTTGAGGAAATGTTTTTGGAAACTTTGAGCCCCCATACTGATCCGATTGATCGGAGTTTCCAGAACCCAATCGGTTACTGTGGGGGAAGTGACAGTTTCAGGATTTGCTTCAAGAGTGATTTCAATTTTTTTTGACCAGTCGAACTCCTCACTGAGCACTTTAAAAAGGCTTTGTAAATCTTTGGAAGGTAATAAGGAGGGGGTTCCTCCTCCCAAAAAAATACTAGTCACTTTTGAACGAAAATCTCGATTTTTCTTTAACCACTTTGCCGCGCTCCGTATTTCTTGCGAAAGTGAAGATATAAAAGGCCTGAAATCAGAAGCCGAGTATTTGGTAAAGGAATAAAAGTCACAATAAGAACATTTATGCACACAAAAAGGAACGTGCACATAAATACCGAACGCGTTTGTCAACAAGCTAGGTCTGGGGTTTAATGGTGTTTCTGGAAGAGGGTGAAACATGATTGAAAGATACACACTTAAAAATGGAATACCAGTCTTTGTCGTAGAAAACCCTGCGGCCCCAGTGGTCACCATTCAGGCCTGGATCAACCGAGGCAGCGCTTACGAGACGGACAAAGTAGCGGGGATCTCTCACTTTTTGGAGCATTCTCTTTTTAAAGGTACTCGGAAACGAAAAGTGGGAGAAATTGCTCTCGAAGTAGAGTCTTGTGGAGGGGAGATCAATGCTTTCACTTCTTTCGAAGAGACCGTCTACTACACGACTCTGGGGAGTCGATTTTTAGAAAAAGGCCTAGATATTATATGTGATGCAATCCAAAACCCCTCCTTTGATCCTGACGAAATGGTTAGAGAACGGGAAGTCATTTTAGAAGAAATCAAAAGAGCACAGGATTCTCCTTCTCGAATTGTTTCCTATAACCTTTGGAAAACTCTCTTCCCGCAGAGCCCCTACGGGAGACCTGTTTTAGGGTTTGAGTCCTCAGTGAAAAAAATAGACCATAAAGTCCTGAGGAATTACTTTGAAAACCATTATCATGCTGGCTCCACAGCCCTTTTTATTGTGGGAGATATCCGCCCTAAAGAAGTACTTGATCTTTGCCAAAAAAAACTTGGCAAAATGAAAACAAAGAAAAACATTTCTATTCCCAAAGTTCCTCAGTATTTGAACTCATCCAAACCCAAAATAGTTTTAGCGGAAAAAGATATTAAGGAATGTTCGATTCAAATCGCCTGGCCCACACCGCCTCTGGCTCACGAGGACATTCCCACTCTGGATGTTCTCTGCACAGCTCTTGGACAAGGCGAGAGCAGCCCCCTTTACCAACACTTAGTAAAAGACACTCAGGTTGCCCTCGATGTAAGCATGGGACTTGTCGCCACAGCTCGCTGTGGAATGGCGGTCTTGGGTCTTCAAGTGGTCCCCTCAATGTTTCAAAGAGCCATTGAAGAGTCTTTTCAACTTCTTGAAAAAATTACACACCGAGGAATTCCCGGAGCTGATGTTGAGAAAGTAAAATCTGCTCTAGAATCCGAAGCCGTGGCAAGCAAGGAAACCGTTGAAGGCTATGCTCGGAGACTGGGTTATTACACTGTTCAGTTCGGAGATCCGAGCTTTGAGAAAAAATACCTTGATGCTCTTTTAGCCGTACAGCCCAGTGACTGCTCGAAAAAGCTTATGAGTATCCTAACAAAGAAACCAGTTCTCAGCGCTGTTCATCCTCTTGGTTTTTCTGTAGATACTTCCTCCCTCTTAAAAATCTTAAGTACCAGTCCTAAAAAAGCTCCAGTTCTCAAGGAGAAGGCTCCCGAACCTGTTTTGAGTAAAAAGAGTTCTGTTCGGTTCGTAGAAAAACACATCAGCCACTTGCCTATCGTATCTGTAAAAATGATTTTCCCAGGAGGATCCAGAGAAGAAAAACCGAATCAATTAGGATTAGGGACTTTGCTACAAAGGGTGTGGACCAGTGGAACTCGACACTTCAATTCCCAACAGATTTCTTATGTGTTGGACTCGTTGGGGGCCTCCATTCATTCCTTTGTGGGTCGACACACGATGGGTTTGAGTCTTGAATTCCTGGCAAAGCAGTGGCCTTCAGTAAAACCCCTGCTGACTGACATTTTACTCTGTCCGACTTTTCCTGAAACTGAATTCCAAATAGAAAAAGAGATTCTGCTCCAAGATATTCGCACTGAAAGGGATATGCCTGGACAGCTCTGCCAAATTAACTTCATGAAAATGTTATATGGCGAGCACCCCTATGGAAGGTCGGGATTAGGAACTGAAAATACGGTCAAAGCCTTGACTCCTCAAGATTTGAAGGGCTTTTATCAAGATTATGTTCACCAGTCTGGCGTCGTTGTTTCTACTGTCGGGAACTTTGAGAAAAATCGATGGGAAAGTGAAATCTCGGAGCTTCTCCAGCAACTTCCCGTCAATGGTAAAACTGCTTCCAAGGGCCAAACGATTCAGGCCCCTCGAAACCTTTCGATTAGTTTAGAGAAGAAAGTTCCTCTTCAACAATCTCATTTGTTGATTGGTTTTTTGGGACCCTCTTTGCACGACTCGGAAAGGTTTGCTCTCAAAATGCTCCACTCGGCACTCGCTGGACAGGGAGGGAGGCTTTTCCTGGAACTTCGAGACAGACAGAGTTTAGCGTACACGGTAGCTCCTATCCAATCTGAAAGTCCCGAAGGAGGAATGTTTGGGGTCTACATCGGCTGTTCCCCCGAGAAACTCTCTGTGGCAGTCCATGGAATCAGAAAGGAACTTGAAAAAGTCATTGAATCGACCCTTTCAACAAAAGAGCTTTCTCGTGCAAAACAATATTGGCTTGGAAGAATTGCTCTTGATATGCAAAGATTTTCCTCGCAGGCCATGATGTTTGGCTTGGATGAAATGTATGGCTTGGGGTTTGATTTTAGTCTCAAACTTGCTGAGAAAGTAAAATCACTGTCTTTAGAGGATGTTAGATCGACTGCGGAGAAGTACCTCAATTTGGAGAAAGCAGTCATTTCGGTTGTTCATAATCAAGATATGGAAAAAACTTTTATCGAGCATGCTTGGCAAGGCCATTCTCCCTTGCCGTCAGCTCGGTCGAATCAACGGACGGAACACTCCTTGTGAACAGGCTTTAGCCAGCCCTCTAATCAATCGACAGTTTTTGTGGCTTTTTGCACATGATTTCAATATCTTAAGCTGGCACCACGCTTGCAGTATTCTGGGAGTATAGAGGGAGACTTCCATGCAGTTAAAAGTTTTTTGGGCCCTAACATTTTTATTACTAAACCTTACAAATTTTTCTTGGGCTGAGGAGGCAAGTGCGGACTCATCCCAGAACACTAAAACTCCCACGAATAAACTTCTTCAGATGTATGAGCTCTTTTATTTGCCTTTCACTATTGAGTTTAAACAAGGCAAAACTTTCAACGATATTTTTCCTCTTGTAGCTGATGCTAAAGGAGACTTTACTCAGCTCCTGAAACCCGAACAGTTAAAACTCTTGGACCAAGAATACACTTCCGAGCGAATAAGCTGGGCTAAGAATTCTTTGTTTTTAAGCACCTCTTTGGAAATCAATGAGTCCCAACGAATTACTCAAAGACTCATCGCACATCGAATCCCTCTTAAAAAAACAGCTTGGGATAAAGTGTCTGTTTCCGACCAAATTAAAGTGAAGTCCCTGTTAGAGGGCAAGCCAGAACTCATTAAAAAAGCAGTCACTCAGGTTCAGTTTCTGAGAAGCTTTCTCCAGGGGTATGAAGAAGAGAAATTTAACTTTTTTATTATTGGTCCCCAATGGTGTGAAAGTTCCAGGGAGTACCGATATCTTCTGGAGTACTTATCGAAAAAATTTCCTAACCCTCAATTGATTTTGCACTCAGTAGTCGTAGAGGACCCCCAGGAGCAAATTTTTGATTCACAGCTCATGAAGGATTTATTTCCCTTTCCAGAAAACTACTCCCATGACAGCGTGCCTCGCTTCTTGGCAATTCAAAAAGAACGGGGACAATTGAAAGTATTGGAAGAAGGAGATGCCCTAGCAGAACTTAAAAATCGTTTTTTTGGCCAACACCGCGGCTTTTTGGATTCGGCACTCCCTAGCCTGAGAAAAATCACAGTGCCGACTAAGTTTATGGCTCGTCCTAACTTCTAAAGACTCGTCTTAAATATTGACCCCAAGGCGACTCCTCAGCAAAATACGGGCTCATGGCTCGGCTCATTTTCACTTTGATTCTTTTGGTCTTTTTAGGTTTTTTTTTACTACCCTCGGGCTCAAAAAAACCTCATAAATTCTCTGAATTGTCCCATCAGGTGGAAGTCGAGTGGCTTCAGCAGGGGGTGCCCCGCATTCGAGCTTTTGGGTTGAGTGATGCTTACTTTATTCAGGGGTATCTCACGGCTAGAGATCGCTTTTTTCAAATGGAGTTAACCCGAAGGAAAATGGCAGGTGAATTATCTGAAGTATTTGGCTCCAAAGCTCTCTCCTCGGATATTGCTCAGAGACGTTGGAATTTTTCCAAAATAGCTCAATTAGCAGTCGAGAAAATGCATCCTGAAAAAAGACAGCTTTTGGAGGCATTTTCCCATGGCGTCAACGAAAGTCTCAGAGATGAAGGTGTCCCTTGGGAACTAAAGGTTCTAGGAGTAAAACCCGCTCCCTGGAAACCAGAAGATTGCTTTTTAGTCGTCTTAAGCATGTATGACAGTTTAAACAAACAGGAGGAGTCCCAAGAGGAAGCTGTTTTTCTGATACAAAAACAATTTTCGCCGTCAGTACTTTCTTCGTCAGTCATTTCTCATTCCCCTTTAGCCACAGTGCGGCGCAAATATATTCAAGTCTTTCGCTTGGTTTCTCAGCGTTTAAAGCATCTTGAAAACCTTTCTCGTAAGACTTCACAAGATCT
>OGVY01000055.1_pt1 | contig 17853 bp, 21 predicted proteins | sample 1575871 | NCBI WGS metagenome assembly OGVY01 (sample SAMN07581536, study PRJEB24739) | freshwater metagenome
ACAAGAACTTGGAATGACAGGTCAGCAATACAAAGAAAATGCAACCTCACAAGAAGAAATCTCAATGCGTAAAGGCTTAAAACCCCTCGCAAACTTTATTGAAGATATATTTACAGAAATATTGCAAGTTGATATAGGTTATACAGACTTGAAATTTAAGTTTAACGGACTTGAAACTAAGTTTAAGTATGACGATGCCCAGAAACTAATCCCACTAGGCGTAATCTCAATAGACGAGCTACGCAACGATATGGGATTAAAAAAACTAGGTGTAAATAATCTAATTATGCAAGGTGGAATGGTCATGCCAGTAGAACAAGTTTATAACCAAGTAACAGTATCAGGCACCGAAACCCCAACCGAAAAACCTCCAGAACTTGAGGTAAAGGTAGAGGAAAAACCAAGTGAGGAAGCCATCAAGGGAGAACTCAAAGCATGGATGAATAAAGCTATAAACGATATTAAAAATAAAGGTGAGATTTATAGAAAGTTTGAGTCTAATATTATCCCAAAAGAAACGCATGAATTTATCAGTAAAAAGCTTGAGAATGTAAAGAGTGTGGATGAGGTTAGGTCTATATTCAAAGGAAAGAAAAACCCAATAGATGTCATTTTAAGCTCAAAAAAGGCTAAAGAAATGGAGGAAAAGGTAAGGATTGCACTTCGCAATCAAATGAAACCATTTATGCAAGCCGAAACGATTGCCGCTTTTACAGATGAGTCTACAAAAATGCAAAAAGCCGCAGATATAGATGATTATTTTGATGAAATAGATATAGACGGGCTTTCAGATTTCTTATATTACGGAGCCGAGGAAGGCGTAAAAAATGCCAAATCATCAGGAATAAAAGGAACCTATCAAATGACCAATGATAAATATAAAAAATGGTTATTAGATAGAGAAAATTACATAATCGAAAGTGTAGACAACACAACAAAAGATTGGATTGCAAACATGATTAAGGAGGGTAGAGCAAATGAAATGGGAGATAGAGAAATAGCAAATTTGATAAGTGAACAATATGAGGACATCGCAGTAAATAGAGCACAACTAATAGTACGAACAGAACTTGCCAACGCTTTAGTTACTGGCGAGATAGAGTCGTACAAAGAAAACGGAATAGAGAAAAAGATGTGGGTAACAAATGTAGATGAGTTGACAGATAGCGATTGTGCAGAACTTGATGGTAAAGTAGTTGACGTCAATGACGATTTTATGGATGGTGTATTTGCACCACCACTCCACCCAAACTGTAGGTGTTATGTAAATCCAGCCTAATTTATGAACATATATGATAAAAAAATACCTGTCAGAATTAAAAAGACTTTTAAAAAGTCTTATCCTTCAATCACCGCCAAAGTCCCAAAAGTCCAAAAAGTCAAAGTAATAAACACACCAGAAACAAAAGTAGTATTACCTGATGTTCAAAAGGTAGAGGTAATAAATCAAGAAACTGTAAAAATCCCCGAAATACAGAAGGTAGAAGTAGTAAATCCAACAATTATTCCAACACTTCCAGATATTCATAAGGTTGAAGTAACAAATCAAATTGAGTTACCTGATATTAAGATACCCGATATTCAAAAGGTACAAGTACTTAATCCCACAGAAATTCCTATTGGTAATGGGAATATAGCAGGTAAAGCTGATCCTGAAAAATATGTGCCAGTAAGACTAACGGATGGAAAAAAATTCTATAAAGGTCTTGAAGATGCCTATGTGTCAGCCGCTAAAACAGTAATGCCTTATATAGACTCTACAGGCAAGCCCACCCCAGTTAGAATGACAAATGAAGGTAAAGTTCCAGTAGAAGCAACTTTAAATGTAGGTGATATTGAAATAGGAGCAGTTGAAATAAAAGATGGCACATCTGACACAAGAGCAGTGGTCGGGTCAGATGGGCTACAAGTAGAGGTAAAGAAAAGCGCTTTACCTACAGGAGCGTCAACAGCTGCCAATCAGTCAACTGCAAATACACTTTTAGGCGGTATTGCGGGACTTGTACCTACAGCATATGATTATATATCTTTAAGCTATACAGGGTCAGATTTAACAGGTGTCGTATTTAAAACTGGAGGTTCAAGTGGCACAACAGTTGCAACTTTAACTCTTGTATATAGTGGTGCTAACTTAATATCAGTTACTAAAACATAATGCCTAAGCTAATCCTTAATCCACTTTCTGCAAAGTTAGATTACGTATCAACAAAAGCCGATTTAGATTTATCGGGAACTAATAGTGGAGATGTTACAGTAACAGATACAAGCACTATTGATTTTACGCTTACGGGACAAGCCTTGACAGGTAGTGTTATTCAATCGGGCATAACTCACAACAATTTAGGAGGACTTACAACTGGCGATCCGCACACGCAATATGCTCTTCTTCTAGGTAGGTCAGGCGGACAAACACTTATCGGTGGGACTGCAGCCAACGACGATCTGACGCTCGAAGGCACGTCCAGTGCCACACGCACAACATCGTACGTGATATTGCAACCAAATGGTGGCAACGTCGGCATCGGGACGACGAATCCTGATAGTAGGCTGGATCTTGCAGGTGGAAATCTTTCAATGGGGCCATTAGGTAGTGCAGGTGAAATACGAATGCGTACCGGATTTGCAAATAATGCATCTGGTGGGTCAGGAATAACGGCTATGGACCATAGTGGCGAGAACGTTGACGGACTTGGCATATATGGCCACGACGGTATTTCATTTCACACCGCACAGACAGAAAGAATCAGAATTGCAAGCACAGGCAACGTCGGCATTGGGACGACGAGTCCATCAACACTATTACATCTTCAAAGTTTAATTCCTACTTTAACAATTAAGGGGACAGGGTCTGGAGAATTTGGACTTACCATTTTAGATGCTAGCAGTTCAGTAGGAGGTTTAACTTATAGCTCAGTAACAGGAGAGCAAAGATTAAATGGCGCTCAATCATATGTTTACCAAACAGTATACGCAGGTGGATCCGAGAGGATGAGAATAACAACTGGCGGCAACGTCGGCATTAACGACACAGCACCATCTGCACAACTACATGTAGACCAAACATCAACAACGGCAGCTAAGCCAACTTTAAGACTACAACAGGCTGATTTAAGCGAGGAATTTATAAGATTTGATGCAACAGTTGGCACTGGTAACCCCATAAACACAACAGCATTAGGTACTTATTATGGAAGAGTTAGAGTATATGTTGAAGGAGTTGGCGAAAAATGGTTAGCGTTATACAATACTTAATATATATATGGCTATCCAACTTAAAACGGAAATAGATAATACAAACCTTTTTGCAGATTATTATAGAATTATAGACTTTACAGCTAATTACGAAACACAACAGTTAATTATCAGATTAGCTCTATATGAGAGTCATGAAGCAAGATTGGCGGGTAAAGCTCCTATAAAATACACAACACACATTATAGAGCTTGACAATCATTACAGAGAACATTTATATAATAAAATTAAGGAGTTAGAAGATTTTAAAAATTCAACTGATATATGACAAAAGAACAAGCTTTAGAACTATTACAAAGAGCGTGCGCTATATATAGAGGAACTTTAGAAGAGCATCAGCAACTACAAACTGCTCTACAAACTGTTAAAGAATGCTTAACAGTTGAAAAAGAGGAAGAAAAAAAGGATGGCACAACTCATCAAGCTCCGTCCTCGCTTCGGTAAGCGGTGTGGGTGGCATGGTTATCAATGAGAATGGTGACGCAGCTGGTGATTTTAGGGTTGAGTCTGACACCGAAGATAAAATGATCTATCTTGACGCAAATGGAGACACAGATGGGGCATTGTATTTAGGCGGTTCAACAAATGGAATAAAGATAAATAAAGGCGGAGAATTAACACTTATCGGGACTGCTACAGTTTGGGAGGACTTGAGAGTTGAGCCAATTACAAGAACGACAGGCACAAAGGCACCAATATTCGCTAATTGGTTTGGCGGGATTTACGACTCACGCTCACTCCAAAACGCCCTCTGGAATAAGCAACGACTAGCAAATAGAGCACACAATACAAGTTTGGCTACAGGTCGAGTTAATGGTCAAGTAATACATCATGGAGACAAAAGATAATCTTTATGCAATTATGTATAATTGACTAATTACAATTGATAGTATATGGATAGACTAACCTTTTACGCTCCTATAGAAAAAACCAATGACGAACAGAGAATGGTATATGGCTACGCTTCTACCGAAGCACTTGACTCACAAGGCGAAGTTGTCAAGAAAGAAGCCCTTGCATCAGCTATAGATGACTATATGAAATGGGCAAACATCAGAGAAATGCATCAGCCCTCCGCAGTAGGTAAGACAAAAAAAGCACAGATAGATAAAAAAGGTTTATATATTGCCGCTAAAATAGTTGATGAAGGTGCATGGGCAAAGGTAAAAGAAGGAGTCTATAATGGATTTTCAATAGGTGGTAGAGTTGGAGTAATGAAAGACAATGAAATCACATCTATGACACTTTCTGAAATATCACTTGTAGATCGTCCTGCCAATCCAGAGTGTAAAATTGATGTATATAAAATGGAAGAACCAAAAGTTGAGGAAAAATCAGAAATTAAACAAGTTGAGGAAGTGAAACCAGTTGAAGTAACTCCGGAAATAAAACCAGAGGAAAAAACTGTAGATGAGCAGGTTGCTGAAGCAAAAGAAAAAGTCTCAAAACCTGATCTAATCAAAATGGAAGATGTAATTAAAAAAGAAGATTATGAAAAGGTTGAAAGTGCAGAACTTAAAAAATGCTTGCAATATGTAGGCGAACTTGCCTTCCACCTAAACGAATTACATCACATGGAAGAAAGATATGAAATGGAAGAAAAATATGAGGGTGAGTCTAGTAAGGAATACGCACAGCTTGTTGAAGCATTGAAAGGTCTTGGTGAAGTCCTAAAAGCTCTTGCCAATAAAGCAGTAGAGGAAATGGCAGAGGAAGAAACCGAGGAAAAGGAAGAAATGCCAGTTATTGCGATGTCTGATGAAAAGAAAGACATTGAAAAAGTTGGTAAAGAAATATCAAGCAAAAATGCCAAACTTATAACCGAGGCGCTTGCAAGGCTACAAGAAGCAGTAAAAGTATTAGCTACACTTGGTACAGGCGGTCAATTGACACCAGATGAAGAAGAAAAACTAAGAAATGGTATTGACACAGCAACAGGTGAGATAACAAGTGGTGGTCATGTAAGTGAAAAACCACTCACACCACCAGACCTAAACCCTGAAACAAATGTAAAAGCAGACATTAAAAACGATATTGAGAAATTAGAAGTTGCCCCAGCAAAAGAGGTAGCAAAGGTTGAAGATACGAAACTTGCTAAAGTAGAGGCTGAATTGTCAGCCCTAAAAGAGCAAATGAGTAAGCTACAAAACCTTCCGCTTCCTATAAAGGCCAAAGCATCTTATGTAACCGTCGAGAAATTTGATGGAGATACTCACGGAGCAGAATTACAGAAGGCGGAAAAAAGAATGGAAGAAGTATCACAACTTCTAAAGTTTCCGCACGATGCAAGTCTTGAAAAGGAAGCGAGAGATTTATCACTAACAGTTATGCGACTAAGACGTGAAGCAAAGAGTCTTAATCACTAACGAAACGTATACATATATTCCCGAAGATAGAAGTATCTATAATAAAGAGAATATAGGTAAACAAGTGAAAATACAAACTCCGCATCCTACTCCAAAAGTACCCCGATCAAATCGCTCGAAAGGGCGATGATTAAAACTTAATCCAACGTAAAGAGGGGGTGAAAAATATGGATAGCGTCAATGAAGCACTTACACAAGTGAAAGATGCTGTAGCTAAATCGGCTGTCATTAACTCGACATACCCTTTTAGTCCTGCGGCTCGTTCAATATTTGCTCCAGAGAATTTGGATCCCGTCATTAAATTGATGGTACCAACTGCAACACCTGTTAGATCTTTGTTCCCTAGAACAAAAGGTTTTGGACAGGCAGCAGCTTGGAAAAAGCTAACTTCACAGTTGGCTCCAGGAGACAGAGGAACTGGTGTAATTCATGGTGGAAGCGCAACTGGAACTGGTTATCAGGCAGGCTTTGCCGATGGTGGTCAACCAAACACATCAACAACCCAGACATTTGTAGTTGTAACTGCAGCTTACAAAAATCTTGGTACAGATGTAGAGGTCGGTCGTCAGGCAATTGCATCGTCTCGTGGTTATCAAGAAATCCGAGATGAACTTGTCAGATACAAAACTATGGAAGTAATGTTGGGAGAGGAAAACATGATATTGAACGGAGATAGCTCCGTCAATGCTTATGAGTTTGATGGTCTTGCTAAAACAATCACCACAAATTCAGGTAGTCTTACTCTTTTGACTGCTTCTGGAGTATCAGCCCAGATACAAGGACCTTACTGGGATTATGGAGCACAATTCCAATATCTCATAGCAAATCCAAGACAGATCAGAGCACTTGCTGATGATCTCCAAGGATCAGGTTCTATCCAAAGAATAGTTGTTGACAATCAAGGTGCAGGTGTGGGAGGACTACATCTAGCCAAGATCGTCAATTCTATCGATGGATCGCTCATTAGCGTGGTCGCCTCTAGATATGCAGGCTCCAATGGTTACTTACTCACCGTAACAGAACCATCTGGTGAAAATGCACTCGAAATGGAAGACCTTGAGCCAATGAGTGTGTACGAGCCACCTACAGCAAATCACAGTGTCATCTCACGTATTTACGAGACAACCGTCTTAAAAAATATATACGAGGTACACCAAGCTAAGATTACTGGACTCGCAACTGCTTAATAAAAAGGTAGTTGTAAGCGAAGGGCTGATAGAAATATCAGCTCTTTTTTTATTGCAACAAAGAAAAATAATTAGTGCATAATTAAGATATATGTCAAAAATAGGATATACAACCCGAACAATAGTAGAGAACTTTCTAGGTAAACAATTCCCAGAAATCTCTGACAGCGAGTTTGATATATATATTGCTGGCGCAGAAAAATATATAAACAACTTCACCGGATATAACGCTACTACATCAGTATCAGGTATGCTTACACAGACTATAGAGGCAGAGAAATCAGTAGGAAAGGTCGACAATTATGGCAATATGGTAATTAGCCTACGACACCCCCCTGTTCATTTTGATGCTAATAGAAACCCATTAGTCACCCGAATAAACTATAACCAAGGTGCGATCAACATTGATTTACAGATGACGGATAACACTACAAATGCCAAAAACTCTGTTATAGAGGTATCAGAGAATAGAAAAAAGGTATATTACCCGCATCTATATTTCCTTCCTGCGATTTCAAGTCTTACACCTAGTGCCAAGATAAATCTATATAACCTCCGAGATGTGAGGTTTTGGGTAGATATTTGGTACACAGGAGGATATGATGAAGTCCCTGAAGATGTACAAATGGCTTGTAATTATCTTGTAAGTGAGTTCGTAATGAGAAGAACCAATCCAATGTTCTTGTCAAATATCACACAAGGTATGATGACGATGGGATACCAGTCAAATCAATCAAGAAAAGGTCATCTTATATCCCCACAAATGCAAATAGCCAATCAATTACTGCAAAGTTATGTGTTGCACACATTCTAAATTATGTTATTCGCACCAGTCTTGACAGATAAATATGTAAGTGTTGAACACCTAGAACCCGACAATAATAATGCGAATAAGGAAGGGTATATATCTGATATTGGCCTACTCCATGTCGCTGTAAATATTCAACCAACAAGCCCCGAAATGATCGAGCTATATGGTGGCTCTTACGGAAAAGCACATACGATGTTTACAACAGCAAGCGGGATTATTGAAACTGATAGAGTAACAGTATCTGGTACTACAGAAAAATATATTGTAAAAGGCAAACAGATTTTTAATTACCAAGTAGGACAGCATAGCGAATATTATCTTGAATTAGTCATGCCATGATAAACTTAAAGATAGAAGGTCTTGACACTCTAAAAGCATCTTTCAATCAAGGTGTGGATAACATTCAAGAAGAGGTAAAATCGGCAATGGTGCAATCAACCAACATGGTAAAGATAAAAGCTAGAGATTTGGCACCATACAAGACAGGCGCATTGCAAAAAAGTATCTTTAGTAAGATCGAAGATAGAGGATTTACAGGCATCGTTGCACAAGATTTAAGTGTGGCATGGTACGGATATTATCAAGAATATGGTACGAGGTATATGAAAGGCACACCTCACATGCGACCAGCATTTGAACAGAATGTAGCCGCAATCGAGGCATTATTTGAAAAAGCGGTAGACAATGTATTAGATAAAATTGCAAACTCATGACATATCAAACGACCCAATCACCACATCTGAACATCACCAATTATCTGGTGAATACAGTATTGCCCTCTGTAACCACAGTACGCCTAGCAAATATCTACGACAATGAGAATACAGACCTTGCAGGCTTCCCCGCCGCTACTGTAACAATAGGCGAAGATATAGCGAAGGTCTTAGACAATACTAGAAATGAGATAGGAATAAAAATATATATCCGAGTATTTATTGACAGATTTAGATTTTCTGCACAAAAGGCCGAGACCATACTAAGAAATGTAGCAACGGAAATAAGGACAAAATTAGATAGTGACATTACTTTAGGTGGTAATTGTATCTATACAAGGCCGTACAATGCTAAATATGGGTATGTAAACAGAGAGCAAAATAACATTAGAATAGTTGAAATAGAATTAGAATGTTATGAGGCTTATACTTGGAGATAACGCAATTATAAAAATTAATACATTTACAATATAAATATATGACACTCAAAATCGGTCGACAAGGCTATCTAGGACTAGGAATTGAAAGCCAAGCAGGTACAGCAGTACCCGCTACAACCGCAGTCCCATTCGTAACAAACTCACTTCTAGGTAAACATAATCCACAAGAGGATATTGCCGCACGAGGCTCAAGAGCGCAGAATTACACCTCAATCATTGGAAAGCAATGGAGCGAAGGTGAGGTAGATGTAAATCTTGATCTTACGAATGCAGGCTTTTTCTTGAAATTAGCTCTTGGTAACGAGGTTTTGAGTAATCCAGCTACAGGCGTATACGATCATCTATTCTATACAACCGTATCAGGAAATAATCCACTAACAGCCACGCTATACAACTACACAGGACTCGATGTTCAGCAATTCGCATCAATGGCTGTAGATAAACTTGATCTCGATGTGAAAGATACATTCATGGTAGCGAAAGCATCATTCAAAGGCTTCTTCCCAACAAGCGGAGCATATTCAGCCACGACAGTATCAGGCTCTCTCGTAAACTTTGGTAAATATAATCTCAAACTAGGCTCAACTCTAGCACTCGCAGAGGTAGCAACCGCCACACCTGTAACAGAGTTCTCACTTTCAATAAATAACAATGCAGAGGTAGTATTCGAGTCAGGCAAATCTACAGCATCAAGAGTTTTCTGGAAGCAATTTAAGGTAACTGGCTCATTCACCAAATACTTTGAAAGTGTATCAGAGCGTGATAGCTATCTAAACCTAGTAAAAAGCTCAATGATACTCACAGCTTCAGGAGTAAATCTAGTACCCGGATACAACGAGGAGCTAAAGATTAACATAGCAAAAATGGTATATAACGATCAATCACTAGCAACAGGACTTGAGAATTACTTTGCTGTAAAAACAAACTTCACAGCAGAGGTAGATGTAACTCAAGGTAAGCAATTCGACATGACATTGCGAAATACTAGGGACTCGGTGTATACTTAACAGTATATGAACTCAATTAATATTTTTAAGTCTGACCTTAGAAATAAAATCAGAGTGAATGTTCCTTTTATTGAGGGCGCATGGGTAGAGTTTTACGATGATACTACTGTAGATGCAGTCCAAAAAGCACAAACTGCCCAAGCATCGAAAGATATTGCAGACAATCTTGCTGTGATAATAAATCAGATCGCTTCATGGAACTTTGCAGATGATAAAGGAGAGCTACCTATAACTGTAAAATCAGTATCACGCTTCCCGATGAAACTAATCAAATGGCTCACAGACGAGCAGACAAAGATACTCCAAAGCATGAATAAACAAGACGAAGATCAAAAAAAAAATTAGCTCGTAATCTTATATCCGCTCTACAATCTACAAGCGAAACTACACCCTTCCCATTTGAATATGTTGAAATGAAGTTTTGTGAACGGTTTTCAATGACACCATTTGAAATGCGTGCTTTACCCTCTAGGTTACTATCAAGGTGGCTACAGATGATGACGATTGAAAACTCAATAGAAAAAGCAAGACAATCTAGCAATAATACATAATAAAAAATCTATACTTAATTTATATGGCAGATAAAGAACTAAAAATAGTTATTGGTGGGGATAGTTCAGGTGGTGAAAGTGCATTAAGACGAATAGCCGAAACCGCATCAGGTGTAGGACTTGAAAGAATAATAGAAAAAGTAGCCTCATTTGGGATGGACTTCATTAAAGACTCAATGGAGATTGCCAACGAAACTGAAAAAATGTATAGGCAATTAGATGCAGTACTCGCCTCAACAGGTCGCAGTGCTGAAATATCTAAGGGTGAAATAGACAAACTTGCATCATCATTAGCCGCCAATTCCGAGTTTTCCAAATCTGCAATGGTGAACATGGAGATTATGTTGGTGCAGTATGACAAAATAGGGAAAGATGTACTACCTAGAGCATCACAGGCAATGATTGATTTTGCCGCTCGTACTAATCGTGATCCAGTTGAAGCCGCTAGAGCTTTGGGTATGGCATTACAAGAGCCTTACGAAGGGCTAAATAGACTTCGAACAATGGGAGTAAAGGTATCAGAAGAACAAAAAAAGCTAATGGACTCATTCAAAGCTACAGGCAATAGTGCAAAAGCTCAAGAACTTATAATCAACGCATTAAACAAGCAATATTCAGGAGCCGCAAGTGCAAACATAGACGAATTTGATAGGGTAAATAAGCAATTAGCTGGCACAATAAAGGCATTACAGGTTGTAATAGGTACATATATCCTTCAAGCCCTAACACCCCTAGCAAAGGCTCTTATACCCATTTTAGATACTTTTAAGCAGATAATCACAGGGCAAACAAGCCTACAAAAAGTATTGAAGCTAAACGAGACTGCATGGGTGATGATTAACGCCGCAATTAAGCCACTAGCAATAGTAATCACCACACTATTATTACCCGCACTCATACTTTCAATAGTTCAATGGGGAATAAATACCGCTATGCTTATTGCAAATACAGTGGCAACGACAGCTCATGCGGTCGCAGTTGCATGGGTAACAGTAGTAACTAATATCTGGACCGCTGCACAGTGGCTACTTAATGTGGCCTTATCAGCTAACCCAATAGGTTTGGTAATTATTGCAGTGGCCGCATTAGCCGCAGGAATAATTTGGGCGTATCAAAATGTAGAATGGTTTAGAGATTGGGTAAATATACTTTGGGAGAATTTGAAATTCCTAGCAAACGGAATACAAACAAATATAGTCCCGATAATACTAACGATAGTAGATGCTTTTATGAAAGTCGTTAGAGCAATACAATCAGCTATAGATAAAATACGAGAGTTTATAGGATTAAAAAATCAAAGCTCTGGAAATAGTGGTGGTGCATGGGCATCGGGAGGATTAGTCTCTGGTGGAGGTATGGCACTTGTTGGAGAAATGGGACCAGAACTTGTAAACCTTCCCGCAGGTTCATTTGTAAATCAATCAGCATCCACTCGGAGTATGCTATCTGGCGTTGGTTCTAGTGGTTCAACTGTAAATATATACAATCCATCTGTACGAAATGATGGAGATATACGAGAAATAGTTAGACAAGTAAAAAAAGCATTAGGTCGTGAAAACGAATTAGTTCGTTTGGGTGCACTTTAGATTGTTATAATGCAATATATGATAATAAAATGTATAAAATGCAAAAAAGAGTTTATATCATATCCTTGTGAAAAAAATAGAAGGTTTTGCTCTAATGAATGTCGAAAAAATGGTTCCGTTAGGCAGTGTCTTCAATGTAAAAAGCAATTTTATTGTTTTGGCTATAGATTAAATACTCAAAAATGGTGTTCGGTTAGATGTAAATCTTTATATAGTAGAAAAGATGTTGAATGTGATAATTGCAAAAAGATATTCAATAGATTGAAAATCTATATAAAAGATAAAAATTATTGTTCTATAAAATGTAAGGCGAAATCTACTTCTGGCAGTCTGAATTTCAATTGGAAAGGTGGAGTAAGTAAAGAAAATGCTAAACAAAGGAGCACATTTTTTCAAACCATGCAAAAACAAGTCCTAAAGCGAGATAATTACACCTGTCAGCTTTGTGGTTCAATTAAAAATCTACAAGTGGATCATATCCAATCATGGTCAGAATATATAGAATTAAGATTTTGTATAGATAACTGTAGGACATTATGTGCTAGATGTCATTACTTTATTACTTACAATAAGGAAATGCCCAAAAATGCTGAAGCTTGGGGAAATAATTATAAACAAAGAAACATATGATAACTGTCAATGGGCTACAAATTGATACAAATATTAACTATCTGGTTGAAGAACTAGAATATAAAACCATGCCCGCCCGTAATTTAGTTTACGAGCCAATCTCTACTCGCCCAGGGGATAAGATGATTGCCTACGAATGGGGACAAAAAGAGATATATTTTAAGGGTAGAATATTTGGCTCTACACCCGCAGAACTTCAAACTAATGTAGACACTCTACAAAAAAATTTCGCTGTACCTTTTGTCTCAATCTCAATTGATGAGGGGAGAGCATATACAGGTACTTTATCTGAAATGAGTATCCCTACCCAATTTTATACGCTTTCAATGGCCGAATATGAGGCTAGATTTGTATGTGTAGATCCATTTGCTTATGGGACTACACTTACCGTATCTGGCACAGTCGTATCAGGTACGACAACCTACTCTGGACAAATAACAATCTCAGGTACTCAATTTGCCGAACCAACTTTGACAATAATACCCGGAGGCGGGTCAAGCGGTGATAGTGGAATAAGACAGATACAGATCTACCACTCGCCAACAGGAGAACTCATCACAGTATCAGGTACATATAACTATCTGACAAACATGGTAGTCGACTACAATAATTTCTATGTCACCAAAGACGGATTGCAAGTTGACTATCAAGGTATATTTTCAAGGTTCGAACCCGGAGTCGTGCCATTCACTATAACAGTCGTATCGGGCATCAAGCAAACATATAACTGGAAACTAAGTTACCAACCTAGATATTTCCAATGACATATATCGCAAAAAGGTATTACTACAAGGTGTACACCCAAACTGGAACCTATGTCACCACATGGTCTACAGATGTGGTTTCTTACCCTTCATTTCGCACAGTCTTAAATGGTGGTTCTGGTGAACTTGAGGTAAAACTTGCTAGACGATACGATAATTTCGGTGAAGGTGATGATGTAAAACTAATGAATAAGGTAGAACTTTGGGTAGCCGATGCTGACAACCTTACAAACAACACTGCACAAGTATTATTCGATACCGCAATATGGGATGTTGATAGTTGGGACGCTCCTATATATTCATACAGAAAAATCTATACAGGATATATCTCAGCCTACTCTCCAATGGTCGATGACGAAGAGCAATATATAAAGGTTACCTTACTAGGTTACGCCACGCAGACATCATTTAAGATAATTAAAGATCAATCAGGTAATACTCAATTTACATTAACTGCTGTAGACCCTGCTGTTGCTCTAAAGACAATAATCAATTATTACAGAGCAGATGGTAATTATGACATTGACTACACAGGTACAAGTATTCAACTTGTGGGTACTTCTATAACCTACACTTTCAACGAGATGACCCTACAAGAAGCAATAGACAAGATTGTAGAAATGACTCCATATAATTATTATTGGTTTATTGATGCCAACGGTATTGTCAATCTAAAACGATTAAGTGCATCAGCCGATCATGAAATTAAAATTGGCAAGGACATATCCTATCTCGAAAGTAATAGGCGTGCAGAAAATATAACTAATGTAGTTTATTTAGTGGGTGGTGGATCGCCTAATTTATATAATAAATATTCGAGAACAGCCTCAATAAATACTTACGGGAAATTCGAAAGGAAAATCCAAGACGGGAATGTAACCGATAATGCCACAGCCGATGCAATGGCTAAAAGGTATCTCGATACATTTCAAGAACCCGAAACTAGAGCAATAATTAAGATAGTCGATAATAATGGTATTGATAGTAGGAAAGGTGTAGATATTGAAAGTTATCAAGTGGGGGATACCATTCAGATCAAAAATCTAAATTATGGCTCTAAAGGTTTAACACTTTGGGATGTGGGACAATGGGATGTGGATGTCTGGGACAATACATTTCAATATACTTTGGCTAGTGTATTAACGATCGTATCCCTTACATATAATATGAGTTATATCGAGGTTGAAGTATCATCAAGACTGCCCGAGGTAACAAAGAGAGTAGAGCAAATAGGTAAATCATTAGATCAACAAATACAGGAAGGTATACCAGTTACACCATCGGTAAGGTCAGTATAATCGCAACAATCAAACCATTATCAGTCATAATATATATATGCCATTCAATTCATTCGCTCCAAATACAGTTATTAAGTCTGCGGATATAAATACTAATTTTACTAACGCAGTTCATAAAACCGACTCACAAACTATTACAAATAAAGTAAATATCCCAGCATATACTTCATTATCACCTAGCGCATCAGGAACAGCCACGTGTGATCTATCACTATATAACTGGTTTACGATAAACATGCCTGCAGGTAACATAACAATAGCTATAAGTAATGCAACAGTAGGGCAGCCTTTTGTAATAGAAATATTGCAAGATGGTGGAGGCTCACGAACTGTTACATGGTTTACGACTATAAAATGGCCTAGTGGAATAGCTCCTTATCTAACTACAACAGCAAGTAAAAAAGATACATTTGGATTTAAGGTAACAAGTGCAGGCAATTATGATGGCTATTACATAGCACAAAATATATGACACAATTTATTGACTTTGGTCATGGTGGGGAAGGCGCCTTATCTATTGGAACCTCAAATTTGGGAGGTGTTGGAGGGTTTGGCATAGCCAGATTTTCTGGTACGGCAGGAAATAATTATGGAACAATCGCAGATGTGGGATATTTTAATGGGACAAATGGGGGTAGAGTGAACGATACTTGCTTTATACATCAATCACAAGGAGCTGGTGCAGGACAATGGGAATTGGTAAAGATAATAAATCGTGTAAGTACAACTATATATTTTGATAGGGCATTAACATATACATATATAAATCCTGGAGCACAAATATTAACTGCGCCCAATCTTTATAATGGCACAATAACAGGAACAATAAGTACATATACTGCATGGGCTGGTACCGCAGGTGGTTGTATTTTTTTACTTGACAGAGGAACATTAACAATAAATGGCACTGTAGCTGTAAATGGTACAGATGGAATAAAATCATCAGGGACAGGAAACACAAGCACAACATCGGGCGGTGGATTTAGGGGTGGATCTGGAAATTCACCAGGTGGTAGTGGTTCTGGAACTGTAAATTGTGGTTGTGGTGAGGGATATAATGATTCTACAGGATTAAATAATGCAGGCAGTACTGCTGCTAATGAAAATGGAGGTGGTGGTGCATATTTTAATTCGGGAGCAACAAATGGTGTATCGGGTGGTGGAGGTGGAAATGGGACTGCAGGAGGAACAGCAACAGGTATAGGTGGCAGCACTGCTGGAAATGACGCATTAACGAATATGGTCTTTGGCGGAGGCGGAGGTGGAGGTGGTTGTAATCATGTATATCAAGATAGATATTCTGGTGGATCTGGTGGTGGACTTATTTTAATAATTGCAAATAAACTAATTGTAAATAATCCCATTACTGTCAATGGAGGTAATACAGTACACAATTCAGGTGATACCCTACATTTAGGTGCTGGGGGTGGGGCTGGAGGATCAATACTTATTAAAGCACAAGAGGCTACTTTAGGTACTGGTTTAATAACAGCAACAGGTGGAACTTCAGTACATGGTGGCGCAGGAGGATCTGGTCGTATACACCTTGATTATTACTCATCATATACAGGTACAACCTCACCTTCACTTACAGCGACTAGAACCACAGCTTTAGCAAATGCGGGTGGTGGCCAATTCCTTACTAATTTTTTATAACATATGAAAATACTCATCCATTGTGGGCACTACCAAATAAAGAATAATTGTGATGTAAACCTTAGAAGTGGTAGTGGCGCACCAGGCGAAGCCGACTTCAACTGGAAAATAGGGCAAGCTCTTGAGAAGCTACTTCAGGAAGATGGCCACACAACCTATCTAGATGACGCTAACACCAATTGCCATGCTAACGTAACAGATCAGGATTGGGACTTGGCACTTGCCTTACACGCTGATGCAAATATCTATGGCACAGGAGGGGGATTTGCTGACTTCCCAGAACCATCAACAGACGGGGCAACAAAGGAAAGTCAAAGGATTGCGGGGTGCATTACAGACAGATACTTCCCCGAAACAGGAATAGTCAATCACCCAGAAAGATCAAACGCAAATACAAGATATTATTACTTGTGGAAATATTTGAGCGAGAAAACCCCATGCGTGATCTTAGAGTGTGGTGTGCTTCAAGATGCACACGATAGCGTGATACTTGCAGATACACAGAGAGTGGCTAAAGGTATAAGAGAGGGTATCAGAAAGGCTTTTGGATACGTTCAGCCTCAACCACCAGTAGACCCATGCGCAAACATCAAAGCAGAACTCAACGACTTAAAGGTGGTACTTAGCGGAGTGAAGGCTGATCTGCTAACAGCACAGAGAGATCGAGACGAGGCTATCAAAAGCCGAGATGACTGGAAAAAACTAGCAGACTCAAGAGGAACTAAGATAGATAAGGCAAAAGTTGATTTGACTTAATTCATGAAACAAGACCCATATAACGAATTACGAGACGATGTGAGCTCCTTAAAACAGGACTTGGAAGTATTCAAGACTGAAATTAGGAGTGATCTGAAGTCAAACGACTATAAATTAGGAGCAATAGAAAAAAAATTAGACCTATTTATAGAAAATCAGACCGCTACAGAAAAAGAGCAGAATAAAGACATAAATGAAATAAAAAACTCTGTATCGGTACATAGCAATATAATCGGATGGGGTGGCGTAGTAATTACTTTTGTCAGCGTAGCAACTTCGTGGATTGCAAGTTATATAGCAAGAGGTGGATTTAAGCTTAATTAACAGCTATTTACGGCTCGTGGGATATATCCTTATAGTTGGAGGATGTATAGGACTTTATGCTATAGATACAAAACATAGATTTCTACATATCTCGTCAATCATATATGCATCAATATCAGGAATACTATTATTGAACAAATTTTTACCAATTGAAAGCCTATCCATAATACAGACAATCAATGTGTTTGTTTTCGGACTGATATACATTATCTATTTTTTTGCTGGAGATGGAAAGGATAGAACAAAAACTAAATAAAGTCTTTGCAATAATAGCTTGTAAAGAAAAAGAGATCAAAGAGCTTAAAAAAGTATGTGAAGCTTTATATAAAGAATTGATAAAAATAAAAAAACCAATTAAAAATTAAAACAATCTATGGAAAAATCAGCACCATACAGTCTAAATAGTCTCGATTATCAAAAAGTATTAAAAGATGCCGCATACTTTTCTATAGTACCGATAATCTTTTATATTTCGGCCATTCTAACGACTATACAGCAACCAGGGCATGTGC
>OGVY01000056.1_pt1 | contig 17772 bp, 16 predicted proteins | sample 1575871 | NCBI WGS metagenome assembly OGVY01 (sample SAMN07581536, study PRJEB24739) | freshwater metagenome
CGGGAGTATCATCAGAGTCAGGAAGTTCAGCGGAGCCGGGTAATTGCGCTTCATCAACCCAGGCAAGGGATTGGGGAAGGGGCGAAACGATCGCTTCTGGGGTAATAGTTTCTGGGGTAATAGTTTCTGGGGTAATAATTTCTGGGGTCATGGTCTCTGGCGCAATCGTCATAATTCACCTCAGACGCAGGGTATGGTTCCTATCTTATCGAATTCCATAATTTCATAATTCCATTCCATCATCTGAGCTTGGCACTTTTCCCGAATTAAAACCGGGCTAGGAACAAGAGGAACTAGGGAATAACGGCCAGGGTGACCACTTTATCTTAAAATCATAAAATCTAATCTATCCCCAACAGTGGAGTAAACGCATGTCTTTAGAAGCGGTCGGATCCTTAGAAACCAGAGGTTTTCCCCCTGTTTTGGCAGCAGCCGATGCCATGGTGAAAGCGGGGCGAGTGACCTTGGTGGGGCATATTCGTGCCGGGAGTGCCCGTTGGGTGGTCAATATTCGCGGTGATGTGTCTGAAGTGAAGACCGCGATGGAAGCGGGCATTGAAGCTGCGAAAAATACTCCCGGTGGAACCCTGGAAACCTGGGTCATTATCCCTCGCCCCCACGAAAACGTGGATGCCGTAATGCCCATTCACTACACCGATGCGGTAGAACCCTATCGGGTGTCGGTACGCCAACCTCGCGTGGTTTCACGGTCTAATTAATCTCGCGGTTTGCCCTTCAGTACACCCTAAAACATGAGCCCTAAATTAGGTCTAAATTTGAGGACTAAATGAAGGTCTAAAATTAAAGCCTAAGTTCAAAGCCTAAATTTGAGCCTAAGATTGAGGTCTAAACGGGAGCCATAACGGTTTCGCAGGATGACGGTTTCTCCGCAAAATGAGTGGCAGCAAGGGAGTCTCTTAGACCTTCAGATCACCGATCTGACGGATCAGGGAGATGGAGTGGGACGTTGTCCGGTGGCATCCTCGGAGCCGTCTGGGACTTACCGAGTCGTTTTTGTGCCGGACACGGCACCGGGGGATCGGGTGCGGGTTCGTTTGGTGCGGGTCAAGCCCCGTTATGCCCATGCTCAGATCGTGAAACTCCTAGAGCCCTCCCCCGATCGTCAGCGCCCGGAGTGCATTGTGGCGGATAAGTGCGGCGGCTGTCAGTGGCAACATCTCAGTTATGAAGCACAACAACGGGCTAAGCACCGACAGGTTATGGACGCTTTAGAACGGATTGGGCAGTTTCAGGATCCCCCCGTTGATCCCCTGTTACCGAATCCTCAATTTTTTCACTATCGCAATAAAGTCACCTATCCCCTAGGGCGATCGGCAACGGGCCAGGTGCAGGCGGGCTATTATCGCAAACAGAGCCATCGGCTGGTCAATCTCAATCAGTGCCCGATTCAGGACGATCGCTTAGATGTTTTTTTATCTGACCTCAAGGCGGATCTGCACCCTTGGACTATTTACGATGAAACCAGCCACCAAGGGGCATTGCGCCATCTGTCCCTCCGCATTGCCCGGCAAACGGGGCAGGTGTTAATCACCCTGGTCAGTCGTGAATCCCATCTGCCCGGATTGTCTGAACAGGCGGCCCACTGGTGCGATCGATATCCCCAGGTGGTGGGGGTCTGTTTGAACCATAATCCCCAGCGCACCAATACGATTTTTGGACGAGATACCCTCTGTCTAGCAGGGCAAGAGTACCTCGAAGATCAGTGGTGCGGGCTACGCCTTCGGCTGCGATCGGATACTTTTTTTCAAGTCCATACAGACCAAGCGGAACAATTACTCGGAGTCATCCTGGAGGAATTGCAGCTAACCGGCACCGAAACGATCGTCGATGCCTACTGTGGCATTGGAACCCTAACCCTACCCTTGGCGAAGCTAGGCTGTTCCGTAATCGGGATCGAAAGTTATGCTCGTTCCGTAATTCAAGCCCGGGAAAATGCGGCTCTCAATGGCTTAACCCAAGTCCAAATTGAAGAAGGAACGGTGGAAACCGTGCTGCCAGAACTCCCCTTCTGTCCCGATCTGGTGGTGTTAGACCCTCCCCGGAAAGGCTGCGATCGTCAGGTACTCGAAACCCTGCTGAGGATTCGTCCCCAGCGCTTGGTGTATATGAGTTGTAACCCCGCAACCCTGGCCCGGGATCTGCAACTCCTCTGTGCTGGGGCAATCTATCAGTTAACCCGTGTACAACCCGCAGACTTTTTTCCCCAAACTGCCCACGTCGAAGCGGTGGCTTTTTTAAGTCTCAGGAGTTAAGAGCCTGGGATAAGATATCCGATCCCATGCCCAATCCCAATCTCTTTTTATCGCCCTATTTTGGATTTAAGCTTAGCCTTGAGCTTCGTCAGGAAATCCGGCTGATTAATATCCTGTAAATTATGGCGATCGGCCTGGCTGAGGAGCGACGCAAGATACCCAAAGGAGGACTGAGAGGAAAAGATTAACCCTGAACACTCCGCCAACAAGTATAGATCCGTTAAGGCTTCTATCCCATTTTGAATCCGATCGGGGCAATGCTGCCAGTTTTGATGTAGTCGCTCCCCAGCAGGGGGAAACCACTTGGGCACTGTGACCACCCGCTTAAATGTGTGTTCAAAAAGTTGAATAATCTCCTGGTCATCGGTAGCCAAAAAAATGCAGTCTGTGCCAGTCTTTCTCACTCTCTTTTTAGTCCGTTCAATCAATTTATCGACCGGGAGTTTCATGTCTGTATTCCGTACATGAACACCCAGCGTTTTGGGGGAAAATTCAGTGGATTTAAAGCGTTGTACAGTTTCTGAAATCCTTGAGTTTAACTTCAATTCAGACCTTAAAATTGATTGGAGAATCTCACTAATACTTAAATTCGCTAAATACTCAAACTGACCTTGAAACAAGGGTCTCATTCTGTTAATTTCATGGGTATAGGAGCCAAAAACGATCACCTCCTGTTCATAGTCTAATCGGGACACATCAATGGAGAGAACCGAATCTTTAGCCCCTAGATTTCTTCTTAATTCCCCCCAACTGGTGTCCATATTCTCGCGCCAAACTTCAGGATAGATAGAAGCAGACGATCGTAAACTCTCCAGACTCGCTTCTTCAGCAAACTCAAAAAACTGATTAAAGGTATTTACCCCTACGTCGCCATAGCTGCCATCCCGCCAGTCGATTATCAGAGTCCGATCGCTCATTCGACTATAAAGAATGGCAGTGCAGAGGGCAAAAATCCGATTGCCCATGCCCGAAGAACCCTTGCACACTAAAAAGCGCTGCGATTTTTTCATAGCTTCCGATCAGAGTTTTGAACAGCAACCTATGAAAATCCTACAGTACTTTTCACCGTTTCCACGGTTTCCACCGTTTTTTAGCATTCAGGATTATAGGCATTCAGATGAACAGAATTAATCTTCTTCCGTGGCGGGGATGATCAAATCCATGTCCAGTTTATCCGGTCGCTTTTCTAAAGGAATATAGGCCTGATTATGCTCACCGGTATAAATTTGGGTAGGACGGAAAATGCGGTTTTCTCCTAATTGCTCTTTCCAGTGAGCTAACCAACCCGCCACCCTAGCAATGGCAAATACTGGGGTAAACAAATCTGTGGGAATCCCCAATTTGCGGTAGACCAGACCGGAATAGAAATCCACATTGGGATAAATCCCCTTATGACCTAGTTTTTCAGAAACCACTTTCTCCAGTTCTAGGGCAATGCCATAGTACAAATCACTGCCAAAGCGTTCAAACAGCTTTTCCGCGAGTTCCTGTAAAATAACCGCACGGGGATCCTTCACCTTATAAACCCGGTGCCCAAAGCCCATAATGCGTTGCTTCTTCTCAATGCAATCTTCCACAAAGGGGCGCACATTTTCCACAGAACCAATATTTTCCAGCATTTCTAACACTTCCTCGTTGGCACCACCGTGGAGCGGGCCAGCTAAGGTTCCCACCGCTGAGGCAATCACCGCATAGGGATCCGTTAACGTGGAGGCGGTCACCATGGCGGAGAACGTGGAAGCATTAATGGTATGTTCCGCATGAAGAATCAGACAAATATCAAAAATCCGCGCTGAAAGTTCATCCGGCTCCCGCTCATTGAGCATATACAGGAAGTTGGCGGAGTAATCCAGGGCATCGGCGGGTTGGACGGGATCATTTCCCTTCCGCATGAGTTGAAAGGCCGCAACCATGGTGGGGATTTTGGCCACCAGGCGCACCACCGCATCCCGAATATAGGTGGGGTCATCCAAGGCACGACGGGAATAGAAAAGCCCCAACGCTGCGGCACAGGATTGGAGGGCATCCATGGGGTGGCCACTTTCGGGAAAACATTTCATCATGTCCCGAATGCGGTACTTCAGGCGGCGGTGGTAACGGACTTCGTGTTCAAAGTCTTCTAATTCCTTGCGGCTGGGTAGCTCTCCCCAAATTAAGAGGTAGGTGGTTTCTAAAAAATTGCTGTGGTTGGCCAGGTCTTGAATGGGAATGCCGCGATACTCTAGCAATCCCTGTTTACCGTCCACATAGCTAATGCAGGAGAGTGTTGCGGGGACTCCTTCTAAACCAGGCTTAAATTCTTCAATGGTCATAGCTTAGCTACCTTGCCGTAATACTGCTGCTGGTTGAGTGATCCCGGTTAACGACTCACCTTAATGGCACACTCCTTAATGGCACACTCCCCCTTAGGTCTTGCATTATCCTGAAGAAGATGGAAGAGCGTCAAGGGGGATTTTCATGAGGCAATCACAATCCCTAAGGCATACTTAGCCCCGTAGGTGGGGATAGAGGGGAAAACGATCGCACAGGGCGGCGACTCGCTGGCGGCAGTTTTCTTTGACCGCTTCATCCTCTGGACTGAGCAGACGATCGGCAATAATATTGGCGATTTCGGTAAATTCTGCTTCACCCAGACCGCGACTGGTCATGGCAGGGGAGCCTAGACGCAAGCCACTGGTGACAAAGGGAGATTCAGGATCGAAGGGAACGGTGTTTTTGTTAGCGGTGATGTTAATGCCGCTCACCAGTTGATCCGCCTGTTTGCCTGTCATGCCGATCGAGCGTAAATCAACCAATGTCAGGTGGTTATCCGTCCCCCCAGACACCGGCTTCAGCCCCCGTTGCTGCAACTGCTGGGCCAGGGCTTGGGCGTTGGCAATCACCTGCCCTGAATAGGCTTTAAATTCCGGCTTGAGGGCTTCCCCAAAGGCAACGGCCTTCCCCGCAATGACGTGTTCTAGGGGGCCACCTTGGGTTCCCGGAAAGACTGCCTTATCCAATTGTTTACCCAGTTCCCCATCCCTGGTCAAAATCAATCCGCCACGGGGGCCCCGCAGGGTTTTGTGGGTGGTGGTGGTGACCACATCGCAGTGGGGGATAGGGCTGGGGTGATGGCCCGTGGCCACCAGTCCCGCAATGTGGGCCATATCTGCCAGCAATAAGGCACCCGCTTCATCGGCGATCGAACGGAAACGATCGAACTCGATCACACGGGGGTAAGCGGAATAGCCACAGATGATTAAGCGGGGCCGATGCTCCAGAGCAAGGGAGCGGATTTGGTCAAAATCTAGGCGTTCAGTTTCCCGGTTGACCCCATACTGCACCACCTTAAACCACTTACCAGACACATTAACCGGCGAGCCGTGGGTGAGGTGGCCACCGTGGGACAAATCCATTCCCAGAATCGTATCTCCCGGCTTGAGCAGGGACAGAAACACTGCAAAATTAGCCTGGGCTCCAGAGTGGGGCTGCACATTGGCATGGGCCGCATTAAACAGCGTCTTCGCCCGATCGATGGCCAGTTGTTCCACTTCATCAATAAACTCGCATCCACCGTAGTATCGCTTCCCCGGCAATCCTTCCGCGTACTTATTGGTCAAGACCGATCCCTGGGCTGCCATCACCGCCGGGGAAGTAAAATTTTCACTGGCAATCAATTCTAAATGGGTTTGCTGGCGATGTAACTCCCGGTCGAGCATCCCAGCAACAGCCGGATCGGTTTGCTGCAAAAAATCCACAGCAGTGAGTGAGGGTTGAGTTAACGTTTGAGGCACGGGCAAACTCCCTTAAGGCAACAGAATGCAGAGATCCACTATACCTTAACCCAACTCCGATTCCTGACGATCCGGTGACGGTTATGGTGTGGCACCTGGGGGAAGAGCTTACGTTTGGGGAGGTATAATGATGATGTATTTTCTGGAAGGATGGGGTTTTAGGCCCATTCTTTTGATAACAGGATAGAGGAACGCGGTGGGAAAAGTTTACCTTGTGGGAGCGGGGCCAGGGGATCCGGGATTGCTCACCCTGAAAGCGAAGGCAATTTTAGAACGATCGGATGTGGTTTTTTATGATGCGCTCATTAGCCCGGAGATTTTAGCTCTGATTCCCCCCACTGCCCTACGCATCCATGCGGGAAAGCGCCGGGGTCGTCATTCCCTGGCCCAGGACGAAATCACCGAGCAGTTAATGGCCAAGGCTCAAGCTTTTGAAACGGTGGTACGGCTCAAAGGGGGCGATCCCTTTGTTTTCGGTCGGGGGGCGGAGGAGGCAGAAGCCTTGTTAGCAGCGGGTATTGCGGTGGAAGTGGTACCTGGGGTTACGGCGGGGGTAGCAGTGCCGGCCTATGCGGGGATTCCCCTCACCCATCGCCTCTTTAGTTCCTCCGTTGCCTTTGTGACTGGGCACGAATCGGCGGGCAAGTATGCTCCTCAAGTCCAGTGGCGCAGCTTTGCCCAGGGGGCCGAAACGATCGTTATTTATATGGGCTTACACAATTTAGCCTTTATTGTTACGGAACTGATGGCGGGGGGAAAGCCCCCAGAAACCCCCATTGCCCTGATTAGTGAGGGGACTTGCACGACGCAGCAAATTGTGGTGAGCCAACTGGGAACGATCGTTGCGGCGGGGGTGGATTTGCCCTCTCCCACCCTAGCGATCGTGGGGAATGTGGTGAAGTTACAGCCAGAGTTATTTGCAGCTAGCCCCCTGAGATCTGATTCCTCTGGCTCCTGATCAGCTTAGCTTTGTCTCCGTAACCCAGGTGGCACTGACCCAGGCCCCAGTAGCATCATAGTGGCGAATCAGACGTTGGCGTTGACCCGTAGCCAGGAGCCAACCGACCTCCACAAAAAAGGGCTGACGTAACAACAAGGTCAGGGGAGTATTACAGGACGTACCATCGGGCAGGAATAAAATCTGGCGGAGTTGACCTTGGCTAGTAAAAAGCAGACGGTTTCCCTCCATTTGGGCTCTGTCTACAAGGATTTGTCCGCGAAAATGCAGGTGTTGCTCGATTTCCTTGCCCTGTTGTTGGAGGGATAATTCGGTTGGGGTCACTTCCGGGGAGCGTAGGTCTGCATAGGCGGTACAGGCTTGACCTTGCCAAGTCCCTAACAGTTGTTCCAGGGTCAAAGGGGGACGTTCCTGAGCTTGACTACCGCTACGAAATTCTCGGATCAGGGTCAAACTGCTGAGTTGGGATTGTTGATCAAAGAGTTGAACCAGGCGTAGGCGACGGTCTTGGTGGACAAAACCAAATTCGGCCCCAAAGTCGGAAAAGGGGGCAAACTGAAAAGAGCCTTTGGAAAAAGCACCCGTATCGAAGAAAATAATCTGACGGCCCAGGGTTCGGTAGTCCTGACGGTAGTCCTGGAGCGGTGGCTCTTGATAATCTGGGGTGGCATAACGACGCAGACGAAACTGCACCAGTTGGTTCTCTTCAAAGGCTTCTAGATTCAGAATCGAGGGGGTTGAACTAAGGATTTCCCCCTGGGGAGAGAGTTGGGTAAAGGAACCCCGCCATTCTCCTAAGTTTTTAAGGAAGTTTTCCCAGTTACTGCCCATCGTTACTGCCCCGTGGTTACTGCCCCGTGATTCCCTTTGATTGCCCTGTAATTCTGATTGCTCTGTGATTTCCTTTATGCAGCACAGCCGACCTTACCCAATGCTCCCATAGGTTGAGGAATAAAGCTAGCCAGAACCTTTTGGCTTGTCTTGGCTTAACTGGGATACTGGCGGCGCAGACGCACGGATTGGGCGTGGGAGTAGAGCCCCTCCGTTGTAGCTAACAAATCGATCGCCCCGGCGACTTTTTGGAGGGCTTGGGGGGTGTATTCAATTAAACTGGAATGCTTTAAGAAGGTTTCGACTCCTAGGGCGGAGGCATAGCGGGCGGAACCGGAGGTGGGCAGGGTGTGGTTTGGCCCGGCCAGGTAATCCCCCACGGCTTCGGGGGTGGAGGAGCCTAAAAAGATGGCCCCGGCATGACGAATTTGATCCAACAAACTCCAGGGATCTGCCACTTCTAGCTCTAAGTGTTCCGGTGCAAATTGATTCGACAGTTCGATCGCTTCCTGTAAGGTCTCCGTAACGATCGCTACCCCATAGTGGGCCATGGCTTTTTCGGTAATCACTTTGCGGGGGTGATCCGCTAACTGTTGGGTAATTTCTGCGGCTACGGCTTTGGCAATGTCTAAATGGGGGGTAATTAAAATGGCGGCGGCCAGGGTATCGTGCTCCGCTTGAGCCAGTAAATCGGCGGCGAGGTAGACCGGGTTCGCTTGGTGATCCGCAATCACTAAAACCTCGGAAGGCCCCGCCAAAGAGTCAATCCCCACCCGTCCATAGACCTGCTTTTTGGCCAAGGTCACATAGATATTCCCTGGCCCCGTAATCACATCGACTTTGGGGATGGTAGCTGTGCCATAGGCCAAAGCACCGATGGCCTGGGCTCCGCCGACCCGATAAATTTCCTCAATGCCCGCTTCCTGAGCCGCCACCAGCACCGCTGGGTTAATGCCCGTACTGCCCCGTCCCGGGGGGGTCACCATGACAATGCGGGGTACACCCGCAACTTTCGCGGGGATAGCATTCATTAACACCGTACTGGGGTAGGCCGCTTGCCCACCGGGGACATACAACCCTGCCCGATCGACGGGGGTATAGCGTTTACCCAGCACAATGCCATCGTCCCCGAACTCTACCCAACTGCGGGGAATGCGTTTTTCGTGAAAGGCTTGGATGCGGTGGTGAGCCAGGCGAATGGCATCCAGTAATTCCTTAGAAACCTGTTGATAGGCTGCATCCAGTTCTGCCCCCCCCACCCGCAGAGTCTCGATCGTTAGGGTGGTTTGATCAAACTCTTCCGTATAGCGAATCAGAGCCGTATCTCCCTGTCGTCGCACACTTTGCAATACTTCCCGAACCGTAGACTCCTTATGCAGAATCGCCTCATCCTGAGTCCGATCGCAGATCCGCTGGAGTTCGACCTCAGCTTCTGAGCGTTGGGTAATGATACGTAAGATGGACACGGGAACACCTGTAGGAAGTAGAACCATTGATCCCAGTTTAACGAAAAATTAAGGTATGGGGGAATTCTCCCTAGGGTTTCTCTGGGCTTTGTGATGATTTCAGCTTGGATCGTCAGTCCTAGATCGTAGATTTTATTTTAAGAGTCATAATGAGAAACCACGAGAAACCAGTTAAAGCTGCCTTTCTCCACGGTTCTCTCCTGTCCTGTTTCTATATCTCTCGATGATCGATGTCTTAGCCGCTCTTTCAGCTTCCGCTGCGGGGGGGATGCGGGTCGCGTTGCCTCTCCTCCTGATTGGGCTGTTGCAAAATGAGCGGCTGTGGTCTCGTGTGCCAATTTTGGCGCGGTTTCATCCCCAGGTAGTAGTTTGTATTTTGGTGAGTTGGTCGATCTTTGAGTTAGTAGCGGCTAAGAGTTTATTGGGGCAGCGGATTCAACAAAATCTGCAATTATTCCTGAGTCCCCTAGCGGGAGCCATTCTAGGACTGACGGTGGCCAACGATCGAAACCTGTCCCCTTGGCTAACGGGAATTTTAGGGGGTGTAGGGGGAATGTTAGCCCTAGTCATTTATCTGGTACAGGCGGGCTGGTTTTATCGCTTGCGGGGCATTCCCCTCTGGGTAGCGATCGTGGAGGATGTGCTTTGTGTGGGTTTAGTGTGTATGGCTTTTGGGGCACCCCGTCAGGGGGGGATCATTGCTCTCTTGCTGTTGTGGTTGGCCCTCCGCACCTCATCCCAGTGGCGAAGTTGGTACGTGAACCAGGGGAGAACACCGGGAACCCAGATCCCAAGCGTGTCTCCCCGTGAGGGCAAACTGGAACCAGACTGAGTTTTGAGTTTTGGGTTTTAGGTTTTGGGTTTTGAGTTCTGGGTTTTGAGTTTTGAGTGGTGAGTTCTGGGTTTTGAGTTTTGAGTGGTGAGTTTGAGTTTTGAGTTTTGAGTGGTGAGTTTGAGTTTTGAGTTTTGGGTTTTAGGTTTTGAGTTCTGGGTTTTGGGTTTTAGGTTCTGGGTTTTGGGTTTTGAGTTCTGGGTTTTAGGTTTTGAGTTTTGAGTTTTGGGTTTTGAGTTCTGGGTTTTGGGTTTTGGGTTTTGGGTTTTAGGTTTTGAGTTCTGGGTTTTGGGTTTTGAGTTCTGGGTTTTGGGTTTTGGGTTTTGGGTTTTAGGTTCTGGGTTTTGGGTTTTGAGTTCTGGGTTTTAGGTTTTGAGTTTTGAGTTTTGAGTTTTGGGTTTTGAGTTCTGGGTTTTGAGTTTTGAGTTTTGGGTTTTGAGTTCTGGGTTTTGGGTTTTGAGTTTTGGGTTTTGAGTTCTGGGTTTTGGGTTTTGAGTTCTGGGTTTTGGGTTCTGGGTTTTGAGTTTTGGGTTTTGGGTTTTGAGTTCTGGGTTTTGGGTTTTGAGTTCTGGGTTTTGGGTTTTGAGTTCTGGGTTTTGGGTTTTGAGTTCTGGGTTTTGGGTTTTGGGTTTTGAGTGGTGGGTTTTGAGTTTTGAGTTTTGAGTTTTGGGTTTTGAGTGGTGGGTTTTGAGTTTTGAGTTTTGAGTTCTGGGTTTTGGGTTTTGAGTTCTGAGTTCTGGGTTTTGAGTTTTGAGTTTTGGGTTTTGAGTTTTGAGTTCTGGGTTTTAGGTTTTGGGTTTTGAGTTTTGGGTTTTGAGTTTTGGGTTCTGGGTTTTGAGTTCTGGGTTTTGAGTTTTGGGTTTTGGGTTTTGAGTTCTGGGTTTTGAGTTTGAGTTTTGAGTTTTGGGTTTTGATTGGTGAGTTTGAGTTTTGAGTTTTGAGTTTTGAGTTTTAGGTTTTAGGTTTTGAGTTCTGGATTTTGGGTTTTAGGTTCTGGGTTTTGGGTTTTGGGTTTTAGGTTTTTTGGTTTTGAGTTTTGAGTTTTGGGTTTTGAGTTCTGGGTTTTGAGTTTTGAGTTTTCAGTTTTGAGTTGAGTGTTGGGATGTAGATCACCCAATGTGCAACTATTCTCAGATCTCCGGTTTCTGGGGACATCGTATCTAAACTCGAACATCTAGCTAAAAACTAACCCCTACCGATGATGCCGGTTTCTTCGTCGTCTCCAGGGGGATTTTCGAGGTGGGCTGTTTGTAAGGAAATTTTTGGGGAGGGCTCTAGGTCTTCAGTCTTCGAGGATGGGAAGGTCTCTAGGGATGGGCAGGGAGACCAAGAGCAAGACCCCGTTAATAGGGACGATCGATCGCTTTGATGGAGGGCTTCGAGGGCTTCTAGGGCAGAGGCAAATCGATCGCTGGGGGCAGGGGCCAAACAACGATCGAAAATGGCTGCTAGTGCATCACTAATAGCGACATAATCTCGATAGCGCCAGGATTGTTTGTAGGGATCCATTAATTTTCGAGGTTTTTCGCCAGTCAACAACACCACACAGGTCACCCCCAGGGCATAGAGGTCTGTTGCGGGATAGACCGCTGCACCCGAAACTTGCTCTGGCGGTGCATAACCGGGGGAATAAATATTACTAGACCATTCGGAGGACATTTCCCCCACCTGGGACACCTGTTTAACCGCCCCAAAATCCAGGAGATAGATTTGCCCGGAGGGATGAAGCATTAAGTTGGAGGGCTTGATGTCTCGGTGAATGGAGTGATGCTGATGCACGTAGTCCAGAATGTCTAGGACTTGCTCAAAAATATTCAGTACGAGGGGAATGGGTAAGGCTCCACGGGTTTTAATTTCCTCGGAGAGGGTTTTACCGGCCACAAATTCCTGGATGAGGTAAAAAAATTCCTGGTGCGCTAAGTTTTCCGATCGTTCCGGCACCACCAGGGGGAAAAAGTCATAAAGATTGGGGATCTGGGGATGGCCAGACCCAAACTGGGCCAGGGCGCTGGCTTCTCGACGAAAGAGGGTTTGGGCCAGTTCCAGTTGGGCATTGTCAAAGCGAGGGTTGGGCTGCAATTGTTTGACCACACAGCGCCGATCGTATCTTGCCCCATCCATAGCTAGGTAGGTGGCGGCAAACCCCCCTTTGCCCAGAATTTGATAGGGGTAATAGCGATCGTTTAGGACTAAGGGCATTCCACACACTTGGCAGCAAGAGCGTCTTAATTGCGCCAAACGATCGGCAACGGGATTGGCAAAGAGGGCAGGCAGGGGCTCGGATAGGAAATGGATCTGGGCACAACCAGGGCGTGTGCAAAGCAGATTCATCACTCTTCTTTACGGCCTCCGTCCAAAATCCCCAAAAAGTCAGGGCCAAAATCATCCGCCAACACCGTAGACAGGGTGGGAATGGCGGTTCCTTTATTATTGCGCTGGAGATTGTCTAGGGTGGCCACAAAGTTGCCATTGCTAGCAAAACAGGGCAGAATTTCCCGGCTAAAGGCATCCGCCGCCTTCGATCGGTAACGGTTGGGGTTATAAATGACCAACAGGGCCCGACGTACCACCACATCTTGAATGCGGGCTCGGTGTAATAACCCATTTTTTAATTCTTTTTCGATGGCGGACACGGAGACAAAAGCCGCCCCCAGTCCAGATTGCACCGCATTTTTAATGGCTTCAATGGAATTTAGCTCCATTTCCACCTTCAGGCGGGCGGTTTCAATTCCATGGCGACTCAGTACCTGGTCAATCACTTTGCGGATGGTGGATTGGGCATCCAGGCTAATAAACTGCAACTTATACAAATCATCCCGATCGATGGTTTCGGTCTGGGCTAGGGCATGGGAAGCGGGCAAAATCAAAACCAACTCATCCTCCGCATAGGGCACAGACACCAGAGCCTCCTGCAACTCGGCGGGCACTTCCCCCCCAATCACCGCCAGATCCACCTGACCATTGGCCACACTCCAAGCGGTGCGCCGGGTAGAATGGACGTGTAACTGCACCGCCACATCGGGATATTTAGAGCGGAACATCCCAATCATGCGAGGCAACAGGTAGGTGCCGGTGGTCTGACTGGCCCCCACAATCAACGTCCCCCCCTGTAAATTTTGTAAATCTTCGATGGCTCGGCAGGTTTCCTCACAGAGACTCAGAATTTTTTCGCCATAACTGAGCAACAGATGACCCGCCTCCGTTAACTGGGCCCGTCGTCCCCCCCGATCGAACAGAGGAACCGACACCTGGCGCTCTAGGTTTTGCACCTGCAAGCTCACCGCAGGCTGAGACACATACAGACTATCTGCCGCTCGCTTAAAACTACCTTCTGTGGCGATCGCTTTCAGAATTCGTAATTGATCTAAGGTAAAAGGGAGATCCGACATAAACCATCGTTGTAGGAGGACAGAACGGAGAACATGAAAAATTTGCTGATTAACCATCAACCCCTAAGGTATAGGATAGATAATACCGTAGGGCTACCCCACTGAACCATTGAGTATCACGGAAAAGACTGGAGTATGGATCCACTCAGCCAACCCACGAACCTTCAGCATACTCTTAATTTCTTCAAAATGTTCATGGGGGTTCCTTTTGAATTTATTTATGGTCAAGGTGTCGTTAATCCTGGAGCGCTTTTCTTGAATTTTTGATGGAGATTAACCTGATAGTCGGTGAAATAGCTAGAATCTGTTGTATAGGTAAGGTTGTACCGGCAAGGCCCATCCCTACGCTTATTTCTGGTGTAAAGGTGTGCGTACAGGGTCTAGTCATGCTTACGGGTCTCCCCTGGTTAGATAGGTTAGACGCTTATTTAGCATTTAATTCAGCATTAATCGGTATTAATATGATTAGTAAGGCATCTAGGCTCTGAGAAGACTATGAAACGGGAGGTTGTTCAAGAATTTCTAGGGTTACCGGGCATTGTAGGACTGGCTTTGATGGATGGACGGTCTCGCCCTTGCTTTTATGGGGTGAGCGAACGCCTAAATTTGCAACAAAAAGAAGCCCTAGCCCAGGGAATCTGTCAGGTTTTAGAGACAACCCCCTCTTCTTTTAGAACCTTTGAGTTTCAGTTTGCCGGATCTCGCGCTTACATTTACAAGGTGGTGGAAGGTCTGGTGCTATTGGTGATTGTGGACAATGCCCTGGCCCCCACTGAGTACCGTGCCGCCTTTAGCGGTTTTAAGCAAACCCTGGAAGAGAATGCAGGCAGCGCTATTTCCACCTTGCGCTACTTAGCCGGAGCCCAAAGCTCTTCTAACCGTGCCCGATCCTCGGAAACCAATACGGCATCTCGCAACCTGAGCGTGGCAACGGGAGGACTCCGCTCCCAGTCTTCATTGGCCACTGGGGGCAGTGCCTCTCAAGAACAACCCGGTGTCCGATCGTCCCCCGCCCCTAGTCAGGATGAAGCAGTGGGCATTCTCAAGGAATACTTACTGGCCATTAACCAATTGAGCCAATTTTCTAAGAAATATTTAGGCACAGCGGTGATTGTAAACTATTGGAAATCTAGCCGTCCTCAGGTGAAGTGGTTAGAAGGGTTTCAAATCGATCGCACGGGGAATGTCACCTGTTTGGCAGAAAATACCCAACTGATTCACCAACCGGTCAGCCCTCAGCAACAGCAATGGCTCCGGGATTGGGTTCACTCCTTTGTGAAGCGCTGCTCCACGGTCATTCGAGATTTTCCACGCCTGGCCGCTGCGGAGGCTTTTTCCGAAGAACAAAAACGTCTCTTCCCGTTGAACGTTGATTAATCAAATCGAGTATGATCAATAAAATCAATGACTCGTAGCCCTTCCTATTCCTTAATATGTTTTCTGTCTACATTCTTACCTATAACGAAGAACTGGATATTGCCGCCTGCTTAGAGTCAGCCCTGTTATCAGATGATATTATTGTAGTCGATTCTCTCAGTAGCGATCGTACCGAAGCGATCGTTTCGAGCTACACCGAAAAATATCCGGTACGGTTTATTCCCCATGCCTTTGAAAGTCACGGTAATCAACGGACTTGGATGCTACGTTCTGTGCCTGCCAAACATGACTGGGTTTATATTTTAGAGGCGGATGAACGGATGACACCGGAACTCTTTCAAGAGGGGTTAGCTGCCATTCAAAATCCAAACTATGTGGGCTATTATGTCGCGGAACGGGTCATGTTTATGGGGAAATGGATTCGTCGGAGTACCCAATATCCTCGGTATCAGATGCGCCTGTTAAGACCGGATAAGGTGTGGTTTGACGATTACGGCCATACGGAACGGGAAGTGTATGATGGCGCAGTGAGTTTTTTGAAGGAAACCTATCCCCATTATACCTGTAGTAAAGGGTTTAGCCGCTGGCTTGAGAAACATAACCGTTATTCTAGCGATGAGGCCCAGGAAACCCTACGCCAATTGTCCCATACCGAGATTAATTGGAAGGCGATTTTCTTTGGGAAAACAGAAATTCAACGCCGCCATGCCCTTAAGCATTTGTCCCATCGCTTGCCACTGCGTCCCCTGGTACGTTTTCTGTATATGTACTTTATTTTGGGGGCCATTTGGGATGGTTCTCCGGGGCTAACTTGGTGTATTTTACAAAGCTTTTATGAGTATTTAATTGTACTCAAGGTGTGGGAAATTCGTCAGAGAGATGCGGGCTTGCAGGTTTAATTTTTTGATTCACAAAATAATCATGGGTAAAAATATAAATATCCATATAATCTTCATAGATAATATGGAGGTGATTAATATAATTTATAGACTTGGGAAAGACTCGCCAATTCACAGGTTCATTCTGGATAAAGTGACTTTGACCCAGACTATCAACAACTAATAAGCTTTCATCCATTTCCAGTACCACACCAAAGTACGAACTATCAGCACTAATAATTTCATCTGTTAAATTCTCGATGGAAATACGACCTAAACTTTGTTGTTTTGTAGATGTATACTTCATAACTTCAATGACTTTTTCTTTTGCCCAGAAGCGATTGCTAATCTTGAGTTAGATATATCAATACTGAAAGCGGGAGTATCTAGTAGGGTTTCTGGCTTTTCATTCCGAGGCGTTTTAATCCAGATACCTTCTTGACTAGCAACATAAAAATTCTTTTTATGGACAACCACATCAGAAGGGGGGAATGGATATTATGAGGATGAGCTGATGTTACTTCCTACAAAGCCTTTTTGAAATTATTGAAAAAGTCAAGACTACCCACCTATCTTATTGTACGCTTTTTCGATAAATGGTTTAACTAATTCAAGTTCTTGTTCAGAAGAAATAGTGAATTCTGTGTCACCTGTTCCATAATGCCCGATGTCTGTAACATTACGATAAAAGCTAGGGGGCGACTCGATATCAGTAGAACTTAGTTTTAGAAAGAGTTTAATGACACGACTCTGAGGTTCCATACATACGATATTTTGAGAAATTTTGTAGGCAATATAGAACTTCTTTGGTACTTCCTCAATAGCTGGATCAAGCCCAACAATAAATTCCCGAACACTATGGATAAGTGACTGGATTTGTGCCGACTTGTTCTCAAGATGTTCCTCAAATTTGTAAGTAGCTGTAGCACGTACTAAGGCAGCCTTTTTACCTGCCTCCACCATAACAGGGTTCTTTCTGCCCTCCACAAGGGATGGTGAAGTGTTTATGTTAGAAGCTTTTGTTGCTTGAAAGACTTCTTCAATATACACAGAACCATTTGTAAATAGTCGATATCTCCACAATTCGATATTTGCTCCCATGACTTGAACCGCATGTAAATCATACTTCTTATAATTTGGGGCGATACAGATAACGCGCACATCTGACCAGTCTACTTCTACGCTATTGCCAAGTGAGCGCTGTACAGCAATCTCGAAATCTCCTTTGTGATCCTGAATCCAATGTAGATAAAAAAGACTTTGATTAATTAGTTCAGAGGATTCGACCTTCTTATACTCAATGATTACTGGATTATTATCTTCGGATAGGGCAAGGCTGTCTATACGACCAGCATGTAATGCACCCGTTGAGAATTCTGAAGCTACAAAACGACAATTAAAAACTACTGATAGGTTTTTCTCAATGAGGATTTGCAATTCCTTCTCTACGGAAAAGTTAGTCTGCTCAACCGAAACGAGGCTGTTCCCAGAGATCTCAAACAAGGGCATTACGATCAATTTTCCTGCTGTAAGTGAATATATGAATTATACGCTTGGAAGCGATCGTTCTGATCGTTGAGATGGGAAGCAATTATTATGAAGTGGGATTGCGGGAATGATTAGAGGGAAGGAGAAATCAGGTTTTATAGGTTTTCGCTGTGATGAATTGGAGAGAGCGATCGCTGACCTACCCGTGACTTGAGCCTATCGGAGCGATCACTCAGGAAAATAACCTGACATTTTAGGCTTTTTTCTCGGAACTTCGATCTCTTTTCTCGGACTGTCGAGCAATTTTCTTGGAAGTTCAAGCTTTTTTCTCGGAACTTCGAGCAATTTTCTTGGAAGTTCAGGCTTTTTTCTCGGAATGCCGAGCAAATTTCTCGGAACTTCATGCTCTTTTCTCGGACTGTGACCCTCTGAGCCTGGTCACTGGAGCAAAAAGGCTGAAAAAATCCGACCTCGGAGGCGGAACCTTGAGGTTCTGAGCTTGAAAGA
>OGVY01000057.1_pt1 | contig 17708 bp, 34 predicted proteins | sample 1575871 | NCBI WGS metagenome assembly OGVY01 (sample SAMN07581536, study PRJEB24739) | freshwater metagenome
AACTCAAAATTTAAAACTCATAACGCCCCTCAGACTACCACTTGAGCAAATTAAACTGCTCCATATCCACCGTATCGCGGTTCCGATAGATAGAGAGCAAAATGGCTAGCCCCACAGCCGCCTCAGCAGCCGTAGTGACTCTCTATGGTCACGCGCTCTATGCTCTTAAGGGAATGAATTTCCCCAAGCCTGACATTGTGCATTCTTTTGACTGGTCGACGTATCTCGCTGGTAAGCTATTGGCAGAACACCACGACGCTCCTCTACTTTTGACCATGCAGCTTTCTGTCAGAGGACTTGAGAAGACGGGAATTTCCCTGGTAGGTGACGATTCGTCGCCGGATGGATCAGCCGTCCAATCGGCTCATCGAGAGATAGAGACCGGCGTCATGAAGATGGCCGATCACATCATCTCGGTGTCGAAAAGCTATTCTGACCTCTTTGAAGAATTCAAAGATAAGACCACGATCATACACAACGGGATCGACCTCGAAGATTGGACTCCTCGTAAGAGAGTTAGATTCCCGGGCGATAATCCAACCAAAGTAGTCTATATCGGAAGGTTTGCCGAGATGAAAGGCATCAGAAATCTTATGAAAGCAGAAGTCCCTGATGGGATAGATCTGATACTCATAGGATCCAGCGATGGAGGGGACAATGCCGCTTTATCATCGATACAAGAAGCGCTTGAGAAAAAGAAGAAAAACACATACTACATAGGACCTAAGTACGATCAAGAAAAGATAGACTGTCTTTTTTCAGCGGACGCGGTGATAATTCCAAGCATACACGAGCCTTTTGGAATAGTAGCATTAGAGGCGTTGGCCTCAGAAGCTGTGGTCATATCCACGAGATCCGACGGACTCTCTGATTTTCTTGATGATAGCAACAGCATTTGGGTCGACACCACGCCAGAAAGCATAGAACGTGGATATCAAGCTGTCTTATCTTTAAGTCAAGAGAAACGCTACAGCATGGTGGCAAAAGGAAAAGAGACCTGCAAAGAGTTCACCTGGGATCGTTCAGTTGAAAAATACAAAAATGTCTACCAAAAGCTGATCAATGAATCTTGATTTTTGCAGAATTGCATAAACTTTCAGAGATAGATATATTAAGAATGAGTAGAGTCTACGAGATCAACGGTCCGATACCCAAATGGGTCGAAGACAACGCGGCGGAACTGCGTCTCAGGATCGTTGAGGCTTGCGAAGAAGCCGTCTCTGAGTATCAAGACGTTGCCGAGGTCGTGGTCCTCAAGACCAAGAAAGGAGTGACCCGTTTTGTCCTCGACGGCAAAGATAAGGCGATCGAGGCCCTCAGGATGACGATGACTCGTTGCGTCGAGCTCGAAGAATACGAGGTCGCAGCCCGCGCAAGAGATTGTATACAATCTTGGGAAAAATCAGAAAAGACATGTCAGAACCAGTCAGTCGTAGCATAGGATCAGGATTCGCGTCCCCTGTGTACCCGGTGATCGCAAACAATCCAGCGTTCAAAGTAGAGATCATACCCCTTGGAAATGCTTTTGAGCAGCCAAACAGCGCCAAACCTAACACAAAAGAAGTCGGCGAGATCAAAGTCGGGGACATGATTCGCGGGGAACTCTCGAATGGGACGCAAGAAAAAGTCGAACAGGTCGAAGGTCGCGTGGTCGCTGTCGACCAAGAAGACGAGACAACGATAGCTTTTCGTGTAGTCACAGTCGACGGTGAAGAGGTCAACATCGACCCTACTACCGCATCTAAGATCGACGGTCACCCAGAGGACTTTGCAAAAGAGACCCAGCCAGGTTCCACGTACGAAAGACGGATGCTGACCTACCAAGAATGGCTCTTTGAGTCAAATCGATAGAGATTGTCAATAACTTAAGAATGCCAACGGTTACAACCGTTGGTTTTTTTTGTTATATTTACACCATAAACCAAACTATCTATGAGAAAATCACAATCATTGTTCAACCATGTCTGCGTATTCGTAAACGCAATTCCTATAGGCATGGAATTTACATCCAAGCAATTCATTGCTGCCATTGGTCCCAAAGAAAATTCTACTCGCTGGAAGAGAGCCAATGATAATGACCACTACAATTGTCATCAATACAAAGGATACCTGGGAAAAACCGGATTCATAACGAACGTCAAGCGTGGGACTTGGCGGGTGGAACGTCACGTCCCTGCCTGGTTCACGCTGGGTCATCTACTGTTTATTTTAGGATACCTAAGAACAGATAAGTATAATGGAATGACTAAAAATGAAATACGAGGCTTGTTGAAGACCTCTGCAGCGCCTATCATATCCAAGAAAGTGGATAATATATCCCAAAATCCAAGTCCTTCTAATGTCACAGCAGGGCCTTCTTCAAAAAGTGTCAATAACACGGATAGAAAAAACATAACTAATCCAACTTCTGAGTATAAAAGTATAAATCATCCTATCATGAAGACAGCAGCCATAGAGAAAATCGACCACAAAGACTCAGCCTTCTTTCATGAGCCAACATTGTCAACCGGAGAGCAGAAGATAGATATTGCTGTGAATATTGGAGTCTTGGAATCCGCAAAGGCGGTTCTCTCGCAGTTCACAAGCAACGATACTTTTGAGAGAGCCCGCGTCTATAATGTGATGGCTCAGCTTGAGCATATCTCCAAAGAGCTTCAAGACAAACTTAATCTTTTATCCGCCAAGAGTCAATAAAATGTCAATTCCTCATAGTTAAACCTATTAGGCTACATAAACTTATCAATGTGCAAACTCCTTACAAAGAACGAATAGGCTATGCCTGCATCAATATGACTCTTTCCTTAAAGAAGATCATGACCAACAGGCACGCGGTTCAAAAAACTTTCTATGCCAAGGGTCTTTCTCACATCAGCAAGCTCTGCCTTGCAAACGTTCAGGACCTTCTTAAGATCGTCGAGTGGAACAACGAAAACGGTTTCAAGTTCTACCGCATCTCGTCGAGCCTGTTTCCCTGGATGACCGAGTACAAGTTTGAAGACCTGCCCGACTGGGAAGAGATTCAATCGGTTCTTGGAAGAGTCGGCAAAGTCGCCCGCGAAAACAATCAACGGTTGGAATTTCATCCCAGCCACTTTACGATCCTTGCGTCGCCGAATCCTACCACGGTCGAGAGGTCGATCCGAGATCTTGAGCAACACAGTCGATTGTTCGACGCGATGGGCTACGAGCCTTCACACTGGACTCCGCTAAACATACATGTGGGAGCAGCATTTGGCGACAAAGAAAAGGCCACACAGAGGTGGTGCGAAAACTTTGAACGTCTTACGGAAAACTGTCGCAAGAGAGTCGTCGTGGAAAACGACGACAAAGCCAACATGTACAGTGTTCGAGAGCTTTACGATCTCGTCTATAAGAACACAGGAGTCCCCATCACTTTCGACATCTTTCACCACACATTCTGCACCGGTGGACTAACAGCGTCCGAAGCTGCTCGTCTTGCGGCGAGCACTTGGAAAGATGCGCCGCTGGTCATTCACTGGAGTTCTTCGATGAAGAAGTACGAGAACCCAAGCGTGAAAGAAGTGGCGCATGCTGACTACATCTACGACGAGCTTGAAGACTGGGGAACCGACGGCTACTTCATGTGCGAGTCAAAAGCCAAAGAACTCAGCGTCCTGGAGTACTGGGAACGAGGACCACGACCACAACTAATACTATCATAAAATGAGACTAGAAGAAAGAATGAAATCAGCGCACATGACCTTGATGAATGACCCAGTTGCGCAACAAGTCAATCAATCAGGAAAACCAAGAGGTCTAAACATCTTAGACTCAAAAAGCATCTATCGCATGGTTTTTCCCTCCGTCGCCGCGGTCGAGTGGATCGACTATCATAGTCATACCGAGAAAAGGTTTTTTTCGGAGCCCTTCATTGATGCACTAATCAAAGATGGGTGGACCAGTGCCGGGCAGTCCGAATTCTACACGTTTGAAGACGACATGTTCAAGAAGTCGACGATTCTCTTGGTAAAAGATCCTGTCTATATGATCACTCTGAGAATTTCATACAAAGACGAGAACAAAAAAGAGGTAGGATCATGGGGAGCTCGGTGCTATGATGGTGAAACCGAATTCAGCGCAATCAATGGAACCGTAGGCAGTTTTGAAGGTTTCACGTTCAGCTACTGTGCGACACAAGACAAAGAGGACCTAAATAGAACAAAAAAACTCCTAAAAGATCTTTACCGCAGCGTGGTGATGCCGTCTAACACCAGTTCGTCAATCGGAATCATCTCTTCGCGAGATGGCGAGTACTACGTAAAAAAGTTTTCACTGGTAGACAAGACTCCTGAGTTCAAGCATCCCGACCTTCACTACGGAGAAGGATTCGAAATTTTTCACAAAGAATTCCTTGAAAGGATCAAGACGCAGACAAAAGGTTTGACGTTGTTGCACGGAGAGCCTGGAACTGGGAAGACTCATTACATCAGAGTCTTGTTGAAGGAACTCTGCGAAATGGGGAAGTCGGTCCTCTATGCACCGCCTAACCTCTCAGCTTCTTTGACCGAGCCGGAAATGATCGAGTTCATATCTGACTGGATCTTGGATAACGAAAAAGATTGCATACTTTTGATTGAGGACGCCGAGCCTCTTCTAGAGACAAGGAACGGCCATGATGGCAGGACCACAGGAGTCAGCAATTTACTGAACATAACAGATGGCTTGCTAAACGACATTCTAGGAGTGGTCGTGATGGCGACGTTCAACACTGATCTGACCAAGATAGACCCAGCGCTGTTGAGATCTCAACGACTGATAGCCCGCAAAAAGTTTAAGAAGATGCCTAAAGACAGAGCAGAATTGCTTTCGCAAGAACTCGGTATCGATCTGCCAAACATCAAGTATCCAGCGTCGCTTGCTGAGTTCTACGGAGAAAAGATGGGTATGCAAGTTTTAATACACGATGTTGAAGAAACGAAAACAATAGGTTTTAATCGCTAAAAAATGAACACGCTAATTTTGGAACAATACGAATACGTAAGAAAAGTCATAGTCAGCTGTGAGACCGAGCAGCAAAGAGAATCAGCTCTGCAGTGGGCAGAAGATTGGGCTAAGCAAATGAACAGGCTTTTTCCAAAAGAGATTGCTTCGTGGCCAGACCTCTACTTGTCAGTCACATCTTTTTGATATATACAATTTAGCCAGAGAACGCAGTTAGGCCGACCAAATCGTTAGAAAATATGGATTCCACTACAAGTGAAAGCGGCAGCCAAAAATATGAAAGTATCAACGGCGATGTTGATGATTGCGACGTTCTTCAATCCTCTGGGGTTCGACGCTCTCTTTGCGCTTGTGATGAGGTGGACAGGTTCGTATTGGGCAACAGACTTCGTTTTTTATTCCATGTCTCTCCTCTTCTTTGGATTGTATTACTATTTCTCCAGAAAGGAAAATAGAAGACATTTAGACGAATCTACTACGGAGAAATAGTATACCATTACTCACAAAAGAAAAGCGATTGGATGACTTTAGAAATCGTCCAGCGGTCTTAAAAAGTTTGTCAATAACTTTTTTTCTAAAAGTATACAACTAGAGTTTTTTTGGTTATATTTACACTATACAAAATTAAACTTATGAAAAACTTTGAAAACCTCTATCGCGAAGCTCGTCAGCAAGCCGCAGACTACACTATCGCAACCAACAGTCCTAACGTCATGCAGTGGCCTTGCGGATTTGCTTGGGTCAATGTTAAGCCAGCCAATTCAGCGTTTGCCAAGTGGCTCGTGGCCAACGAATACGCTCGTAAAGATTCTTACCTCGGAGGAGTCACAATCTGGATCCACGAATTCAACCAGTCAATGAATCACAAAGAATCTTTTGCGATGAAGCTTGCAGAGATCCTAAGAGAAAATGGGATCAAGGCTAACGATGGATCAAGGTTAGACTAAACAACAAACACATGACAGACTACGAAATCTATACGAACGCCGCAACTGCCGCTTTCAAAACATATTATGAAACGTTTCGCAAGCAAACACCAGAAGACAACGACCAGGGCCACGTCATCAACATCGCTCGTAGCGTCATGATGACTCGCGATGGCCTGGACTCTGGCGGCTCATTTGTCCAATCGATCATCGAGAACGATCTATCAGCTTCCGTAGGAAGAGCAGACAGCGTCTGCGTCCAGTGCTTGCCGTTTTTTGTCTACTGTAAGCTACACGTACAACCCAGCCACTAATGCAAAACCCCAACTATCCAAGAGCAGTCGAAGAAGTTATCCAAGAATGGCAGAAGATACTCAGAGACCCCGAATTCACGCAAGAGTTCGGGGTCCATCCTCTCTACGTCAATGAAGCAGTAAGAGAGACGTTTGGGCCCGTTCTTTTGAAAAAGTGGATCGATGGAGATGTTGTCGACCTAGATCCAGACGAAACTCCTATCTTGGTCAGAGAATACATGGTCAATGCATCGATTAAAGCACTTAAAGATCGCGGTTACCTAAATTCATGTAAAGACGAGAACGGCAAAGAAGTCTATTGGCTGTCGACGAACGCTCGGTTGATCATAGGGGCGTTGACGTCTTTGAACTAAATCTTTAATCAAATTTTAATCCCAAAAGTTTTTTCTATCGTGATCGATAGTTATATTTACACTATACAAATTAAACATCATGAAAAACCAAAATCTCCCTGCTGGAAACTGGATGAAAAAGTCCAATGTTATCAAACATCTCTGGATGCACTCTGCTCTTAGGCAGATCATTGAAAAAACGTGCCCGACCACTGCCTCAAGAGAAGTCGATTATTACAACTGCAAAGACTTGAAAAACGTCATCGCACCCCATCTTTACCAAGAAATGGAGTGCCAAGTAAAAACTCTGATGATCATCAATCATTCGTCTATCTAAACCAAAAATATGAAAGATAACACAAAGATCGAAATGCTTAAAGAACTTAAGTCCGTGGTAGGAAGAGAAGTGTCGAACAACTACAGCTCAACAGCAAGAGCTCGTCTTGTAAGCATCACAGGAGACCGGGCATCTTGGATATCTGTTCCCAGTCTGTATGATCCTAAGTGTATCTTAGGAGGACGGCCGAACGAAGAGTTTACCACCACGATTTCTTTTGCTCACACTACTTTCTTTTCCTAAACCTTTTCATCCGTATGATGGTCGTCTTTCTTAAAATCGTAGCTCTTCTAGGAATCTTTGGTCTTGTGATTCTTTATGCGGCTGCTATAGAAAAAGCAACTCGCCCACGTCTGTGACACCTTGTGACACAGGAAAAAAATCTTTTTTTCTCTAAATGGTTTGAGAGACGAATTATTGGTTATATTTACACTATATAAATTAAACATTATGCAAAAACTTAGAATCATACCTCTACCTTTCTTTGGCTCAGCGGTCTCTTTTTACCTCTCATACAAAATTGCCGACGGAACCGCTCTCAGGTACGTACACTTTGCCAGCATAGACAACGAGATTTTCTGTGGTGGAATGTTATTCACTGCTGGTTTCTTCCTGCTTTTTTCCTCTTTCACCACCAAATAAAACTTTTTTCTTCTTAAGTATACAAACCACTTAATCAATCACATGAAAAACATCCAAGAAATCATCCAAATCGTCTCAAGAGAGACCGGTGTCTCAGCGGCAGACATCGCAAATCCTTCTCGTCATGGAGAGATCATCTTAGCTCGACATCTGTCGATGTGGGCCTGCCGATGGTACACCAAGAATCCGATGCAAAAGATTTCTGCTGCGCACGGTAAGAAAAGTCACGGGACCGTCATGAACGCCTGCGCAAGCATCGATGCACAGATCACCTACAACTCTCGCACCAAGTCTCTCTGCGAAAGGATCGTCAATTCAATCAAACAATAAACAATAAAAACGTCAATCATGAGGTACATCGGAATTTCATCAGTATCAGAGCCTAAGTTTAGGCAGCACTACATCAGTGACCACTCAAAGTTCATACATGCATCTTGGCTTCTCAAGGAAGATTTGGACAGAGTGTCGGTTATCAACGGAGAGAATTGGCGGATTGCCGGTCTCTGGGACTTAATCTTATTTCGCAGAGAGATTCTGTTGAGAAATGAACGAGGTCAATACGCGGTCGAAGATAGTCGAATCGTTTCGGAAGGTTTAGGACACTATCGGATGCGTAGCCGGATCACCGGAGAAGAGAATGATTGGACCCTTAACAGCAATAGTAACTTAGTCCCCGTAAAAGAATCGCAGTCGGAATCAGCTCAACCCGATGAGCTAGAAGAGACATCAGGAGTGTGGGATCAACGAGACCGTGAGATGGCGGATGACGAAGAAAAGTTCAGCGAGGATGACGAAGACTTCGTCGACCCATTAGTCAAAGCATTAAGGACCGCCATTTCCGACGATAGCGAAATCGAAGGCGGTCATTGAAACCAATGAAGACAACTTGTATATAAATAAAAAAGACATGTTAAAAATCATTGTCAAAAAAGCCGGTAGCTTGGACAAAGCTCTCAAAGAGCTTAAGAGAAAGATCTCTAAGATCGGTATAATTGAAGAACTTCGCGACCGCCAATCTTTCACCAAGAAGTCTGTTCGTCAACGCAATAACATCAAGAAGGCCGAATATCGCCAACGAATGAAAGAAAAAGAACAAAAGTAGATGGAACACGAGCAAAGATTGGCCCAACGTAGAGAGAGGATCGAAAAGATCATAGCTTCTAAGAAAGCGCGTCTCCTTGAGTCGGTAGAAAAGAAAAGGCTTGATGATATGCAGAAAAGCATCAACGAAAAAGACAAGGTCCTAAGTTCTTTGGCAGAGAAAGTTCTTCTACTGGAAAAAGAGTTGGAACAAATTAGGATGGACTTTAGAAGATACCGTGCAAGGTCAACGAAAAATAAGATATGAACGAAAGAAAAATTGTGTACAACTCGGTCACCTGCCTCGAGTGCAACGAGACGCTCGTCAGCTACCATAGGCATGACTTTAAGAAGTGCTCTTGTCCCAACCAGGCAATGGTCGACGGAGGCACGGCCTACTTAAGGTATGGAGCAGCGGACATGAAAAAGATCAAGATTCGGGCTGTGTATGCCGATGACTCGTTCGAAATAGTTCGTCAACATGCGACTCGTGGAGGACGAGGAAAAGACGGCAAGCAGCCGCTGACTTGGGTCCCTCTGTGCGAGATGAGCGATGACTGGCTCGAAGCTGTCCTAGACTACGGAGGTCCAGACTGGCACATCGACCTGATTAGGAAAGAGATAGAGTACAGGAAAGAAAACAACATAACGATAAAAGAATGAAAGTGATCTTTCTGGACAATGATGGAGTGATCTGTCTCACGAACAACTGGGGCAGTCGCCGCAAAAAACAGAAAAAGTGGGGTAGAATGAAAATGAGCATGAGCTTACGAGAAGTCCCGGTCGAGCATCGTTTTGACGACTTTGACAAGAAAGCAGTTGACGTGTTGAACTCTGTCTTGGATGAGACCGGAGCTGAGATCGTTGTATCATCGGACTGGCGACTGCACGCGACGTTGGATGAACTTGGCGACTATTATGAACTACAAAGAATTCGTAGAAGGCCCATCGCGGTCACGGATGTGTTCAGTGACATCTATCCAAAAGAATGGTCGACCCTACGATTCAGAGCAGACGTTGAGCTGGAAAGATACATGGAGATCCAGCATTGGGTAGATCATCACCCCGATATGACTCACTGGGTTGCTGTTGACGACCTAAACATGAGCATAGAGTTTTTAGGAGACAGGTTCTCTGCAAAGAACGGATCCAACGAGAAGCCAGGTCTTAAGAACTTTGTGTTGACCCCCAAAAGCAGCGAAGGAATCAAACAGCTGGGAGTCAAAGAAAAGATGATCTCTTACCTAAATTCCGCTGTATGAAGAATATGACAGCAGCGATCTTACTGATACTCTTTAGTCAAATCTTGGTCTATGTCCAGCTGCAAGGGCAGTTCTTTTCCACTTGGATCAAACAGAACTCATTGACGGTCTCATTGATGGGTGTGCCGATCTCTCTTTTGTTGATCGAGTACACAAAGAGAGTCGTCACTCACTTCAGCGGCGAGACTTGGCCCGGGCGTCTTATCGGTTTTGCTGCAGGCATCATAGTCTTTGCCGCGATGTCGTACCTCATATTCAATGAGACGCTAACGACCAAGACGATTGTCTCAATCTTTCTTGCTGCTGTCATAGTCTTAATTCAATTGTTCTTCTAACTATGTTTTGCAAGTGTGGCTCAGAATTGCCGGACCCCAGAATCAAGCTGGGATACAAATCGTGTGTGTCCTGTTCAACGGAAGCCAGGTGGACCGTTGTCCCAGTGAACTATCATAAGACGGGAAACACAGCAGAGATCATCAAAGACCCGGAAGTAGCAGCAGACTTTCTTTTCATGTCGTCGAGAAAAGGATTCGGAGTCATGCGTGGATTAACCAGCAATCGGCGTCAGCCAAAAGAAAGTTCTCCAAGAAAAACCCGAGAAATCATGGTTCCTGCTGCCAAGTTTTATGAAGAGGTGGGTAGAGAGGCATTGAACCTTGCTGAGTCAGCAGGAGTTAAGAAAGCACATGCATATATTAAAAAAGCTTTGCGAGAAAATAAGCTGCAACGAAAGCAGGCAGATAAAATCATCAACATCATCAACATAATCACACAGAATGAAACAAGATAAAAAGAGCGTCTCTGATGAGTGCTTAAAGATTGCTACCAGTGCAAAATCCGCAGACGATGTTTATGCATTGCTAAAGAAAGCTTTTGAATACTCTCCAAACTATTATGAAGCCGGTGATATCTTATCAACCGTCTATCTAAAAATGCAAGAACAGCACAGCTAATGTCATCAGTGTTCTTTACATCAGACACGCACTATTCTCATCGCAACATAGTCCGCGGAGTCTCACGCTGGAGTGACAAGATAAGATGTCGAGACTACAAGACAGTTGACGAAATGAACGAATCTCTTGTTGAAAACATCAATAGAATAGTAAATGTTAATGATCATCTCTTTCATCTAGGGGACTGGTCATTTGAGGGCATAAGCAAGGTTAAAGAATTTAGGGCAAAGATTCGTTGTCGCAACGTCCATCTGGTATTAGGAAACCACGACACTTTGATACACAAGGATCCCGCTCTGCGATCGTTGTTCAGCACCGTCTCTTTCTACCGAGAGATCTCGATGAACTCTCAAAAGATCGTCCTCTGTCATTATCCGCTGATGACTTGGAACGGTTGGTATGAAGGATCGTGGCAGTTGTACGGACACTGTCACGGAAGAGCCGAGAATCATATCCCAGCAAGTCTTGTTCTTAAAATGTTAAACGACGGCGAGTTGAAAGACCTTGTAGATCTTGCAAGAAAAGAAGAAAAGATAAATATATTACCCAATGGAAAGAGCCTAGACGTGGGAGTAGACACTCATCCAGAGTTTCGCCCGTATTCTTTCCAGGAGATAAAAGTTATCATGGACCAAAGATGGTAAGTAAATCTAAAAAAAATGTGTTATGAAAGTAGACCAAATATTCATATTAAAAGAGTCGGAAGATTCCGACGAACTCAAAGTAGTAGTTCGCAAGGTGTTCCGAGATGGGTCGGTGTGGCTTGAGAGTGAGAAAGGCTATCAATACTTTAGCAAGATCTACACTCAAGAAGAGATTGAAAAGGTCATTATTAAAGAATCATAAAGAATCTCAAGAATATAAAAATAATACCTGTTAAAAATATAGTCTTTGTGAGATTGAATGAAAAAGCATTAAGAATATATGTTGTCTTTAATCCAGGTAAAGATCCAATTATTAACTAATCTATAGAAAGTTTTACAAAATCTAAAAATAAGATCTAAAATGCCAAAAGGATACATTGGGGAATCAAAAAGTGAAAAGGCCATAAATAAGATGGCTAAGTGGCTGGAAAAGAGTGAAAGAGAACAGCAAAGGCGACCAGTAAAGAAGAAAGATGACAGCTTGTTGGCACAAATTAAAGAGAATTACCCCGATAGTTGGAGAGAAGAGTTAGACGAAATGCTTCTAGAGATAAAGTATCCTGAATACTTAAAAGGAAAAAAAGAAGCTTTAGAACAAGCAAAACTTGCCTATATGAAACAAACAGGGATGGAACGAGCGGCAGGACCCAGTCGCGAAGCATTTATTATACAGTGGATGAGTAAGTGGAGGAACGAAAACCGCCCAAACAAAACATGAATACACTGATTGTCATAGATGCGTTTCTATCAAGCGTAGAAAGAGCCAATGCTTGTAAGCAAGTCATCAGACAGCTAAGAAAGATATTTATAGAAGAAAAGATCTTGCTGATCAACAAAAATAAGAATTCTTACGACCTGTGCAATTACGTTGACTATTATTTTTATCAAGAAGGGTTTCTTCTTGGTGAGCCTTCACAATATATTTTAGATAATTCGTTATACGAGAGACAATATACTTACTTGGAAACTCCTTGTGGCACTTTTGAGAATTGGTTTCCATTAACAGGCGTGACTGATCATGCGGCAAACATATATAATGCCTTTATATTAGGAGGTCAGCTGGCCAAGAACTTAGGATATGACAAAGTATTTAAGATAGAGTATGATATAGACTTTGATGATTCCGAAATTCAGGATATCAAAAATAAAGTGGATTCTTTTAAAGACTTTCTTTTCTTTGGAAAAAGAAAAGAAGGCGAGTGGGCAAAAAGCCATCAATATCTGGTGGATGTGCAAATTGCAGGTTATGATGCAGAGCTTTTTGATAATTTTTCAATTGTCAGAAATGATAATGAGTTTTGGGAATTGTGTTTGAAAATAGGTTATTGCGGAAAATGGATAGAATACATAATACCTGCAATGATTGAAAAAACAAGAGAGAAAAAAACTCTTAAAGGTGAGTTCTATGGAAATGATCTATCCAGCTTTTATCCAAAAACCAAATTTGATACAATCAGTTCTAATAGTTTATTTGCAACCACTTCTGAAGAAATACCTAAAGTATGTAGAGTAGGATCATCTAAGGTTGGAGAACATGCAAAAGATAACGAAATTGTCTTATTCTATTTGGGATCAGGAAAAGCTTATGAAACAATAGAAAAAATAGAGTCAAATTGCAAGATATACATAGAGTCTACCAATCGTGTGATCTATGAAGAGACTTTGGAAATTTTGAAAGGAACTTGGTCTTTCAAACACTTTTACATACACGAACCAGTGATAGTTGAAATCAAAACAGATCAAGGATTCGAAAAAGTCGTGCGGATAATACCAGAAGAAATCAATAAACTAGATCCAAGATTCATTTTTAGAAACTAATATGATAATCATATCTCACAGAGGAAACCTTTACGGAAAAGACGTAGACAGGGAAAACACTCAAGAAGCAATTGAAGAAGCATTAGCTCAAGGATTTGATGTAGAAGTCGATCTTTGGGTTGTAGACGGGTTTCTCTATTTAGGTCACGATAAGCCGCAATATGCAATAACAATTTCTTGGCTAAATAATAAGTCTCAACACCTATGGATCCATGCAAAAAACATTGAAGCAGCAGAATTTCTATCTGACCACGCTAAGAATCCTCTGCTTCACTGGTTTTGGCACGAGGAAGATGCTATGACTATTACCAATAAGGGATTCATTTGGTCATACCCAAAGATTTGGATGAACAATTGTGTGACGGTCGAACTGAAATACACGGTTCTACCCGACAGCATCAAGGGTGTCTGCACCGACGTGCCTCTTCTCTATAAAGAAGCGATGAAAGATCAAAACACAGAAATTAGTGCATGAAGAAAATCGATGCACTGTTCATCAGCGATGTCCATCTAGGAAGTAGAGGTTGCAAAGCAAAAGAACTTCTTGCCGTCCTCAAAGAATACGACCCAGTAAAAGTCTACATAATCGGAGACTTCATCGATGGGTGGCTCTTAAAGAGGCGACACTATTGGCCACAAGATCACACCAACGTGGTTAGAAAGATTCTATCTTACGCCAAAAGAGGATCACAGATCTACTACATCGCCGGAAACCACGATGACTTCCTAAGATCTTACGGCCCTCTGGATTTTGGAAACATCAAGACGCTCGATGAGATGGTGATAGGTAACGTGTGGCTCGTCCACGGCGATAGGTTCGACGGCATTGTGATGTACAATAAGTGGGTCGCAGTCCTGGGAAGTTTTGGCTACGAAGTAGTGATATTCTTCAGCGAAATCATCAAGTCAGTTCGCAAGCGTCTTGGGCTGCGTCCAAGGTCTCTTAGCAAATGGATCAAAGCAAAAGTCAAAGGAGCCGCGATCTTTCTAGAATCTTTTGAGAATACTCTTGCCGAAGAAGCAAAAGCAAGAGGCTGCAACACCGTGATCTGTGGGCACATACACACTCCTTGTGATCACAAAGTAAACGGTGTTAGGTACATCAACATCGGTGACTGGATCGAAAGCTGCAGCTACTTGACGCTGGAAAAAGGAAAGTTGATCTTACACTCTTTGTGATCAAAGATCTTTTTTGACAACCTCATCGACGAGGAAAACCACTCTCTCTGGATGTATATAAAATAAAACTCTGGATCGCCTAAAACTCTAACCTATCCTTCTATGAAACTTCACAAAGCGCGACGGCTCTTGCAAAGGTCAGGGATCGCAATGATTCGTTTGGCCGAGAACAAAGAAATACAAATAACCGAAGACGAAAAGCAAGCATACTCGATCTTTCGGAAAATGACCAAAGATCCGGATAACGACTTGCTGACATCCCCTCTTAGCGGCAAGTACTACATTCGTAGCGAGAAGAGAAAGATGCTGTTGATACTCAACAACGGGATGATCAGCATCGTCAACACGGTCTATGGCTACAACGTCACAATATCTCGCCGCATCGAGGACAAGATGAGGCACTTCTTTCTCAACGAAGTCGAAGAACGTCGGCAAGAAATGGAAAAAGAGTATACCGACAATGTAGTTCACTCTCTCAAGTCGATCGTGGAAAAACTGTCACGATGAAAAGCCCTTTTAAGCGATTGTTGATCTATGGCGCGATCATTCATTCAACGTTCTTAGCGTTCTTAACGGTTATAGGAGTCGCTTCTTTCAGAGACACTGAAGACCTAAGCAGAGTTCCAATAGGCTCAAAACCTCAAAGGCTCAACATTCAACAGACAAAGGAAACCGCACAGGAAACTACTGCATCCGTGAGATCTTTTAAAGAAGACGATAAGACACTACCTAGAATTTTTGACACGGCTTCTAGTACTTCTGCCAGCATCAAGCCTTCTACTAAATTCGATAAGAAAGAAGTAACAGTCGATACAGTAACAGTCGATACATTTAGGGCCGACACATCTAAAAACAATAAGCTATGAAAGATTATGCGCTTGCGGTTGAAGTGGGAAAGATTGTTGCTTCCACGCTGTTGGACAAAGCCAGGCTCTCAACTTCCTTGATAGAGAACCAGACATATTATAGTCTAACAGACCTACAACGAGTCTTGCCAAAAGAGGTCTACTTAAAACTAACAGACCACCTAGAAAAGATGTCAACAACTTCTAGCAATTTATAGAAACATATGTAGAAACTTTGGTTATATTTACGCCATACAAAATATACTCTATGACATTCTTAATCTTATTTTTGCTACTCATGGTCGCGGTCAAGATCAATCATAACATCGTGATTGCCGAGCACAATCGTTCTGTTCGTGAAAAAAACCAGCGCAGCTTTCGATGAACCGATACTCACACAAAAGACCTGCTACAAACCACGACTTGGCGACTGTGTACTCCAGGTACAACGCCAAGCACGAGCCCGACTTCGTCGAGAAGTTCTTTCGAAAAGAAGAACTCACAGCGATCATCGAGGAATGCGGCATACCTCTTCCAGCAGAGATGAGGCCCAAGCCTGAACACACCGTCACCCTGGGCAAGTCTTCTTTAAGAGCCGACCTAGTCATTGAAGACGAAGGGACTGCATACTACTTTGAAGTGATGAGCCAGCTAGGAGGTGGACGGTGGGACGATGATCATCATCGTCAGCTGTACCTTAAGTCGACTCGGATGCGGCAGATGTACGACGAAGTCCACACTTTCGCAGTCGCGTTCAAAGAGTTCGATCCTTGTTACCTGGAAGAGATACAAGAGATGGACGATTGGTATGCGATCGTCTTGACTTTCAGTGACGAAGGCTACAAGGTCAATGTCTATGGGTCCGAAGAAAAGCGTCGCAAGAAAGGACAAAGATCAAGCGAGCGAGAAGAACTGGCGAGAAGGTGGCGAGAACAGCTGGTCGCTCGCGGAGGATATCCGACGATTGTGACGGGACACAGCGATCAAGCCGCGTGGAACACCGTCGTCAAATGGCGGCTGCCCAATGATTCTACTTCTACCGAGCTGTCGATCCCTTTCGCTGCAAGGAAATGCTACTTTGAATGGGCGATCCAGTCTCGTGACAACAAAATCTCGGTGATCTTAGTCACACCACAAGGAGCTTTCTCGCTGGATCCCGAAGAAGTCCTTCGCAAGACGCAGGAAAGCCTGGAGTTCGACCTAGAAGGCGCGAGGATCAGCCATAAAAAGAACACACGTCTTCACTTTAAGTTCGACCTGCAGGACTTTTCTGCAGAGAACGTCGAACGTCTTGACCAGGTGACTCGTGCTTTCGCCCGCGCCGTCGGCCAAGAAGATCTGCTCAATCCATAAACACTACAAAACTATGAAACTCAACCACACTCACTTCTTGAACGTTCTCTTGAACGCTATCATGGTCTTGGCAACAGTGTCGATCATCGTGTACTCGGTGTACATCCTGGTGCAAGACATGATAAAATAAACTTACAACATGGAAAAACCTAAGATAGCATGGGTAATACCTACATATCGTAGAGAAGACAGTCTTACAAAGAAGTTCTTGTTAAGAACTCTAGAATCTTTAAAGAACCAGACTTACAAAGACTTTAGAGTCTATTTGATAGGAGACGCATATTCTGATGAAAAAGAATTCCAAGAATTCAATATCATAGAAGGGATGCATTTGGAAAATCTACCAGAACCAGGAGAAAGAGGAAAGTGGACCGGGCATAAGCTTTGGTGTATTGGCGGATTCAATGCTTCTTCTTATGGCTTTAAGAAGGCTATTGATGATGGGTATGAGTGGATTTGCGGCTGTGATCACGACGATTTCTATGAAAAAACACACGTTGAAGAGATCGTGAACATAATACAAAAAGAGCCAAATGCTGTTTTCGTCTGTTCACTTGCGAAGTATCTACATCACGGATTTCTTCCAAGGAAAGATATGTCCAGGATAGGCGGCTATGTTCCTAACAACAAGATCCCTTTTAGGATGATTCCTCAGCCCGGCAATATGGTCAGATCGTCTGCTTGTGTAAACGTATCAAAAACAAAAGTGTTCTGGCGAAATATGTATGAAGAGTTAGGAATAAAAGACACCGACCCGGATTACGTCGACGGCAAGTTAGTAGAATATCCCGGTGACGCTCAGTATTGGAGAGACCTATCAAAGATCATGAACGAAAAAAATTTACTAGGCTTTTGCACAAACAGCCAAACGTGTAATCATATAGAAGAAGGGTACGTCTTAAAAAGATCCAGAGAAAACTTACCGGTGTAGAGATATATAGAAAAAACAAAAAAAAAAAAAAAGAATATGTCTACTCAGATATCGCAAGAAATCATAAACATCCTCCCAGAAAGTGCCATTTCTGGTCTAGAAGTCGGGATCCGTATCGTGACTGGGAAAC